>OGDP01000733.1_pt1 | contig 26815 bp, 20 predicted proteins | sample 1570441 | NCBI WGS metagenome assembly OGDP01 (sample SAMEA2581961, study PRJEB24529) | metagenome | biome: Human gut stool | place: China | collected 2011
GGATTCCTTTCGCAAAAGCATATTCTCAAAACAATAACGTTCCATTTATGTTTTATAATAAAGCATTGATATATGAAAATGAAAAAGATTTTAGCAGTTTTATTAATCCTGTTGCTTATACTTATTCTGGTTTTGGTAGTACGGACCGTAACCTATAAATTTGGTAAAGTGACCAGGAATGCGGATGATAAAGAATTGGTGAACACAGCTCCTTCGGAGCAATCCGTGCATCGTTTTGTCGGAGGAATACGAATCCCGACAATCAGTAATGAAGTGTATGAAGAGACTGATTTCAAGCCTTTTGATGAATTTATGAAGTACCTGGCCGATTCTTATCCGGAGGTATATAGGGTGATGGATGCAGATACCATTAATACATACGGGCTGGTGTTCCATTGGAAAGGCAAGAACAGTGATCTGAAACCGATATTATTCTTGTCCCATTACGATGTGGTTCCGGTAGTCGGATATGATCCGTCTACGGCAACTGTTGCAGATACGGTTTTCCGGTTTCACGACAAACCGTTGCCTCCCATCGGGACTTATTCGGAGAAGTGGGATTATCCTCCCTTCTCGGGAGCTGTTGCAGGCGGACGCATATACGGTCGTGGAACACTTGATATGAAATGTATGCTCTTCTCTCTGATGGAGGGAGCGGATAACCTGATAGCCGAAGGCTTCCAACCGGAAAGAGATATCTGGTTTGCTTTCGGGCAAGACGAGGAAGTGAGCGGACGTCAGGGAGCTTTCAAAATAGCTGATTATTTTAAGCAGAAAGGGCTGCGTTTCAGTGCGGTTTATGACGAAGGAGGCATCATTGCAGCTCCCGGTTCGGCAATAGAATCCATACAAGAACCGTTGGCATTGGTGGGAGTGGGAGAAAAAGGCTTTCTGACCTTGCGCCTTACGATAAAAGGGATGGGAGGGCATTCTTCGATGCCACCTTCAAAGAGTTCTCTGGTGTATGCTGCAGAAATCATAGAGAAGCTGAATGACAACCAGTTCCCGGCAGAAATCATTTCTCCCATAGCTGCATTCTTCTATAATGTAGGAGGGGAAATGGGATTCTTTTCGCGGATGGCGATAGCCAATCAATGGCTGCTCGAACCGTTACTGCTGAAGACTATGGAAAAATCTCCCGCCTCCAATGCGCTGGTACGCACTACAACCGCCATCACGATGGCTAAAGGCAGCGATGCGGCCAATGTATTGGCTTCGGAGGCTGAGGTTACTGTAAACTTCCGCATTTTGCCCGGTGAATCGGTTGCCGGGGTTATAGAGCATGTAAAGAAGTTGTGTGAAGGTTACGATGTTGCCATCCATGTGGTATCGGAACGTGAGCCTTCAAACATTTCTCCTGAAAACGTTAGAGGCTTCGAGATTATTAAGGAAGAGATGGCAAAAATATATCCCGCAGCTATCGTTACCTCTTATATTACGATCGGGGGTACCGATTCCTACAAATATCAGACGGTGAGCGATGACATCTACCGTTTCTTGCCTATTTGTCTGAACCAGTACGAGCAGCGTACGATACATAACGAAAATGAGTATATATCTCTGGAGAATTTCGGGAAGATGCAATGGTATTTTAAGGAATTGATGAAGAATTATTAGTTCTTCTTTGCCTTGATTGCCTTCAACGTGTTTTTGCGCACAGAGCGGATAGCGGGAACCAGAAATTCGGGTTCCATGATTTCCAGCATTGTGCGCAATTCCTGTTGAAGCTCCGGGATGGAACGGGTCAGTTGGTAAGCAAGTTTGATGCAAAGTGACTGCACTCCGGGTGGTTCCTGCCGGGATACCATACGCTCTATGCAGAAATCCAGCAAGTCCACCCGTGGAGGGTCGGCTAGCGGTTGCTGACATAGCAGGTTCAGGAGCATTCTTCGTTTTCCTGAATGCGGGCAGGTAAGCGCTGCATCAATCAATTCATTTTGTTTCCCGCTCAGCCATTCTACTTCCGGTTTCGAGAAATGGGTACAAACCCACAGTGCCTGGTAAGAGACGATGCTGTCCTCATCATATATCAGCCGGTAGATTTCTTCTCTGAGGCGTTCATCGTCTTGTATGTAATGAAGTATCTCTCTGATATTCTCGATGTGTACACGTTCGGATAGTCTTGCACGCAGGTTCATATGGCTCTCGTTTTTGGGGGGAATGAGTTGTTTTTACTTGTTGCCGTTCTCTGCCTCCGGCAGTTGCAGATGGAGAATCGGATAAGGCTTGCCCATACCGTCTGTTTCATCTCGGCCTATGATCCGGAATCCCATGCGGAGATAAAATCCGAGCGCTTTGTCGTTCTGCTCGTTTACATCTACTTTGTTCATCTGTTTTCTCCGGATGGCGTATTCCAGCAATCGTCTGCCATATCCTTTTCCCTGTTCGCCGGGGCTTACGAACAGCATTTCGATGAGTTCGTCGCTCAGTCCCATAAAGGCGACAATCTTCCCATTGGTATTGCGGATGATATACAGTTCTACAGCCGATAAGTAGTGGTTGCGTACCAATGGTTTGTAGAATTGGATATGCTCTTCCGTGAGGAAGTGATGCGTATGGCGCACGGAATCTTCCCATACTTGCAGAATCTCGTCGTAGTCTTCCGAAGCAGGTCGGCATATATTAGGCAGATAATAACACTGGTGATCGTATATATTTCCGTTGTAAGTAAGTTCCGCCTGATGCAGTACACCTTCACAGATAAAGCCGTTGCGCTCCAATACTTGCTGAGACCGCTTGTTGTGCGGATAACAGTTGGCGGTGATGAGGCTGAGCTGAAGTTCGTTGAAACCATAGTTAAGCACAGCTTGTACCGCTTCCGTCATATATCCCTTTCCCCAGTGAGCCTCGTCGAGCCAGTATCCCAGCATACGTACTTGCGGGTTCTCCCGCTTCGGGTCGGGAACGATGCCGATGGAGCCGATGAGCTGTCGGGTGTCTTTCAGTGTTATAGCCCAGATATCCTCCTGACCGATAAACACGTTCTGGAGGATTTCACGCGATTCTTCTATTGATTTATGGGGAGCCCATCCGGCATTATTGCCCAGATTCGGATTCTGGCAACAAGCGAAGAATGTTTCTGCATCATTTTCCCGGAAAGGCCGGATGAGTAAGCGTTCCGTTTCAAACGAACAATCATCCTGTGGTTCGTCTGCCTGCGGGGGGCATACGCATTCTATCCGGTTACCGTCAAGATCAAGAACTACACTTTCGAAATAACCATCTCCCGAAGTACGTGGATCGCCTGCTATGGTGTATCCCTCGGAGCGCATTTGTTCCGTGAAGCGAAGCACTTCTTCCCGACTGGGGAAGGTGAAGGCAAGATGCGTCAGTCCGAGACGATTCTCTTCTATCGGAGTATTTTGTATGTCTGTCCGGCTCATCAGTTCCAGAGAAGGGCCTTCTCCGAAAGAGATGAAATAGGACTCGAATCCTTTCTTCGGATTGATGTATTTTTCATTACTCGTTCCACCCAGAAAGCGGACATAGAAATCTTTTAATTCTTCCAGACGAAAAGTCCAGATAGCGATATGATGTAGTTTCATGCTGATTTTAATTTTTGTCTTTATCTTTATCGTTGTTGCCATATTACTTTGTTGTCCGGATTACATATTTATAGACAATGCGGGAAATATCGGCGATAATCTTACTGTTTTCCAGACTACTTTCCGCAGAGTCTTTCACGAAAACGGCTATACTGTATGCGTGTCCGTTGGGCAGGAGAACGAAGCCAATGTCATTGCAGCCTATCTGCTGCCCTTTCGCATTGAAATCTCCCGTTCCTGTTTTATGTCCTACGGTCACCCCTTTATCCAGTAACGGAGCAACCAGACGGTCCTGCCCGGTCTGGCATTCTACCATTGTCTGATAGATGAAGTCTTTGTAGGCTTCATCGAACAATGTTTTGCGGCGGAATATTTCCAGTAATTTGGCAGCAGCCAGCGGTGTGCTCCAGTTGTTATAGCAGAGGTCTAAGTCTTCGTGCATATCATTCTCCGTATGAGTGATCTCGCAATCACGAATCCCCAGTGATTGTATATACCGGTTGACAGAATCCGGTCCGCCTTGATAATTGAAAAGAATATCACAAGCATTATTGTCGCTCTGTTGCAGGGTGTATTTCAATAAATCAGCAATACTCATTTCGAATCCTCCCTGTGGGAACTGATCTCGCAACGGGCTGTATGTATTCGGTTTTAAATCTGATTTCTTAATTGACAACAGAGTCCCTAACGGCAATTTCTTTTTATCCATATAATCGGCTAAGGCCACTGCCTGATGGAACTTGAAAACACTCATCAGCGGATAGTGGATGTCGTTATTCACAGTGACTGTATCTTTTCCATCGATAATAACGGCAATCCCTATTTCCGCCTTTTTCCCTTTAATAGCTTGTTCTAACAGTGTCTTGAGCTGGCTCTGTCGGGCAAAAAGGAGAGTCGGTATCAGACAGAGAAGAATAATGAATGAGCGCATAATCTATTTTTTGTTAAACAGGTTTCTTATTTCTTGTTGAAAGCACAAAGATATGAATACTAAACTTAGAGACAAATTCTTATTCAAAAATAGTGATGTCGGACAAGAAATACTTATTTTTGTGAATTAAACAATTAATGAGTCGATGTTATGTTAAAATGCCAGTCGGAATTGTTTCAGCCGTCATTAAATTTGGTGGATGGCTTGAAGATGAGTACAAAAGAAGAATTAAAGCGGATGGCGAAAATCCTGCTTTTATCTGTTCCTACCAAGTTGCGCAAAGATGAGTATGTAACTTATTTTGCAGAAGCGGTTTTAGCCTGTCCTGATATGTGGCTTCCCCGGTTGACGCATTATGAATTGACATTACTTGATAAGTTAGTGAAAGCGGGATCTGGTAGTTACGTAGAATGTACAAATTCTTTTTTGGTGACTACTTTGGAAATTCTTTCTTTCATAGCAACGGACTGTAATCACATGGATGAGAGTAAAGTCCGTTATATGATCTGCGACGAATTGCGTGAGGCAGTAGCTCCTTATCTGAATAAACTGTTGACTTCCAAAAAGCAATCTGTCCGTTTTATGGTAGAACAGTATGCCTGTGGAATCGTAAATTTATATGGTTTTCTCTCTTATTCGGACTTATTGTATATATTGGTAGGCTATTTGCAGCATTCGGCGACAAGAGAAGAAATAGCTGACAGTTTGGCTAATTCGGCATTGATACAACGACTAACCTTTGAAGTGGAAAATGGTTATAATACAAACCTTTACATAGAGTCTCCTTTTTTGGATGATTTTGAATATTTGGAGGAACAATTGCATCTACGTCGTGATATACCGGACAGGAAGAAGTTCTCTAAAGAGGAAGCCTTTTCAGCGGGAATGATGCCATTGAGTATCATTCCTAATCCGTGTTTGGATGAATTGAAGGGATATATGATGAAGAAGTTGCGGTATACGGAAGAAAAGGCGGATAGCAGTTTATTGTATATGTGGTATACTGCCCAAACTGTAGATAATCCAATGTCTATTATCAATTCAATGATTAACCGTCAGCTTTCTTCCATGCAAGAACTTCAAGAGACCATTGAAATATTTATGGATTATTTGAATCACTCTCCCCGTTGGTTCTTGAAAGGTTATTCTTCAGAGGAGGTATTCGTTTTATTTGAAAAAGAAAAATTGAAAAATAATCCTCCCCGTATTGTCGCAGGTCCGAATATGAAGGCTGCCGGTATGGATATTACTCCAGAAATGCAGGCGATGGTGGACAATATGTTTCGTGCTGTACCTACTGGCCACACAGTCGGAAGAAATGATCCTTGTCCCTGTGGAAGTGGGAAGAAGTATAAAAAGTGTTGTGGAAGAAATAATTAAGCGGAAGATAATTGTGAAAAGAATGTGACATAAATACAGAAGAGGGTACGAATAAGAAGGTTATACAAAAGAGTAAAATATTCATTATGATTGCATTGGATAATTTTGAGAGCTGTGTGCCATATAGAATATTACTGCGCGGAGAAGAGTATTATGAAATAGGGGCTGTTTCTGAATTGGAAGAAGACTCGCCTGGTGAATGGACTGCGACAGTAGAGGGTACGGAGAATTATAGCGTAGAGATATCTATGGACGGAAAAGAAATAAAGTCTTGGTACTGTGATTGTCCGTATGATGGGGAGATTTGTAAACATGTCGTAGCCACCTTACTGGCAATTCGTGATAATGAGAAAAAGGTGAATCGCAGTGCCTTTTCCAAGATGAAAGTAGAGGTAAAGGAAGCCGTTGTTATAGATGAAACTGTGAACATGCAACAATTGCTGTCATTCGTTAACCCACAAGAACTTTCACAATTTATATATGAATATGCCTCTATGCATCCGGAGTTTAAAACAGCCCTTTTGAATCGTTTTATGGCTAAAGAGTTGTCTGCAACATCAAAAGAAAAGGATTACAGAGCAGAGATTCAGAAAGTGTTTAATGACTCTTATTATAACAAAAAGTCTCGTTATCATAATCGTTATGATGATTTTGACTGTGATTGGGAAACAGTTTTCAATCGGATGGACACTTTTTTGGAGAAAGCAGACTTCTTTTTGAATGTGGGAAACATAGATACTGCTATTGATATAGCTCTTCAAACTCTTCGTTCAATCGGTGAGAATTATGAGGATGAACTTTTGTATAATGATGATCTCTATCCTTCTGATTATTGTGAGCAGGCAGGAGATTTGCTGATAAAAGTAATCGAGCACCCTAAGACCACCCAAAAGCAAAAGACAGCGATTCTTCAGGAACTAGGTCAGCTGGCTAAACTATCTACTTATCGTGATTATGACCTTTATGATATAGACGAATTGTTGATGCAAATAAATCTTTCCATTCAACCGGCAGAAAAAGCGTTGGAATTGATTGACAAACTCTTGGAAGAAAGAAAAGATACTTACGACTTATATCAAATCGTTCTTCGGAAAGTCAATCTGTTAACCGGACTACATGAAGAGCAAAAAGCGGCTGATACGATTCGTCAATACCTTTATTTAACCGAAATTCGAGAAATGGAGGTGGATAAATTGATTGCCAGTTGTCAATATGATGAAGCTATCCGTTTGCTGAATGAAGGAATAGAGATTGCGGAAAAAGAAGAACATATCGGAACCGTAGATGAATGGTTGAAAACTAAATTGAGGATTTACGAGATGACTCATCAAACTTCTGATGTCATTAATACATGTCGTTTGTTGTTTGTGTTGGGTAGAGATCGGTTAGAATATTATAGTAAACTTAAAACTCTTGTTCCGAAAGAAGAATGGAAGAGCTTTCTGGATACGATGATGAAAGAGACGCAGTTTAGTAAATATTTCTCTTTTGGTGAAAATGATGAGGCGGAAATCTATGTGAGAGAAAAGGATTATGAACGTCTATTCATGTTATTGTCATCAGTAAACTATAATCAGTTGAAAGCATTGATGAAATATGCCCATCATCTGAAAAATACTCATTCGGAACCATTGATTGCTATGTATACATCTTTGTTGAATGATTACGCAGAACAGAATCTGGGAAGGAATCATTATGAATTTGTAGCACAGGCGTTGTTGTGTGCAAAGAAGCTTAATGGGGGACAGGAAGCTGTGAAAAGGTTAGTTGCAGAGTTCCGGATAAAATATAAACGCCGTCCGGCAATGATGGAAGTATTGGCGAGGTTTTAAAATACTTAGTTATAAGTTTTTGTGTATCTCTGTTGTTTGGGTATGACAAAGTTCATACTTTTGTAAAATTACAAATAAGAATGATGATGAAAAGGTTTATAAAACGTTTACCTAAACGTACACAGGAAGAATTGACAGTCTTGCTGGATTTAGTGTGTAAAAGTATCGAAAATTGTCAGATGGTTGTCCTGTTCGGAAGTTATGCAAGGGGAATCGCGGAATATGATACAATGGCGGAATTCGTTGATACTATAGTTTGAAAGCAGGTCATATTCCACTATGCTGGGCTTAAGGGCATCGAAGGGACTTGAAAGAGTAATCTATCATCGTTTCCGTTTAAACATAGGACAAGATATTGCATAATCAGGAGTAGGCCGTTTAGGGATATTGGGACGTTGTAAGCCGCAATTAGCCAATCCATTTTTATTAGCCCAACTAAGATTATACTCGCAATCAAAACAAGATTTTTTCAAGGTATTATCTTCAATCTCAATCTGTTTTGTTTGATTAGATTGACAATGCTCTTTTTGTTCACGAAGTTCCGTTTTACAAAGCCGATACTTTTGCCCATTATTTTCAATGAGTATGGGAGTTGATGATTTCTGAGTTTTCTTTACCGCACAACACGAATACCTCAAATTACATTGACGGCAATCTGTTTTAGATACCACCTTGACAGATTTTCCTCTACTTCGATAAATGAATTCTATTTCATTGAAATAGAATTCATTGTTAATCCATCTTCTATCTGTATTTGATGATAGAAGAAATTGCTCTAATGTTTCTAAAGTCTGATTGGAAAGATCAACTTCAAGACAAGTCAGATTATGATAATCTATATCTTGCTTATGTTGCACTTTATAATTAAATACGAACTCTATCAGGTATTGTTTATTATCATGGGTTGTAGCAATCACATCGGGTTGTTTGTCCTCGCGTTCAAAACGACTATCGATTTTCACATCTACAAACTCAATATCCTCCTCCTTATATATACCATAATAAGACGGCGCATGAATCCGCTTCTTCGTTTGTATAATTTGCTCTGCCAATTTATACAATATAACCATGTAACATATTTCAAGACGGGCTCCTCGGGTATCACTATGATGGGCAAATCCATGTTCTCTTTCATCACCATGTCTGGCAAGTAATTTTTCATGGCAATTCGGGCAAGTACATTCACAACGTAAACCTCTTGATACACTATCAACATGTACCATTTTCCCCTCGGTATTTTCAGCCCAAGAAAAGACATACTCTTTTTTCATATTTGCTACTTACTATAATTTTTTATTATTATACAACAACTCTAACATTTCCTCCGCAATCACGCTCTCTGAAATCCTTATCGCATTATCCTCTTCCGTATTATAACCGAGGTAATTCACACTCCCATACCATATTAATGATTTGTCAATAACTGTAATATGTAAAGACAAATTCTCTTTGGCAATCACTTTAACACCAATCCTTTTTAATAATTCATCCTTTTCTGAATGGCATTTTACAAATACTATAATTTGAACGCCTCGTAAGGTAAGTTCTTGTAGCATATCAAGTATGGGAGTCCGTATGCTAAACCACAATTTGGAAGAAGATATCACTACCGATTTACGAGTACATGATAGGTCGGAAAGAAATGTCTTTAAAAAATTCTTTCCATTAAATATGATATCCGGAGAATTGTGGAAAAGATTTGTCGGATTAATTGTGCTCAATTTATAGCCAACCGTTGCATATCCTTTCAATCTCCGTTTATACATGGTGTCACATAAGGGCAGATGAATGTCAATGTAATCATAAATGACAACATCTTTCTTGCCTGGATACTCACGGTGTAAACGACCTGCATATTGTGCTACAATGCCTTTCCACGAAACGGGCAAGGCGAGAAATAGCGTATCAAGCCGGGGATAGTCGAAGCCTTCTCCCACATATTTGCCTGTGGCAACGATTACAAAAGGTTCTGTTTTTGGAATATTGTGCAAACACTCCATTTTCGAACGTTTTTCTTTTATTGATTCCGAGCCGACAAGCGTTATTACATTCTTACACTTTGAGGTAAGCATGGTTGCCAATATTTCTACATGAGAGGTAAGGTTTGTCAGAATAATAGGGGAACGTCCATCTTGTAATGCTTTACATACATCATCTATGATGCGTGTGTTCCGACAGATGTCATTACTCATTCCTTGTATGGTTTGAGTATATGTTTTCTTATCATCCGTCAATTCCCGATAATTTGTAAAACGAGGTATAAGCAACCGTTCGAATGTTTGCGAAGCCATCTGTGTTTTTGCATCAGCAGAATAACGGATAGGACCGCATTGCATAAAGATAATAGGTTGATGTCCGTCTTTGCGAATGGGCGTTGCCGTCAGTCCATATACATAACGGGCGTTTGAGTACTTCAATATCCGTTCGAAATTTACCGCTGAAACATGATGACACTCGTCCACTATCACCATGCCGTAATTTCGGATAAAGGGTTTTATATCATTTTTTTCAAAACAGGATTGCATCAGGGCAATATCTACCATACTATGTAAATTGTTTCCTTTGGAATCCAAGGTCCCAAAAGGAGAAAATACTTTTTTGTGTCCACGTTTGTGTGGTGTATCTTCTTGCTTGTAATCTATCATCAAGTACTCTTCCAATCGGGTTTTCCATTGGTCGAGCAGGGCTTTGGTATGTACAAGAATAAGTGTGTTTACTTTGCGCTCCACTATCAATCCGATAGCTGCTACGGTTTTTCCAAATGCTGTAGTTCCATATAATACGCCATTGTTGTGTGGTATCAAATTTTTTATAGCTGCAACCTGTTCTTCACGTAATTCCCCTTTGAATTGAACAGAGATTGGGGTGCCAAGTTCCGTTTGATCGTTCATACGATAAGAAACATGGTTTTCATCCAACAAATTAATAATAGCATCCTCACATCCACGAGGTAAGGCGATGTATCTATCCGATGGCTCTGCACATGAAATAATGCGAGGTACATTATATGTAGATAACCTCATTCCCAATTTTGCATAGAATTCTGGATTCTTGAAAGAGGCAATGCGTTTTAAGTGATTAATCGCCTTTGCAGAAAGATCTTCCAGAGGAATATAAAGCATATTGGATTTTATGAGAAGCAGTTTCTTGGGGAAATCTTCTTTTGCTATCTTTTGTGTTGATGGCGTTTCCCAAGGTTTGGCTTCGCTTGTAGTTGACAAATCTCCAAGTTCTGATGTTATTCCATGCTTCAATAAAATCCTATCAACCAATATTTCTGAAACTTTTTGCACACCCACCAAATACGTCCATTGGTCTTCATATGGCATAAAGTTTTTGTCGACGAATACACTGTTCCCTTCCTTTCGAGCTTTGCCTTGTAGGGGCAATGCAACCAAATTTCCGAAACCACCTTCCGGTAATCTGTCTTGATTTGGAAAGAATCGGTCGTATGACTTGAAGCTCATCCGTCCATTTCTTTCCATAGCTTCTGTTAATATGGTATTGCCTAATTTCCTCGCCTTACTTGCTTCCAAAGATGTTTCAAAGAATATCCAGACATGTGCACCGTTTCCCGAGCGTGAACGTTCAATGGCATGTGGAATCTTCCATTTCTTACAAACATTTATATAGGATAATACATCATTTTGATAGCCATGCTCGCATGATTTATCATCAAAATCGGCACAAAGGAAGTTACATTTGTTGTCCGGGAGGATAGTATATACTCCGATTACATCGCAACCATCAATATCTTTACCCTCAAGATGTCTATAAACATCTTCATAACTCAATTCCTTAAAATGGCGATTAGGACATTCGGTACATTTATATTTCCTTTTATTACATAATTGTCTGTCCCATTCATTCAAACATACAGGCTGGTAACCAGATTTTCCACTACTCTTACTATACCATCTTCTTGCAAAAATATCTTTCCGACCATGGAATAACTCTCTAAACAATGCGACCTTTTCTTCCAAAGACAAACGAGTGACTACAATGCTTTTTTGTGGCTTATCATCTATATGTAGTTGCATCTTTAGATGTTTGATTTCATCTTTCAAAACATTGTTTTCTTCTTGGAGTCGTATATTGGCTTCAAAAAGTTCTTCATATGTCAGGTTCTTCTTCATGGTAGATAAAATCTCGTAATCACATTTTTTGCTAACTTAGAAATAAGTCGATATAGCATAAAGCGGAACATTTGTCATCCAGCCCTGCTCTCGATAATCCGACATGGAGAAACGCAATCCGTGCATACCTGGACGAGAAGCTACAAAGGTGGAAAGTGATTTGGCACGGAGATTCTCTTCTGCCTTTGCCTCAATCGGAACGATTTCACCACCATGTTGAATCAGAAAATCTATCTCTAATTTCGCATCGTTACTATAATAGAAAACAGAAGTATCGCGTGTCGCTACTAATTGGCTCATCACATAATTCTCCGTAAAGGCTCCCTTTGATTCCTCCATGCCATTTTCAGCTACTAATAGCTTTTCCGGTGGGGTTTCGCTCATGGCTCCCAACAAGCCACAATCTAAAAGGAAAAGTTTGAAACCGGAAATATCTACATAGAATTTTAAGGGCATCTTAGCTTCGTTCACCCTTTCTGCCTTATAGACCAAACCGGCATCCATCAGCCATTGGATAGCTATTTCAAAATCTTTAGCTCTACCTCCCGGTTTTGTCACACCATAGATGAATTTCTTATTTTCTTTCACTAATTGTGAAGGCATGGATTGCCACACCATATTGATACGATTGGATTCCGAAGTAGGCACGTGCTTCGATATATCTTTTTGGTAAGTGTAAAGAATATTGTTTTGGACTTCTCTCACCTTAATGGCATCATTGGTTTCAATGAATTTCATGACTGATTCGGGCATACCCCCTACAAAATAGTATTCGCGCAACGCCTTGACGTATTCGTTTTTAAGTAGTTTTATCGTTATCCAATCCTTGGAACGAAGAATATCAACCATTTGTTTTTTTCCTTTTGCTAATAGGAATTCATCGAATGTCATGGGGTAGATATGCAGAATATCGACCTTGCCAACAGGGAACGATTCACCTCTATGCATAGTAATACCCAATAACGACCCTGCAACCGCCACATGATATTGGGGGGCATTTTCGCAGAAATATTTCAAAACTGACAATCCGCGTGGCGATTCTTGGATTTCATCAAGGATAATCAATGTTTTACCGGCTTCTATGCTTTGCTCTGTGATGGCACCTATTGCAAGGATGATACGTTGTATATTATAATCTTGCATAAACAGATTCTTTGCCAATTCATTATCATCGCAATTGATATAAGCTACATTAGCAAATTCTTGTTCTCCGAATCTTTTAAGAATATAGGTTTTGCCAACCTGACGTGCACCTGATAAGATAAGGGGCTTTCTACCTTCCTTGTTCTTCCATTCCTTGAGCTGCTCTATAATGTTTCTATACATGGTAGTTTATTATTAAATTTGATGTCTAGTACAAATATACACTTTTCCTACCGAACTTTTACTGTTGAATCACATTTTTCTTACCGAATATTTTGCTGCTAAATACGTAAATCCCACCGAATATCAAAAAGACTATTACTTTTCTACCAAATTTTCTTTGTTTTTGTAGTCTGAATTCTGGCAAAAGAACGTAAGAAAACATGGAATGAAAGAATGGATTATTTTTCTGATAACTAGCAAGTTGAATTTTTCGTAGTGAATAATGTGTATTAGAGGTTATGCAAGGGGAAAATCGCGGAATATGATACGGGGTGGAATAGTTGCCCCCAGTGAAATAAAGAGATGTCGCATTTATGAATTGAATTCAGCTTACGCAACTCTATGAAATAAAAAACAAAATATATCTGTCATCTGTCACAGATTATAATCTAACTTGCAGAGTATAAGAACTTAATAGCGTGACAGCACAAGGTGACAGCAGTGTGATAGCAATAATGCTGTCACCCCAAAAAACAAAGAAAAAACCAAAGATACTGTTTGGAATTTGATAGTATCAGATATAGAAAGATAAGTCGTTCAATTTATTATCCCCGTACTTATGAGTTGTGCCCTGCCTTTAAACTAACGGTTTCAAGGCGTGAAACTGTTGGTTCTACGGTTTGAAACTTTAGTTTCATACGCTTGAAACTCTAGTTCCAATTACTTGAAACTATTGGTTTCTTACCGATGAAACTAGAGTTTCTCCTAGCTGGAACTTTAGTTTCAAGCAGAGAAAACTAACTTGAACCGTAATTGAGTGACAACGATCCCGTTTCTCTCGGCTAAATATACACTTGATATATCAATAATTTTCTATATTAAAATATTGTTTTTCTTGTCGGTCCCGGATAATATGAGTAATTTAGCAGTCTCAACGATCACAAAGGCGCTGACAAAACAATTTATTATCAAATTAATGAAAATTACTCAATTTCGTAAGAATGAAGATACGATAGCGCTCAGCGTAATGGATCTTGATATACTGGTAAATAAGATAAAGACAGAAATAAAATCCCGCCCTGTTTCTACATTCAGAGAGCATCTGCGATATACCCTTTCCGATGAACGGTGTATGTTTGCCAATAAACTTCCTCAAATAATTCCTGCTGCCGAATTCCGAAAAGTAAACGGTCAGAAACAGATGAAAAACTACAACGGTATTGTAGAACTGACCATCGGTCCTTTATCTAATAAGTCGGAAATCGCTTTAGTGAAACAAAAAGCCTGTGAGCAGCCACAAACCCGTTGTGTTTTTATGGGTTCAAGTGGCAAAACAGTGAAAATATGGACTACCTTTACCCGACCGGACAACTCGCTTCCCAATACACGGGAAGAAGCGGAATTATTCCACGCCCATGCTTATCGATTGGCTGTGAAATGTTATCAGCCCCAGATCCCATTCGATATACTTCCCAAAGAGCCGACTTTGGAACAATATTCGCGATTATCCCACGATCCGGACATCATATATCGTCCGGATTCGGTCCAGTTTTATCTCTCTCAACCATCATCAATGCCCGAAGAAACCACTTTCCGTGAAGCGGTTCAGGCGGAGAAATCTCCATTGACTCGTGCCGTACCGGGATATGATGCGGAAAATGCCTTCCTGATGCTTTTCGAAGCCGCTTTTCGGAAAGCTTATGCCGATCTTAGGGAAGCGGGGCTCGAATTGTACGAGGACACATGGCATCCTTTAGTTGTCCAACTGGCTAAAAACTGTTTTGCCTCGGGACTTCCGCAAGAAGAAGTTGTGAAACGTACCATTTTCCATTTTTATATGTATAAACAGGAAGAGCTTATCCGGCAAATGATTGGCAATATATATACCGAGTGCAAAGGCTTTGGTAAGAATATCAGCCTGACTAAAGAGCAGCAACTCGCCTTGCAAACAGAAGAATTCATGAAACGCCGCTATGAATTCCGCCATAACACTCAAATTGGTGAGGTAGAATATCGTGAAAGGCTTTCTTTCCGTTTCCGCTTCAATCCTCTCGACAAGCGTGCGCTGAATAGCATTGCTTTGGATGCGCAAATGGAAGGCATCCCGTTGTGGGACAGGGATATTAGTCGTTATATTTACTCCAACCGTGTGCCTGTATTCAATCCATTGGAAGATTTTCTCTATCGGCTTCCTGCTTGGGACGGTAAAGACCGTATTCGTGCATTGGCAGCCACCGTCCCTTGTAAGAATCCGTATTGGATGGATTTGTTCCACCGTTGGTTCCTCAATATGGTTTCTCATTGGAAAGGAAGCAATAAAAAGTATGCAAACAGTGTTTCTCCTTTACTTGTCGGACCGCAAGGGACACGTAAATCTACCTTTTGCCGGAGCATAATGCCCCCTTCCGAGCGTTCCTACTATACTGACAGCATTGATTTCTCCCGAAAGAAAGATGCCGAACTTTACCTCAATCGTTTTGCGCTTATCAATATCGATGAATTTGACCAGGTGAGTTCGACACAACAAGGCTTTCTGAAACATATTCTGCAAAAGCCTGTATTGAATGTGAAGAAACCTCATGGCAGTGCCGTGCTTGAAATGCGTCGTTACGCCTCATTCATAGCTACGAGTAACCAAAAAGACCTGTTGACCGACCCTTCCGGCAGTCGTCGTTTTATTTGTATCGAAGTGACCGGAGTGATTGACACCAATCGTCCGATAGACTATGAGCAGCTTTACGCACAAGCTATGTACGAATTGGAACATGGAGAACGTTACTGGTTTGATCAGGAGGAAGAAAAGATCATGGTGGAAAACAACCGTGAATTTGAACAAGTCCCGCCGGAAGAGCAACTTTTCTTCCGTTATTTTCGTGCCGCACAGCCTGAAGAAGGGGAGTGGCTGTCTCCAGCAGAGATTATGGAAGATATTCAAAAAGGCAGTTCAATCCCGATGTCTGTCAAGAGGGTTAATTCCTTCGGAAGAATACTGAAAAAGCAAGAAATCCCTTCCAAACATACGCGTAGCGGTACTCTTTATCATGTCGTAAGATTAATAACCAGGTGACGGCAAAAATGCCATCACCCTGCTGTCACCTCTTGCTGTCACGGACTTATCGGTTCATTACTAAACTATTAACCCCTAATCTGTGACAGATGACAGCAACTTACCAAATATATTCTTCTGTGTAGCGTTGGTAAGTTGGTTCTTCTTTTATTCCTTTATTACGGAACAGTTGTTTTATATAGGCTTGGTCTTTAGGCATAAGCCCCCGTTCTCCACGATAGAACCGATAATATCCCGTTTTCCCGTAGTGTCCTACTAATTGTATTCTGATACTGACTGCATCCTCATAAGGAATCCTGTTAAGCAACTGTTTAAGTCCCCATGCCACATGGACTTTTACAGTAGTTTTAAAACATTCGCACTGATTCCCATCCTCAGGATAACGTACCGGATTAACGATGGAGATATAAAGGTTATCTGTTGTATCAAGTTGTGTAGCTATGTGGCGCAAGCATTTTGAGGCTTGTGGACATTGATCGTTGAAGCAACGGGCAAAATTGTAAGGGACAGACAGGCTGTCGGGTTCTTCTTTCATCTTGTAGGGTTTATTTTATTTGTGAGATACTGTTGTAAATATAGCAAATTGAATTCTTCACAAAAGTAGGACTTTATTTTGGGAATGGGAAGCGTTGGGATTGTTTTATTTGTATGTTATGGGGATTTCTTATCAACATTTGGTAATTAGGGATACTCAATACATATCCCTAATTATTTGCAGCAAGGTTTCTCTTTCTTGTTTAAGGTTCTTTATCTCTATTTTTAGCCAATCAATTTCTTTGTTCTTTGAGGAAATCAATTCATCTACAACTCCCTTAGGGAAATAATTGTTATAAACGAAGTTGAGTATTTTATAAAGGTCATCTATTTCTCTTTTTTTAAGCTCTCAAATTGTTCTTTCTGTTTCTCTAACAGTTTCTCAAAGAGTTCAATCGTTTGTTCTATGGGAAAATTATTGAATGTTTGGTTATTACCAATTGCATTTTTTACACCGCAATTCTCGTAAAAATTATTTGTGTTATATAAAACCGTTTCTTCGTTATACTCTTTCAATCCGTCGGTAGTAACTCCTAATGCAGAGGCGATTTTTTCTAATCGTTCATCATCAATTTTCTCGGTTTGTTCCATTTTTGAAACAGCTTGCTTGGTTATTCCTAACAATTCGCCTAGCTCCGTTTGAGTCATACCGCGAAGTCTGCGTACACGTTCTATCTTTTTTCCAAGGTGAAGGTGATTTGATTTTATATTTTCTATTGTTTCCATTCTTCTATATATTAGATTGCTGAATCTAGTAGTGATTATTTCATATATTTTTTCAGGATCTCAATTTTATCTTGCTCACTTTTCAACAAACGCTCATATAACTCAACTATTTTTTCAAGTGGATTTATTTGTTGAACGATGGCGTATGTAGTAGCACCTTCAGAGATATTTGCATCCTTATAATTATGATGATTAATATTGAAAATCGTCTTTTCAACATCAAAGTCTTTAATGACTTCTTCGGATATTCCCAATACTTCAGCAATTCTTTTTAGAAAGCCTTCTTCTATTTCCTCTTGTTTCTCAATCTTTGAAATGACCTGCTGATTTACACCAAGATCGGCAGCCAGCGCTTCCTGTTTCATGCCTAAATATACACGAATCCTTTGTAAATTGCGTCCGACATGTCTCCGGTTTTCTTTCTCTTTTATTTCAACATCCATATTATTGTTCTTTAAATGAATACGTCTAGGCAAAGATAACAAGAAACAGTTTAATTCAAATGAAAGTGTGCTTTATTTTTTAGTGTATGTTTTTGTTTCTGTAGTTTTGGTTATTTTATTTGATGAAATTTATTGTTAGTTTGGGTAAACAATATATTAAACATGGTACTGAATTTTATCTCTAGTTTTATTCTTTGAATTGTACGGAAAGTAACTTTTAGTCATCTGATTTTTTGTGAGGAAAATATCTTCTTAAACATTGCAGAAGGATGATTATTTAATTTAGGTATCGTTTGTGAAATATATGTGTTACCCCTGGTAAAACTATGTAATTACATTATTTCTACAAAAACGAGTAAATAATTTCTTCTTGTTAATTATTTTAATTAGATTTGCAACTTCCGATAATACACAATTATAAGAAGTTAAGTGTTAGGTATATGGATAAGAAGTCATTAACAGAGGAAGATATAAAATTACGTTTTATAACTCCAGCTATTGTTGAAAAGGCAGGATGGCAAAAAGAACTCATAAAGATGGAATATTACTTTACTGATGGGCGAGTAATATTTCAAGGGAATGTTCATGCCCGGAAACAAGGAAAGAAAGTTGACTATTTATTGCATTATTCTGCAAATAATCCTATTGCTATAGTTGAGGCAAAAGATAATAATAAAGCTGTGGGAGCTGGACTGCAACAGGCAATGGACTATGCGAAAATTCTGGATATACCTTTTGCTTACAGTTCTAATGGAGACGGTTTTATTGAGCATGATTTTCTTACTGGTAAGGAAACTAATATTAATATAGATGAGTTTCCAACTCCTGATGAACTGTTAAAACGTTTACGTGATTCTAAAAAATATACTTCGGAAGAAATAAAGGCTATTGAAGAACCTTATTATTGGGATGCTCATACTAACATTCCTCGTTATTATCAGCGAATAGCTATAAATAGAACAATTGAAGCTGTTGCCCGTGGACAAAATCGAATTTTATTGGTAATGGCAACAGGTACAGGAAAGACTTTTACAGCTTTCCAGATTATTCATCGGTTGACAAAATCTGGATTAAAAAGGCGAGTCTTATATCTTGCAGATAGAAATGTCTTGATAGATCAGACTATGGCTCAAGATTTTAAGCCTTTTAAAAAAGTTATGACGAAGATTCAAAAGAAGAATATGGACTCTTCTTTTGAAATATATATGGCTCTATATCAACAATTAGTTTCTTATGACGAGAATATTCCCGATCCTTTTAAAGAGTTCAAATCAACTTTCTTTGATTTGATTCTTGTAGATGAGTGTCATCGTGGAAGTGCTAAAGATGAATCGGAGTGGCGAAAAGTGTTAGAGTATTTTTCTTCCGCAACTCAGATTGGTATGACTGCAACCCCTAAAGTAAAAGAAGGAGCTAATAATCTTGACTATTTCAATGAGCCTTTGTATACATACTCATTAAAGCAAGGTATTGAAGATGGTTTTTTAGCTCCGTATAGAGTAACTAACTCTTTTTTGAATATCGATTTAGAAGGATGGACGCCCGAGGAAGATGAGTTGGATATAAAAGGTAATCTCATTAAAGCTGGTTTTTATAACCGGAAAACATTTGGACGTGAGTTAGTTATTATGCAACGCCGAGATATTGTTGCTCGACGCATAACTAAAATGCTCCATAGAATAGGACGCATGACAAAATCTATAATCTTTTGTGCAGATATAGAAGAAGCGGAGGCGATGCGGCAACTTTTGGTTAATTATAACTCTGATTTGTGCAAGAAGGATTCTCGCTATATTATGCGTATCACTGGAGATGAGAATATTGGGAAGAAACAGCTTGATAATTTTATAGATCCAGATCAACCATATCCAACGCTCGTTACGACTTCCGAGATGCTTTCTACTGGTGTTGATTGTAAAACATGCGGACTTATTGTTATTGATAAAGAAATAGGTTCTATGACGGAATTTAAGCAGATTGTGGGGCGTGGTACTCGGTTGCGTACTGATAAGGGGAAGTGGCATTTTGAAATTCTTGATTTCAGGAATGTGACCCAATTGTTTAAAGATCCAGAATTTGATGGTGATCCAGAGTTGGAAGGTGGAGGGAGTAAAACGTATCCTCCATATCGTCCGCGTCGGACTGTATCACATGATCAACCTCAAAGGGAATATGGTCTCAAGAAATATTACATTAATGGAAAAAATGTTCAGATAAACACAGAAATAGTTTCATATCTTGGTGCTGATGGGCATACTCTTGTTACTGAAAGTTTAACAGATTTTACACGTAAGAATATTCGAGGTAAGTATGCTACGTTGGATGAGTTTATAAAGAACTGGACTGCTGCTGATAAGAAGAAAGTTATTGTTGATGAACTTAAAGAATACAATGTTTTACTTGATGCGGTTCGTGAAAAGCGTCCTGATTTGCTTAATGCAGACATTTTTGATATAATATGTCATGTGGCTTTTGATAAGCAACCACTTACGCGAAAGGAACGTGCTAATAATGTAAAGAAGAGAGATTATTTATCTAGATATGAAGGTGTGGCTAAACAAGTTTTAGAAGCATTGTTAGATAAATATGCTGATAAAGGCATTTTGGAATTTGAGAATGAGGATATACTTGATACCCCTCCTTTTAATACAATCGGTAAGCCTCAAAAGATAGTTAAGTTGTTTGGTGGATGGGAGAAATTTGAAAAAGCACTTAAAGATTTAGAAAACGAATTATATGTAGCATAATTTATGGCAGTTAATAATATAATAAAACGATTACAGAATATAATGCGTCAAGACGCAGGTATTAGTGGTGATGCACAGCGTATTGAACAAATGGTTTGGCTATTCTTCCTAAAAGTTTATGATGCACAGGAAGAAACGTGGGAGTATAAAAGTCGCCGTGAAAAAAAGGAATTTAAATCAATTATTCCAGAAGAGCTAAGGTGGAGAAACTGGGCAGTTGATAATGCAGATGGGGAAGCACTTACTGGGGACGCTTTATTGGAATTTGTAAATGCAAGGCTTTTTCCTACCCTTAAGGCCTTACCAGTAAATGAAGATACTCCAAGAGGCAAAACTATAGTGAAAGAAATCTTTTCAGACCTTAACCAGTACATGAAGAATGGAATTTTGCTTCGTCAAGTGGTTAATGTCATAGATGAGATTGATTTTTCAGATGTTGAAGACCGTCATACATTCGGTGATATATATGAAGGCATTTTGAAGGATTTACAATCTGCGGGGAATGCCGGAGAGTTTTATACTCCTCGTGCACTGACTGATTTTATGGTGGAAATACTAAATCCTCAACTAGGAGAGTCTTTTGGAGATTTTACGTCAGGAACGGGAGGCTTTCTTACATCTGCATTAAATCATTTGTATAAGCAAGTTAAAACGACAAATGATGTTAAGTTATTCCAGACAGCCGTAATAGGGCAAGAATGGAAACCTTTGCCATATCTTTTATCAATCACTAATCTTTTAGTGCATGATATTGAAGCTCCTAATATTATTCATTGTGATTCTTTGGGTACAAGGGTTGGGGATTTTAAAGAATGCGACAAGGTTAATGTTATTGCAATGAATCCACCTTATGGTGGTAGTACTGAAGCGAGCGTTAAAAATAACTTTCCTTCAGATATGCGTAGTAGTGAAACTGCGGATTTATTTATGGTATTGATAATGTACCGTTTGAAAGCCAATGGTCGTGCGGCAGTAATTGTACCTGATGGATTTTTGTTTGGTGTAGACGGTGCGAAGCTTGCAATTAAAACGAAGCTATTAAAAGATTTTAATTTACATACTATTATTCGTTTGCCTGGAAGTATTTTTTCTCCTTATACAAGTATTGCTACAAATATTCTTTTTTTCAATAATGAAAGGGTTGAAGATGCTCCTGATGGGTATTCAACAAAAGAAACTTGGTTTTATCGTCTTGATATGCCTGATGGATATAAGCACTTCTCTAAGACAAAACCAATGAAGTTAGAGCATTGTCAACCAATAAAAGAGTGGTGGAACGATAGGAAAGAGATTGTAAGCCAAGATGGAAATGAGAAATCTCGTTGTTTTTCTGTTCAAGATTTGATTTCACTTGATTGTAATTTTGATCAATGTAAATTTCCTAAAGATGAGGAAGAAATCTTACCACCTGCAGAATTGCTTGCTAATTATTTTAAGAAGCGTGCAGCTCTTGATTATGAGATAGATAAAACATTGGCTGAAATACAGAAGCTGCTGGGTATTGAAATCAAACTTGATTAATCCTTATGAATGGTAAGCAATTAAAGAATAGTATACTTCAGTGGGCTATACAGGGAAAACTTGTACCTCAAGACCCTAATGATGAACCTGCATCGGTTTTGTTAGAGAAGATTCGGACAGAGAAAGCTCGCCTTGTTAAGGAGGGAAAAATTAAGAAGGATAAGAACGAGTCGTTTATTTTTAGAGGTGATGACAATTCCTATTATGAGAAGTTTCTCGCTACCGGGGAGGTGAAGTGCATTGACGAGGAGATTCCGTTTGAGATTCCAAAGGGATGGGAATGGAGTAAACTGTCAAATGTTATAGAACTGCTATCAGGGCAAGACTTTATTCCTGAAAAGTATAATTCGAGTAATCAAGGAATTCCCTATATTACAGGAGCAAGTAATATTGTGAATGGGAATTTGGCAATAAATCGTTGGACTGAAACTCCTACGGTAATAGGAAAATTAGGAGATTTACTTATTGTTTGTAAAGGTTCAGGAGTTGGGAAAATGTGCATCTGTAATGTAGATAAAATACATATTGCTAGACAAATTCAAATTATTAGAAATTTCTCCAATGCGATAAGTCTATCATATGTTAAATCTGTAGTTGAAGCTAATTTGCAAACGATAATTTCTAATGCACAAGGTGTTATCCCTGGAATTAGCCGTGAGCATATATTAAATCTTCTAATTCCACTTCCACCTACTAACGAGCAATATGAAATAGATAAAAAACTTCAAGAAATATTACCTTTTATCGATCGATATGCAAAATCTCAAGAGGCATTAGATAAATTAAATGTAGAGCTTCTAGGAAATCTCAAAAAATCCATCCTACAAGAAGCTGTTCAAGGTCGGCTTGTACAACAAATAGCAGAAGAAGGAACTGGCGAAGAGTTACTTGAACAGATAAAATTGGAAAAGCAGCAACTCATTAAAGAAGGCAAGTTGAAGAAGTCTGCTTTGACTGATTCTGTTATCTTTCGTGGTGACGATAACAAGTATTATGAGAGGATAAATGCGCAAACCGTTGAGATTGAGCTTCCTTTTGAATATCCTAACAATTGGTCTGTGCTACGTTTGAAAGATATATGCCAACTGATAGACGGTGAAAAAAGAAACGGAAAGGGCATCTGTCTGGATGCAAAATACCTACGTGGTAAATCATCTGCTACCATTGTAGAGAAAGGAAAATTTGTCTATGCCGGAGATAACATCATTCTTGTAGATGGTGAAAATTCAGGTGAAGTTTTCACTGTTCCGCAAGATGGGTATATGGGGAGTACATTCAAACAGTTATGGCTCTCTTCGGCTATGTGGAAACCATATATTTTGGCTTTCATTCTGTTCTATAAAGAGGATTTGAGAAATTCAAAAAGAGGTGCGGCTATTCCGCACCTCAATAAAGAGTTATTCTACAATCTGCCTATTGGTATTCCACCTTATCAAGAACAGCAGCGTATTGCAAAACGGATAAATGAACTATCGCAGTTGCTCAAATAGTTTTTCTATTTGAGCAACAATGCGTTGTTGTTCTTTAATCGGAGGTAATGGTATTAATATTTCTTTTACTTTTGCTATACTTACACCACCTATAATGCCCGTTTTATTTAGGTTAAATAGTTCAAAGAACGATGGTGACTGTAGATAATAGTACATGTATTTCCCGATTCCAACAAATGGTGAGAAACAACATAACTTATTCCCAAAACATACATCTTGATTCAGTATTGCAATTTTTCTTCCGGCACTTCCACCTTCAATACACATCAATATTGAGTTATTGGGAGCAAGTCTAAAATCAGGTTCATATTGTTTTGGAATCGCAATGCCATTATCGTAAATAATCCGATTATTAAAATCAACATCCTTAGTTCCAATATAATAACGTCCTATAACATCTGTAAATTTTGATTTCTTTTCAGTTTCACTAATACTGTTGCCAGTGTAAATGTTTGCAATATGAGAAAGTCTTGTCCATACCCAATTCTTGGGAGTTTCAAAAGGTATCTGTTCTGTTATATCTAAGCACTTTTTACCTACCTGCTCATAATACTTGCTATTGCTTTTTCATACTTTTCTACAATTCTATATTGTTCAGACAAAGGAGGCAAGGGGAATAATAATGAATTGAGGTCTTCTTTATTGAATCCCGCTTGGGCGCAACGACTCCGATTGACAATTTCATTTTGATATATTGAACTACAATAATACAGAAAAATATATTTCTGAAATATAAGTCGGGATTCGTATAATGGGATAACTTTTGCTAAGGCTACATTATAAGCTCCATATTCTGCATAAAATACTTTTCCTAAAGAAGCCCCATAACGAGCTAACAGAATATCTCCTTTTTGAGAAATCTTACTGGCTGTAGAAAGCGGTATATATATAGGTTGTGGGTTAGAGCCATAATCTCTAATTTGAAATAATCGTATATATCCTTCTTTTTCTCGTTCAATAAACTTAGACTTTGGAGGTTGGGAACCGCCTGAAATATCAAATAAGTCATTATGTCTCACCCATACCCAAGTATTAGGTATATCAAATGGTATTTCGTCAGTAATATCTTGTTCTGTTTTACCAATCTTCTCGAAGTACTTGTTATCGTCACCACGAAAGATAACAGAATCAGTCAAAGCAGACTTTTTCAACTTACCCTCTCTGACGAGTTTTTCTTTTTCGGTTTTAATCTGTTCAAGTAACTCTCGGGCTGTACCTTCCTCTGCAATCTGTGGAACAAGTTTGCCTTGTATTGCCTCTTGAAGAATAGATTTTCTTATGATAATAGGCAATTCTCTATTTAGATGCTTCAATTTTTGATAAAACTCCCCATATTTTATAATCGGTAATGCTATGTTTTTTACCTTTTCTACGATTGCTACAGTTTCATGGAGGTTAGGTACAGGGATGAGTAGATTAGAAATTTTTTCTGCATTTATATTGCATTGTTGAACACCGATTGTTTTGACTTCATTACAATAATCTCGTGCATATGGAGTATTTAGCAATAAATTTAAGTACTCCGAATTAATAAAAATGGGACGTAATAGTATTAGATACCCTGCAAATATTGCATTCCGTTGTCCTCTAAAAATAGCTGTTTTACCAACTAATTCAGCACTGTTAGTCCGATTAAACAATAAATCACCATATTGCAATAATAGCTTTTTATTGTCATCCAAATCATTGCTATAAACAAGTTTGTCAAATACAATTTCTCCGTCTTGAATATTCCCCATCCTAAGAACAGGCAATAAACCAGATGGGACAGATTTTTTTGAAGTTCCATATTTGGGAGGATAAATAAGCAATGAAAGTCTGCACCATTCCCACCCCTGCGGAATCTCAAACGGAATCTCGTCATTAATGCATTTTACCTCGCCTGTGGCGACAATCTTCTCATAATAGGAACTATTGCTATTTTATTATGCTTATCTTATGACTGATAGTTTAATTGTATTATTAATTAAAAACAATCATGGTAGAAAAATTTGAAACCTTTCTTCGTCAGGGTAATATGGCGGATAATACGATTTCTGCATATCAATATGCAGTAAATGATTTTTATTCTCGTCATAAAGATTTGAATAAGAGAAACTTGTTACTTTACAAAACGTATTTAATTGAAACCTTTAAGCCTAAAACTGTAAACTTACGAATTCAAGCTTTAAATAAATATCTTGATTTCGTTAATAAAACGCGGCTTCGCCTAAAGTCGGTGAAAGTACAACAACGTTCTTATTTGGAAAATGTGATTAGTAATGCTGATTATATATTTCTGAAAAACAAATTAAAGAAAGAAGAAAATCAGGAATGGTATTTTGTTGTGCGTTTTTTGGCTGCTACTGGTGCTCGCGTTAGTGAATTAATACAAATAAAAATAGAGCATGTGAATATTGGTTATTTTGATATTTATACTAAAGGTGGGAAAATTCGCCGTTTGTTTATTCCAAAGAAGCTTAGAGATGAAACTAAGGTTTGGCTAATTGCTATTAATCGTGAAAGTGGTTATCTCTTTCTTAATCGTTTTGGTGAACGAATTACAACAAGAGGGATTTCTCAACAATTAAAGAACTATGCCGAGAAGTATGAACTTAATACTAAAGTTGTTTATCCTCATTCATTTCGACATCGTTTTGCAAAGAATTTTCTAGAAAAATTTAATGATATTTCTTTGTTGGCTGATTTGATGGGGCATGAAAGTATTGAAACTACTCGTATATATTTAAGAAGGACTGCCTTAGAACAGCAGGAAATTGTGGATAAAGTTATTACTTGGTAATAGTTGTGGTTTAGTTAATATTAGCAGTTTACAAATCATTGGTTGCAACTATTGATTTGTAAACTCTATTATTTAAGGGAGATATGGTGTTAGTGTGATTTTAGTATCTCAATAAGTTTATCTCCAATAATTTTCTTCTCATTACTACCAATAGTAGACAATCTCACCAATGGAATTCCGTATAACTCTAAAATACGATCCTTTTTAATATCATGTTCTGACTGACTTGTCCCCGATTTATGGAATGTATATCCATCTGTTTCAATAGCCAATATCGGTTGCTTGCTCACACGATTATAAATTAGAAAATCGATATGAGTGTTTATATTTGCAGCATATTTGCTTTCCTCTTCATTCAATAGAGAATAATCCTGAA
>OGDP01000752.1_pt1 | contig 26469 bp, 20 predicted proteins | sample 1570441 | NCBI WGS metagenome assembly OGDP01 (sample SAMEA2581961, study PRJEB24529) | metagenome | biome: Human gut stool | place: China | collected 2011
CCTTGCCCATCTTGACCAGCATGGTGCCGAAGTAGTTGGACTTCTTCAGCAGAGCGGTGCACTCCTCAGCGGTCTGCTTGCCCTTGCGCAGTTCCACCATGGTGTTGACCATCTCGTCAAAACCGGCGTAGTTCTCGGGGTCAATGATCTCAGCAGCGGAAATATCAAAGTTACCGGCGGCGGCAGCAGCCTTGCACTCTGCCTCGTTGCCCACCATGACGACCTTCAGCACGCCCTCGGCCAGCAGCTTGCTTGCTGCCTCCAGGATGCGGGGGTCATTGCCCTCGGTGAAAACGATCGTCTTGGGATTTGCCTTCAGCTGTGCTACCAGCGGTGCAAACATATCAGCCATTGTGATTACCTCCGAATTTACTTTCCAAAATTCACACCCCGCGTCTGTTGGACACAAGGATGCCTTTCTTCTTTATTCTAACACACCGGGCAAAAAGTTCAAGACAAAATTGTGTTTTTGTGCTAATATTTAAGAGAAAACAGGTTTCAAATTGTGAATAAAATATCATACTGTTTCAGAAGGAGATCGAACCGCCATGGATTGGGAAACGCTGAAAGCCGACTGCCTTGCCTGCAGCCGCTGTGAGCTGTGCAAGACCCGCACGAATGTGGTGTTCGGGCAGGGCGTGCCGGACGCCGAAGTGCTGTTTGTGGGCGAGGGCCCCGGCCAGAGCGAGGATGAGCAGGGCCTGCCCTTTGTGGGCCGCAGCGGTCAGCTGCTGGACAAGTATCTGTTTGCCATCGACCTGGACCGGGAAAAGAACTGCTACATTGCCAACATCGTCAAGTGCCGCCCGCCCCAGAACCGTGACCCTCTGCCCTCCGAGAGCGAGGCCTGCATGCCCTGGCTGCGGGAGCAGTTCCGCCTGCTGCGGCCCAAGATCGTGGTGTGCCTGGGCCGCATCGCCGCCCAGCGGATGATCCGGTCCGACTTTTCGGTGACCAAGGAGCACGGGCAGTTCATTGAGAAGAACGGCATCCTGTTCATGGGCACCTTCCACCCGGCCGCCCTGCTGCGCGGCCCGCAGAACAAGCCCAATGCCTTTGCCGACTTTGTGGCTCTGCGGGACAAGATCCACGAAGTGTGTGAGCATACCTATACAGACTAAGACGCCTTCCGTCAGGCCGGTGGGGAGCTTTCTCCTCGGACACGAATCGGGCCATTCCATCGCCCGCCCTATTGCCGCGCTGCGGCAACAGGGTCCCACCCCAGCGGACGGTCCTCAGAGAAACTCCCCACTGGCCCGTTACCGCACCTGCATTTTCGTTCACCCCACGCCTCTTTTTTGCATACTCTAAAGCAAAAGCGAGGTGTTTTTTATGCAGCGTGTTTCGTTTGACCGGGTCGATTTCTTTCTGGGGGCCACCACCCCCGCCGGGTTCAAGGGCTATTTTGAACCGCTGCGCCGGGAGCCCGGCATGCAGATGGTGCTGATCAAAAGCGGGCCGGGCTGCGGCAAGTCCACCCTGATGAAGCAGCTGGCCCGCCGGGCCATCCAGCAGGGTGAACCGGTGGAGTGCATCCACTGCGCCAGCGACCCTGACAGCTTTGACGGCGTGATCTTTGTTCGGCAGCGCCGGGCCATCGTAGATGCCACCGCGCCCCACACCATAGAGCCGGATGCGCCCGGTGCCGACGAGGTCGTGCTGAGCCTGTACCATACCATTCAGGCCGACGCCCTGCGCCCCCATGCGGAAGAGGTCAAGGCGCTGTTCGCCCGCAACGCTGCGCTGCGGGCGCGGGCTGCGCGGTATGTTGCTTCTGCCGGGAGCCTGCTGCTGGACAGCCGCCGGGCCGAGGCCTGCAGTGCCAACTTTGAAAAAGTGCGCCGCTACGTCAAGCGATTGTGCACCCGGCTGCTGCCCCGCACCGAGAACACTGCCCGCGAAGAGCTGCGGCTGCTCTCGGCCGTGACCCCAAAGGGTGAGGTGTTCTACCAGCACACCGCGCAGGCGCTGGCCGACCGGTTCATCGTGTTCCGGGACGAATATGGTGCCGTGTCGCGCCTGCTGCTGGAGCTGATCCGTGCCGAGGCACTGGCCCGGGGCTATCACATCATCACCTGCCCCTGTGCCATGCACCCGGAGGATAAGATCGACCACATCCTGATCCCGGAGCTGCGGCTGGCCTTCCTCACCGACAACCGGTGGCACCCGGTGCAGCTGCCCGGCATGCAGGCCGTGCGGTGCACCCGGTTCCTTGACCGGGAAAATCTGGCGGGCTACCGCGCCCGGCTGCGGTTCAACGAGCGGGCTGCCGCCGAACTGCTGGAGCAGGCCACCGCCCTGATGGCACAGGCCAAGAGCTGCCACGACGAACTGGAGACTTATTACCGTACCACCGTGGACTTCGCCCAGGTGGACGAAGCTGCCGCCCGGTGCGCGGAGCTGTTCGGGCTGGAAGCGCCGTCACCCGACTGCTGAGTTCTTTATGATAAGGGAAGTGAAATCATGTCCGACATCCGTCTGCCCATCCGGCAGCTGGTGGAGTTTCTGCTGCGCAGCGGCAGCATCGACAGCCGGTTTGCCGGTTTTGACCGCGCACTGGAAGGTGCCCGCATCCACCGCAGGCTGCAGAAGGCCGCCGGGGAGGGTTACGCCGCCGAGGTACCCCTCTGCGCCGATTATACAGTCGACGGCATCCACTTTACGCTGGAGGGCCGGGCCGACGGCATTTTTACCAACGAAACCGGCGTTGTGACCATTGACGAGATCAAGACCACTGCGGTGCCCGAGGAAGAGATCTGCGAGGATATGAACCCCTGCCACTGGGCGCAGGGCATGGTGTACGGAGCCATCTACAGCGCACAGGAAAGCCTGCCCGCCGTGGATGTGCGGCTGACCTATTACCAAATCGACACCGACCGGATCCTCCGCTTTGTACGGCACTTTTCCCGGCAGGAGCTGGAGCAATTCCTGCACAAACTCCTGCACCGGTATCTGCCCTGGGCACAGCGTCAGCTTGCATGGCAGGAAACCCGCAGCGGCAGCCTGACCGCCATGCGGTTCCCGTTTGAAGCCTACCGCCCCGGGCAGCGGGCACTGGCGGGCGAGGTCTGGCGGGCCTGCACCGCCGCCCCCTCCAAAAAAGGCACACGGCTGTTCTGTCAAGCCCCCACCGGCATCGGCAAGACCATGAGTGCGCTCTTCCCTGCCCTGAAAGCCATGGGGAGCGGCTGCGGGGAGAAGCTGTTTTACCTCACCGCCCGCAACACCACACAGGCCGCCGCCGAGGATGCCATTGCCCGCCTGCGGGCCGTACAGCCCGACCTTGCCCTGCGCAGTGTGACCCTGACCGCCAAGGAAAAAGCCTGCCTGCACCCGGACGCCGAGGGCCATCCGGCCTGCCTGCCGGAGGTGTGCCCCTATGCAAACGGCTACTACGACCGCATCAAGAATGCGCTGGCCGCACTGCTGGACGGCAGCGGCCAATTCAGCCGTGCCGCACTGGCCGACACCGCCCGACAGTTCACCGTGTGCCCCTTTGAGCTGGGGTTGGACCTGAGCGAATGGTGCGATGTTGTGATCGGGGACTACAACTATTTGTTTGACCCGGTGGTGCACCTGAAGCGTTTCTTCGACACCTCCGGCGACTGGCTGTTCCTGATCGACGAGGCACACAATCTGCCCGACCGCGCCCGCGCCATGTACTCGGCCCGCTTCTGTAAGAGCAGCCTGACCGACGCAAAACGCACGCTTGGCAAGGGCAAAAGTGCCCTGAAAACCGCCCTGACCAAGGCCGACAAGGCCATGCGGGAGGCGCGGCAGGCCTGTGTGCGTCTGGCACCCCGCAGGCACGCGGAGGACGCCCCCGGCGAACCGGCCCAGACCAGCCTTCTGCCGGAACCGGATGCCCCGGCGTTTGCCCTGCCGGAGCCGTTGTATGCGCAGGACGGCACGGTGTTTTTGCAGGAGCTGCCCGCCGCACTGCTGACACCCCTGCGGGCGGTGCAGGCCCCCTTGCAGGCCTGGCTGGAAGAGAACCCGGAAGCCGACGCCCACCCGCAGATGCTGGAGCTTTATTTTGCGGTACAGGATCTGGTGCGGGCTGCCGAACGGTACGACAGCCACTTTGTGACCCAGCTCACCGCCCGCGGCAGCGATCTGGAATTGCAGCTGCTCTGTCTGGACCCGGCCCCCTTTGTGGATGCCAGCCTTTCCACCGGGCGCAGTGCCGCGCTGTTCAGCGCCACCCTCACCCCGCCCGCCTACTACCGCAGCGTGCTGGGCTGTGCCGACGCCCGGGCTGTGGCGCTGGAAAGCCCGTTTCCCGCCGGGAACCTGGGGCTGTTCTGCCTGCCAGGCATCTCCACCCGCTACCGTGACCGGGAGCGCAGCGTACAGAGCGTGTCGGATGCACTGGCCCGGCTGGCGCAGAGCCGGGTGGGCAACTATCTGGCGTTCTTTCCCAGTTACGCCTATCTGCGGCAGGTGCAGGAAGATTTTGCCGCCCGCTATCCGGGTATTTCCACCCTTGTGCAGGAGAGCGGGTTGGATGACGCCGCCCGCGCCGCTTTTCTGGCACGATTTGAGCCAGACCCTGCCCATACCCTGCTGGGCTTTGCAGTCATGGGCGGCATCTTTGGCGAGGGCGTAGATCTTGCCGGCGACCGGCTCATCGGCTGTGCCATCGTGGGCGTGGGGCTGCCGCAGGTGAACCCCCGGCAGGAGATGTTGCGCCGCTACTACGACGCCCAGAACGGGGCCGGGTTCGATTACGCCTACCGCTACCCCGGCATGAACAAGGTACTGCAGGCCGCCGGACGGGTCATCCGCACCCCGGAGGACAAAGGCGTGGTGCTGCTTCTGGACGACCGCTTTGCAAAGCCGGACTATCAGCGGCTGTTCCCGCTCCACTGGAAGCACCTGCAGTATCTGCCCGGCCCTGCCGCACTGGAAACCGCGCTGGCCGATTTCTGGAGCAGTAGGCCCGAATAAACGCACCCCCGCCCACGGACCGGACTCTTCTGTCCTTCTGTGGGCGGGGTTGTCGTTTGAGCGCAGGAAACTTTTGCGCTGCTGCGTTGGTTGCCAAAAAAGTACAACTTTTTTCAAAAACAGGCTTGACAAGCACTGCATTTGCGGGTATAATAGCACACGTTGAGCGGCTCACACCGCAAGACACGAACCAAATGATGGGGATTTGCATAGTGGTAGTGCGGTAGACTCTGACTCTACTTGTGGGAGTTCGATTCTCTCATCCCCAACCAGAACAAAGCCACCCGATGAACAATCGGGTGGCTTTTCTGTTTTGTTTTCTGCCGATTTCACGCAGTGAACACACCGCACTGTACCAAAGGTCTTTGGACAAATCAAACACCCGCACCGCATTCCCTTTTCTTGGGAGATGCAGTGCGGGTGCTTTTTCGTTTGTCAGCCAGCGGGCTGAATCATCTTACAGGACGCTGATGCGGCCTGCACCGTAGGGATTCTCGTAGTCCAGCAGGTAGCCGGGGTACTCTGCCAGCACACTGTTGGCGCTGGAAAGGTGCGGCAGACCCTCTGCGTCCACACCGCCAAAGGTCATGGCGTAGGTGGACATGACAAGGTAATCCTCCGACACATAGTCCTTGATGAGCTCAGCCCCGTCAAACATGGCAAAGCCGTCGCCCAGATTGCGCAGGGTGTAGTTCATACCGGCCAGAGCATAAGTCTTGGCCGGGTCCAGAGGCACATAAGTACCGTTCGCGCGGTCGTAGATCTTCACGTTCTGGACGCGCGGGGTGCCGGTGGCACTGCCGATCCAGACGTTCTTGTCGTCGGTCTGCACGGTGTTGGGGATGTCGGTGTGGATCTCGTAGGTCGCACCGGCCACCTGCAGGAAGCCGCCGTTCTCCTTGCCCTCTGCACCGGCAAAGCGGGCTGCAAACTCCAGTGCGTCCTGGATCTGCTTGCCGGTCACCGACATCAGGCAGGCCACGTTGCCAAAGGGGCTGACCTGCTTGCAGGTCTTGAAGGTCCAGTACCCGGCGTCCTCGTCCGAGCGGATGCCGCCGCCGTTCATGATGGCGATGTCACAGTGCAGCTGCTCCACCTCATTGAAGTAGGTGTAGATGCCGTCGGCCACAAAGTCACCCAGGTTGGTCTCGCCGGAGCGGATGCGGCGTTTGCCGGTAGCAGGGTCAGTGATGTAAAACTTGGTATCGGCCACGGCGATCTTCTCACCCAGCATGTCATCCACTGTGTTGACCCATGCGGCCTGCTCTGCTGCCACGGCGACATCCTCCTGATCGTAGGTGGACACCAGCCGGGTGGAGATGGTGCCGTCCGGGGCAATGGTCATCTCGCCCACGTTGGCAAAGTAGGAGCCGGTCTGGGTCAGGGTGACCAGTCTGCCGGAAGCGTCCGCCACCTGCTTATTCTCCATCACCGTGTGGGAGTGGCCGTCGATGAAGGCATCAAAACCAGTGGTGTGGGCAATGACCTCCTCGCTGGTCCAGGGAGAGGACGAGGGGTCCACGCCCAAGTGGCCCAAGCCGATGACCACATCGGCCAGGCACTTCGCCTTGTCAACGGCCTTCTGCACGGCGCTGTAGAGCTTCTGGCCGTCCTCGCCGCCCAGGATGTCGTAGATGTACTTGGTCTGGGCCTTGTTCATGAAGTAGGCCGGGGTGGACTTGGTAAACGTCTCGGGCGTGGTGATGCCCACAAAGGCAATGCGCACACCACCGCGCACGAACACCTTGATTTCCGGCAGCACCCGCAGATTGGTGCGCAGGTCCACCCAGTTGCAGGACAGGTACGGGAAGTCGGCATCCCGCATGAGCTCCTTGGCACGGTCCATGCCGTAGTCGAACTCATGGTTGCCGGGGGTGGCAGCATCGTAACCGGCGGCGTTCATCAGCTCAATGATGGAAGCGCCCTGGTCCATGGAGCCGTAAGCCGTGCCCTGCACATGGTCACCGGCGTCCACCAGCAGGACCTTTTTGCCTGCGTTCTGATAGCTCTGCTTCAGGGCGGCAATGGCCGCATAGGTGAGCTCCGGGGCCTGCTTGTCGATGTAAGTATGCACGTCGTTGGTGTACAGGATGGTGACCTCGGATTTTTCACCGGTCCAGCAGGCAGACGCAGCCGGGGCCCCGACGGCCATGGCGGCGGCAGCGGTGGTGACACCGGCGGCCTTCAGGAAATTGCGGCGGGAGATAAGATGTTTCACGGGAAAACGACCTCCTCTTTTTCTGGCATTTGATGGGGCAGGCTCTCCCCTGCCCCTGACTGGTTCAAGCATAACACAGAACCGCGCCAAGAGCAAGACAAAACATGCCGTTTTGTTCAATTTTCTTTCACATATCAGCCGTTTTTCTTGCATTGTGCATCATCGCCGTACAAAAAAGAGAACGCCCCTGCAGCTGTCCCAGCATACAGGGGCGTTCCCATCCGTTTAAAAAGGCCGGAGAAAGGGGGCCTTAAATGGCGTTGTATTCCTTGAGGATCTTCTCAAGGTCGGTGCCCTCGATTTTCTTCAAAGCTTCCTTCAGGGCCAGACGCGGGATGAGCGGCAGGTCCATGTCAGTGATCTTCTTGCCGTCGCGCAGCTTGACCGTTGCATTCAGCAGGTCACGCACGTCGTAGGTGCTGCCCCAGACCTCGGGCACACCGCGGTCCACGTTCAGCAGGGTGTACACGGCCTCCATACCGGTGCGCATGGAGTACTCGGTGGTGAAAATGGTATCGCGCTTGGTCTCCGCAAACTGGCCCAGGAAGGCAAAGTTCACAGCGCCCTCCGGCACGATGTCGGGGCGGTCGCCCATGGCACGGGGCATGAAGAAAGCGTCAATATAGGGCATCATCACCGGCACGGTGTTGGCGCTGTGCTCTGCCAGCTCTTCGATCTGGTCGGTGGGCACGCCGATGTGGTACAGCCACTCCATGCAGATCTCCTTGCCGGTGCAGTCGCGCATGGACTTTTTGATATAATCGCCGGGCTTGTCGCTGAACAGGCCGTAGACCCAGACACACAGCTGATCCTTGGGTTGATCGCGGAACTGCTGCTGACGGTTCAGCGTCCAGCTGAGCAGCCAGCTGGAGTCCTTGACCGTAACGATGCCGCCGGTGACGGTGTGACCGCTGAAGGGATCGCGCTTGCAGATCTTCTGGATATACTGCGGGATCTTGTCATCCAGGGTGGTGATGGTGGCGCTCTCCCAGTTGGACAGCTCCGGATCCGAGCAGAACTTTTCGGGGTGGCCGAAGGACGGGTCCTGTGCGGCGATCTTCTTCCACAGATCCCAGCCGTTGCCCGGCTTGATGGTGGGGTCGAAACCGGCTGCCTTGTCCTGGGCACCCACGGTGCAGCTCTCGACGCAGCCGCCGTTGGTGATGAACAGCAGATCGTTCTCGGTCAGGTCGATGTTGGACACCTCGCCTGCGTGCTCCACGGTGACCGAGCTTGCCATCTTGCGGCTGCCCTGAATGTCGAACTTGACGTCCGTGACCTTGGTGTCGTAGTGGAACTGCACGCCAAAGCCCTTCAGGTACTCGATCATGGGCAGGATGATGGACTCATACTGGTTGTAGCGGGTGAAGCGCAGGGCGGTAAAGTCCGGCAGGCCCCCGATGTGGTGGATATAGCGCTTGATATACAGCTTCATTTCCAGTGCGCTGTGCCAGTTTTCAAAGGCGAACATGGTGCGCCAGTACAGCCAGAAGTTGGAATTCAGCACCTCATCGTCAAAGAAGTCGGTGATCTTCTTGTCCTGCAGCTGCTCGTCCGGGGTGAAGAACAGCTTCATGATCTCCATAGCGCCCTTGTCGGACAGGCCGAACTTGCCGTCGGTGTGGGCGTCCTTGCCCTGCTCCACGGTAGCACGGCAAAGGGAGAAGTTGGGGTCCTCCTTGTTCAGCCAGTAATACTCATCCAGCACGCTGGCACCCTCGGTCTCCAGCGAAGGGATGGAGTGCAGCAGGTCCCACATGACCTCAAAATGGTTGTCCATCTCACGGCCGCCGCGCATGACGTAGCCGATGCTGTACTTGTAGCCGTCGCAGGCACCGCCGGGCAGAGCCTCCTTCTCGAACACATGGACATGCTCGCCCTTCATCTGGCCGTCACGCACCAGATAGCAGGCTGCGGTCAGGGCTGCCAGGCCGGAACCGACGATATATGCAGATTTATGATCAACGCCCTCCGGCTTTTTGGGACGTGCAAATGCTTCGTAGTTGCCACTGGAATAGTACATGGAAAAGCCTCCTTGCTTCGCTTTTTTCTTCCTTACAGCAGTTCAATGCTGCTCTCTATGGCAACAGTATACCCTGCCTTGGCCCGCAGAACAACAAACAAACTCTGCCCCATGTATAAAATTTAGACAACTGTCCCGTTTTGTTGGAAATGCGTACAAATTGTGACAAAAAAAGCGGAATGACCGCTGTCATTCCGCTTTTGCAGGCGTTTGTTTTATTTTGCGGTGGGCTGGGCCACCTCAAAGTCAATCTTGCCCAGATTGACGTCGGAACGCACGATGGTGATCATCATGGTATCGCCCAGGCTCCAGTTCCTGCCGGAGACGGGGTCGGACAGGCGCACGCCCTCGGTGAGCATCGTGCCGGAGGGGGTCAGGCTGGAAGCCGGTACAAAACCCTCCACGCCGTTCTCCAATTCAATGAACAGGCCGCGCTGGGTCACGCCGGAAATGCGGCCCTCGTAGCTCTCGCCCAGATGGCGGCGGGCATACTCGGCCTTGTAGCAGTCCTCGGCCTTGCGCTCGATCTGCATGGCGATGACTTCGCGCTCGCTGGCCTGCTTGCTGGCCCGCTCCGCAAAATCGGTGTAGCGCAGGATCATGGTGTCCTTGTCGGTGCCCTTGAGCTGCGCGGTCATGATGCGGTGGATGGCCAGGTCCGGATAGCGGCGGATGGGGCTGGTAAAGTGGGCATAGTCCTGCAGCACCAGACCGTAGTGACCCTTGGGCTTTTCCTCGTACAGAGCCTTGGACATGCAGCGCAGCATACCGGTGTTGATGATCTGCTCATACGGGCCGCCGCGCACGCCCTCCAGAATGGCGCTCAGCTCCTTGGGGGTGGGCACCTCCTTGGCAAAGTGGTCGTTGATGCCGCAGGCCTGCAGCAGGGCGTGCAGACGCTCCAGCTTTTCGGCGTTGGGCTCCTCGTGCACGCGGTACACAAAGGGGATCTGCTTGACCCGGGCAAAGTGGGCGGCGCACTGGTTGGCCAGCAGCATGAACTCCTCGATCATGGCTTCGCTCTCGCCGGAGGTGCGCTTCTTCACGTCGATGCAGTGGCCGTTCTCGTCCAGGATCAGCTTGACTTCGCCGCTCTCGATGTCCATGCATCCGCGCTCCTTGCGCAGGCGGGCACGGTGGCCGTACAGCTCCTTCATGGCGGGCAGCTGAGCCAGAACCTCGTGGTACTTGCCCTTGAGCTCGTCGTCGGCACTGCCGGCCAGCAGGGCGTTGATCTCGGAGTACACGCCCTTGACGCGGCTGCGGATGACCGACTTGACAAAGCGGTAGTCGGTCAGGTTGCCGTCCTTGTCCAGGCGCATCAGGCAGGAGAAGGCCAGGCGCAGCACGCCTTCGTTCAGGCTGCAGATGCCGTTGGACAGCTGCTTGGGCAGCATGGGCACCACCTGGTCGGCATAGTACACGCTGGTGGCACGGTGAAAGGCTTCGTTGTCCAGCTCACTGCCGGGCTTGACGTAGTGAGACACATCCGCAATATGCACGCCCAGCTCAAAGCCGCCCTCCGGCGTCTTGGTCAGGCTGATGGCGTCGTCGATGTCCTTGGTCTCAGCGCTGTCGATGGTGAAGATGGGCAGAGCGCGCAGATCCATGCGGCCCTCACAGTCGGCCTCGGTCACCTCGGCGTTTTCCAGCTTCTTGGCCTCTTCGCGGACCTTATCCGGGAAACGGCTGCGGATGTCCTGCGCATAGAGCAGAGCCTTGGCGCAGCGCTTGGCCTCATCGGAGCTGCCAAAGCGCATGGCCACGCCCACGCGGTGATCTTCCTGCCGGTTGCCGCGCTGCAGGATCTCCACAGCCACTTTGTCGCCGTCCTTGGCACCGCCCTCGCAGTCGCGCATCATCCGCATGGAGATGGCGGGGCAGTCATCGGGCACGAACTTCAGCATGCCCTCCACACGGCGGACGGTGCCCACCAGATCGTTCTTTTCTTCCAGCACGGCCAGGATCTCGCCCTCGTCGCTGCCCTCCACACGGGGATGCTCAAACTTTTCCACCAGCACCTTGTCACCGGGCATGGCGCCGCGGGTGAAGCGGCCCGGGATGAAGATATCGCTGGTGCCGTCCTCCAGCATGACAAAAGCAAAGTTCTTGCCCAGCTTGACCACCTTGCACAGCAGGGCCTTGTCGGCGCGGCCGGAACGCACCGTAAAGAAAACGCCCTGCCGCTGGCAGATCACAGCCTCGTGCACCAGCTGGTCCACGGCCTCCATCACCTTGCGGTCCGAGCCACGGTCCCCGCCGAACTTTGACTTGAGGTCCTTCACGGTGCACGGCTGATTCTGGATCGCGTGCTCAATTTTATCGCGCATTGCCATAATATTTTTCTCCTTGCTCTTCCTGGCTGCGGCCTCCGTCGGGCTGCAGCCCTGCCAGTTCCGGGCATTGCTGCCCACCCTGCTGCGGCAGCCCGAAAAGACAGCTGCCCGCACTTTTTTACTCAACTATGTCGGTTTTACACAGAAAAACAGCCCCGTCAGAGCACGGGGCTGCATGGGGTGCATCAACCTGCCAGACGGCCGGTGAACAGGCAAGCCAGAATTGCCACCACGAAAAAGACGACACCGGCAATGCGGGTCACCTTGGCCAACATCTGGTCAGCCGGGGTCAGGCGTGCGTTGTTGGCACCGCCTGCACTGCCGTTGATGGCGCCGGAAAGGCCCTGGCCGTGGGTGTGCTGCATGAGGGTGAGGAACACGATGACCAGCGAAGCGACCAGCAGGATCGCGCCGCCAACGATTTCGATAACAGACATGGATTGAAACGCTCCTTTATTCAAATTGAATGGGAAAACCACGCAAAAATACGACTATATAGTATCATACCATCTGCAAAAAAGCAAGCACAATTCCGCATTTATCCCAACCAGTGCAGTGCCGTGCACAGCTGTGCAAACACCGCCGCGCTGGAGACCGCCGCCTGCGTCTGTCCGTCCTGCAAGACCACGATGGTGTATTGCGGATCCTCGGCCGGGTAAAACCCCGCGAACCACAGGTTCTTGCGCTCTTTCCCTTCGGCCGTGAACTGCCCGGTCTGGGCGGTACCGGTCTTGCCCGCCGCCCCGCCGGGCAGGCCGGAAGCATCCTGTGCCGTGCCCTCGGCCACCGTCTGCTCCAGCATGGTGCGCAGAGCCGCTGCGGTCTGCTCCGTGAGCACCCGTTCTGCCTGCGGGCGGGCAAAGGCCGACAGCTCTTCCCCGGATGTTTCATCCAGCGCACAGTCCAGCAGGCACGGCGCACGGTAAACACCGCCGTTTGCGATGGTGTTCATCATGGCGGCCACTTGCAGCGGCGTTGCCAGCAGGCTGCCCTGCCCGAAGCTGAAATTGGCCAGCTGCCCGCTCTGGGCCAGTTCCTCGGCTCCCGGCAGGGCTCCGCTCTGGGCGGTAAGGCCCTCCGCCAGCCCGATGCTCCGCCCGAAACCCAGCGCCTGCGCCTGCTGCAAAAGAGCCTGTGCTCCCAGCTGCTGCCCCAATCGGATAAAATAGCCGTTGCAGCTCTTTGCCAATGCGGCCGAAAGGTCCACTTCGCCGTGCGGCACACCGCCTGCGCAGCGGAAGATCTGCCCGTCCACCACCACCGCGCCGTTGCAGTCGTACTCCGGCGCAAGGCCGGCTTCCAGCGCCGCCGCTGCCAGCACCGGCTTGAACACCGACCCAACCGCATACGCCTGCAAGGCCCGGTTTAAAAAGGGGCTGTCCGGCGCTTCCAGACTGTCCGCCGGGTCAGCCGGGTCAAAACCCGGCACACTGACGCAGGCCCGCAGGGCTGCCGTGCGGACGTCCAGCACCAGAATGCAGCCGGTGGTCATGGTCTGCGCCGCCACCGCCTCGGCCGTCCGCTGGACAGAACGGGAGAGGGTCAGGCGGACCCCCACCGCTCCGCTGTCCGCCTGCAGATGCTGCACCTGCTCCCCGGTGCGCAGGGTGCCCTGCGCGGTCACCGGGCACAGCAGAGTGTCCCGTGCCCCGCTGCCGGTGAGTAGCGCGTCCAGTGCTTTTTCCAGCCCGGCAGCACCGTGGCCCTCACCGTCCAGATACCCCAGCAGCTGCGGGCACAGCGGTGCGGCTGCATACCGCCGGGACGCCGCATAGCATGGAATGCCCAGCGCCGTCATGTCCCGGTCCACCTCCACGAGAAATGGAGCCGCCCGGCTGCGGCTGCGGTACAGCAGTTCCTGTCCGGCGGTGTCGGTGCAGGCGTACAGGCGGGTATAATTCTCCTGCCCCGGGAAGCAGAGAGCCAGCCAGCGTTTTTCCAGCCCGGTGAATGGCAGGCCCATGCAGTCGTAAAAGCCGCCGCGCCGGGCTGGCAGTTCCAGCGTGACTGTGCTCTGTGCCGCCGCACGGGCTGCATAATCCGTGCGGGACGCCAAATAAAACAGCCTGCACAGCACTCCGGCAAAGCCGAACAACAACGCCGCATACAGCGCCAGCACCCTCCGCCCGGACATGGACACGCCCCCTTTGGCATAGCGTGGGCAACGGAGACCCAGGCTATACAAAAAGAGAGGCAGAACCTCCGAAGAAGTTCTGCCTCCCTAAGGCACTTTTATAAGAGCGCTTTTGCGGCTTAGTACATGCCGCCCATACCGCCCATATCACCGGCAGGTGCAGCAGGGGCCGGGGGTTCCGGCAGATCTGCCACCAGGCTCTCGGTGGTGAGCACCATCTCAGCAACGGATGCTGCGTTCTCCAGAGCGGAGCGGGTGACCTTGGTCGGGTCGACGATACCGGCGGCGATCATGTCATCCACATAGACCTCGTTCTGCGCGTCGAAGCCATAGTTGGGCTTGTTGGCAGAAATGATCTTGTCGATGATGACGCTGCCCTCCAGGCCGGCGTTCTTTGCGATCTGGCGCAGAGGAGCCTCCAGAGCCTTCAGCACGATCTTGGCACCGGTGCGCTCGTCGCCTTCCAGGCTGTCGCACAGCTCACGCACAGCGGGGATGGCGTTGATGGGAGCGGTACCGCCGCCGGCCACGACGCCTTCCTGCACAGCAGCCTTGGTTGCATTCAGGGCATCCTCGATGCGCAGCTTCTTGTCCTTCATCTCAACTTCGGTAGCAGCACCGACCTTGATGACGGCCACACCGCCGGCCAGCTTGGCCAGACGCTCCTGCAGTTTCTCGCGGTCGAAGTCGCTGGTAGCGGCCTCGATCTGGCTGCGGATCTGTGCAATGCGGGCTGCAATGGCATCCTTGTCGCCTGCACCGCCCACAATGGTGGTGTTCTCCTTGGTGACCTTGACCTGACGGGCATGGCCCAGCATCTGGACGGTAGCGTCCTTCAGCTCGTAGCCCAGATCAGAGGACACCACAGTGCCGCCGGTCAGGATGGCGATATCCTGCAGCATCTCCTTGCGGCGGTCGCCGAAGCCGGGAGCCTTGACAGCCACGACGTTCAGGGTGCCGCGCAGGCGGTTGACGATGAGGGTGGACAGAGCCTCGCCCTCGATGTCCTCGGCCACGATGAGCAGCTTCATGCCGTTCTGCATGACCTGCTCCAGCAGAGGAACGAGGTCCTGAATGACGCTGATCTTCTTATCGGTGATGAGGATGGCTGCGTTGTCCAGAACAGCCTCCATCTTATCGGTATCGGTGACCATATAGGGGGTCAGGTAGCCGCGGTCGAACTGCATACCTTCGACGATCTCGTTGTAGGTCTCGGCAGTGGTCTTGTTCTCCTCGATGGTGATGACGCCGTCGGAAGTGACCTTCTCCATCGCCTCGGCGATGAGACGGCCGATCTCGGGGTCGCCTGCGGAGATGGTGCCGACGCGGGCGATGTCGTTGGAATCCTTGACCTTCTGGCTGTGTGCCTTGATGGTCTCGACGGCCTTAGCAACAGCCTTGCTCATGCCGCGGCGGATGTCCATCGGGTTTGCACCGGCGGTGACATTCTTCATGCCCTCGGTGACCATAGCCTGTGCCAGAACGGTCGCGGTGGTGGTGCCGTCGCCTGCGGCGTCGTTGGTCTTGGTAGCGACCTCACGCACCAGCTGCGCGCCCATGTTCTCGAACTCGTCCTTCAGCTCGATCTCTTTTGCGATGGTCACACCGTCGTTGGTGATGACGGGGGCGCCGAACTTCTTGCTCAGCACCACGTTGCGGCCCTTGGGGCCGAGGGTGATCTTAACAGTATCTGCCAGAGTGTCGATACCGGCACACAGTGCCTTGCGGGCTTCCTCGCCCTGCTTGATCTGCTTAGCCATATTTTATCGCTCCTTCGTAAAAGCTTGATTATCCAGTGTGAGGGAAAGACGCTTACTCCACGATGGCCAGAATGTCGGCCTGACGCACGATGGTGCACTCTTCGCCGTCCACCTTGACCTCGGTGCCGGAGTACTTGCTGGTGAGCACCTTGTCGCCCACCTTGACAGTCATCTTGACTTCCTTGCCGTCCACGACACCGCCGGGGCCAACGGCCACGACCTGTGCCACCTGGGGCTTCTCTTTCGCGCTGCCGGTCAGGATGAGGCCGCCCTTGGTGGTCTCCTCGACCTCAACAGTCTTGATAACAACACGGTCTGCAAGAGGAATGATCTTCATCGTTCTTGCCCTCCTATTATAAATATAAAAGATAAACTGTTTTATGTCCCGGGGGCTGCGCCCTTCCGGTTCTTTAGCACTCCTTTTCCTTGAGTGCTAAGTGTATTGTACTCATCTTGGAGTCAAAAATCAAGGGGTTTTTCAAATTTCTTTGTTAAGTTTTTATGTCCTTTTTATGAGCCTGTCGAGTGTATGTTCTTTTTGCCCTCGCCATGTACGAACAATGTACGATCCATCTGCCTTTCAGATAACAAAAAACGCACCCGTCATAAGACCAGTGCGTTAAACTATAGGGGGATCATCTCTTTATTTGGGCAATTCCTGTTCACCTTCATATTTTCGCTCCGAAACACAGTGCAGTTAAAACACTTGACTTTGTCAAGTAACAGTGTTATAATGCTTTCCATTCAAACGCAGAAGGAGTTGACGAAATGGAACCATCCACGGTATCTTCCTGCATTCTGACCCTGCACAGAGAGTTTGCCGCTTACACGACCCAGCGGTTACAGGAACTGGGTCTGAGCTTCGGACTGATATATTTTGTCATTTATGTAGGAAAGCATCCGGATTGTACGCCTTCGGAACTGACCAAAGATCTGCATCTGGATTGGGGCCACTCCCAGCGCAGCCTGAACAAGCTGGCCGAAGACAGCTTTCTGACGAAAGAAAAGAATGGGCGCAGCTACCACCTGAAGCTGACCCAGAGGGGTGAAAACGCCTTTGTGGTCTGTCATCAGGTCTTTATCGACTGGGATGCGCAGAGTCTGGGCGGACTGACAGCGCAGGAGCGGCAGCAGCTGCTGACATTACTGCAAAAAGCAGTGCAAAAGAAAGTGTGCAAATGATGTACGAAACGATCTTGAGTCCGATCCATTATGGTGGGATGCAGCTGAAAAACCGCATCATCTTTGCGCCGACAACATTCGGGCTGTCGGATGAAGAATACCTTGCAAAGATCCGTGCCATTGCACAGGGCGGCTGTGCCATGATCATCGTGGGCGATGTCCCGGTGGGCAAAAGCAAATTTGAAAAATCTCTGTTTGACGCCAAAGGCTTTGCATTCTACCAGCAGGTCGTGAAAATCGCCCATGATGCGGATTGCAAAGTCTGTGCTCAGCTGCACCAGAGCGATTCCAATCTGCTAGCGATGTTCAAATACATTCCCGGCGTCCTGCTGAAGAAGATCACCCCGGACCAGCTGCGGGAAAAGCTGAACGCCGAAGTCGCTCCTTACATTACAAAGATGTCCAAACGGAAGATCCGGACCATCATCAGCGGATTCGGCAAAGCAGCAGCATTGGCAAAACAGGCCGGCTTTGATATGGTGCAGGTGCATGGCGACCGGATGTGCGGCAGTTTCAGTTCGGCCATCTTCAACCACCGCACCGATGAATACGGCGGCAGCGCAGAAAACCGCGCCCGTTTTGCGGCGGAAGCGGTCTCGGCTGTCCATGCGGCGGTTCCGGGGATGCCCATTGATTACAAGCTGGCTGTCCGGCAGGAAAACCCGCACTTTGGCAATGCCGGTGTGGTGGAAGAAGAACTGCCGGTGTTCGTTCCGCTGCTGGAGCAGGCGGGCGTGACCAGCTTCCATGTAACACTGGCAAACCATTCCGCATTGGAAAACACCATCCCGCCCGCCGATCATCCCTATTTCAGCCAGCCGGGATGCTTCCTCAAATTCTGCGATGAGGTGCGGCAGTACACCGACCTGCCCATCTGTGGTGTCGGTGGTCTGAACGACCCGGATCTTGTGGAGCAGCAGCTCGTCAGCGGACGCATCCAGTGCGCCGCCATGAGCCGCCAGCTTCTGGCCGACCCGGATTGGGTGAACAAACTGAAAAACGGGCAGGCGGAACAGATCCACCGCTGTCTCCGCTGCAACAAGAAATGTCTGGGCGGGCTGATGGCACATCAGGGAACTCGCTGTGTTTATGATGCTTTGCGAGAAAAAGAAGCAAAAAACGCATAAACCCACCCGACAAAAAATCACGATATACTTAACAAAAAGACATTCACAAAGGAGAAGTTATGAGTTACGCGATCGTATACAGCAGCAAAACAGGCAACACAAAAATCTTGGCAGATACGCTGCACGACTACCTGCCGCAGGAAGGCTGCGATTATTTCGGCATCCCGGATCCTGCCGCCATGGAAGCGGACACCCTTTATGTGGGCTTCTGGACGGACAAGGGAAACGCCGATGAAAGCACTTCGGACTTTTTGAAGCAGCTGCACGGCAAAAGCATCTTTCTCTTTGGCACTGCCGGCTTCGGCGGCAGTAAAGAATACTTTGATAAGATCTTGAAAAAGGCGGAGCATTCGCTGGACAAGAGCAACACTGTTTTCGGCTGCTATATGTGTCAGGGCAAAATGCCGATGTCCGTACGCCAGCGGTACGAAGAGATGAAAAAGCAGCCGATCCATCTGCCCAATCTGGATGCCATGATCGAGAATTTTGACAAGGCTCTTTCTCACCCGGATGCGAATGACCTGGAGCAGCTGAAACAGGCTGTAAGATAACGGAAAAGGCGGCGGCTTCCCTTGACAAGGAAAGCCGCCGCCTTTGTTGATCCTCCGATGAGCCCCTAAAGAAACGTGCGGGGCGCTTCTCATCCTTTCATTTTACACGTTGGCCCGCTGGGCCATGAACCGCTCATAGGCCGGTTTGGGCAGCAGGACGCGCCCGGCCAGCGGCTTGAGCTGGGCGGTGATGGCGTCGCAGGGAGCGCACTCGCCGTCGGCGGTCGCCACGATAGGGCCGCGTCCGTCTGCCGGGCGCAGGGAGACGCACTTTGCCCGGCGGTAGATGAAGTAGGGCTTCGCCTGTTCCGTCAGCTCACCGTTCCGGAAGTGCCTGCCGCTCTTGTACATCCCCAGCAGGCGGGCGATCGTCAGGCGGCTCACCCTGCGGATGATGAAGACGTCCAGCCAGCCGTCGTCGGGCTGAGCCTCGGGGGCTGCATAAAAGCCGCCTCCATAGGTGCGGCCATTGCAGACAGCACACATCAGGCAGTTCACCGTCAGCTCCTCGCCGTCGATGGTGAAGGTCACGTTCCGGCCGATGTGGCCGCAGAGCTGCTTGACGATGGAGAGTGCATAGGCCATCTCGCCGCCGCAGAACGGGATGCGCCGGAACTGCGGGATGCCGTAAGCCACCTGTGCATCGAGCCCGGCGGCGCAGATGGTCGCCGAAAGGCCGAGGTCGGTCTGCATCAGATCAATGTCCACCTCACTGCCCGCCAGCTGGGCGTCGAGGTCATTGAACTCTTCCCGCGTGCCGTAGGTGCGCAGAAAATCGTTGCCGCTGCCAAAGGGCAGACACCCCACTGCCGCGAGGCTGCACCCCTGCGCCCCGGTCAGCGCTTCGTTGAAGGTGCCGTCGCCGCCCGCTGTCCAGATGCGCACCGGCTCACCGTCGGCCTGCGCGGTGTGCGCCGCCTCAGCGGCCAGCTCCCGGGCATGGCCCGCGTACCGGGTCACAATGACCTTCCCTTTTTCCGGCGGGATGCCCGCCCGCTGGGCTGCGGCCCGGATGGCCGGGGCCAGCTCGGCAGTGCAGTCCCGCTTGCCTGCGGTGGGATTGAGCAAAAACAGATAGCGCATTCGGCTTCCTCCTCTGGTGGTTCCTGCCCTCTATCATAGCGGAAAACCAGAGCAGATGCAAGAGCTTTTCAGCCGACACCCGCCGTCTGCGTCTCCTGCACCACGATCGTGCCGTCCTCGGTGCAGTCTGCCGTCCAGTGCTGTCCGAGGCTCACACTGCCGGAGGCGATCTGGTCGGCGAAGGCCTGCTCCACGGCCCGGTCTACCTGTCGGCGCAGCTCGCGCGCGCCATAGGGCGAATGTGCTTTTGCCGCCAGCGCCGGGCCGACCCGGGCCGTGTGGGTCAACTGATAGCCGCTGCGGGCAGCACGTTCTTCCAGCTGGCCCAGCAGCTTTTCGGCGATGGAGCAGAGGCTCTGCTCCTCCAGCGGGCGGAAGACGATGAGCTCATCCAGACGGCCCACCAGCTCCGGCCGGAACCACTTTTTCGCCTCGGCAACGGCGGCTTCCGACTGCTTTTCAAAGGCGGCTTCGCTTCCCGCCCCGAAGCCCAGCGGTGCGCTCTGCCCGGCGAGGAATCGTGCGCCGAGGTTGGAGGTCAGCAGGACGATGGTATTGCGGAAATCCGCCTTGCGGCCCATGGAGTCGGTCAGCTGGCCGTCCTCGAGCATCTGCAGGAGCACATTCTGAATATCCGGGTGCGCCTTTTCGATTTCGTCAAAGAGCACCACGCTGTAGGGGCGGCGGCGGACGGCCTCCGTGAGCTGACCGCCCTCGTCGTGGCCCAGATAGCCCGGAGGCGCACCCAGCAGACGCGCTACGGTGTGCTGCTCCTGATACTCCGACATATCGAACTTGAGCAGGGCCTTCTCGCTGCCGAACCAGCTTTCTGCCAGCGCCTTTGCCAGCGCAGTCTTACCGACGCCGGTCGGCCCGAGGAAGAGCATCGCACCGATCGGCCGGCCCGGCTCCCCAAGCCCGGTGCGGCTGCGCCGGATGGCTCCGGCCACGGCGGCGACAGCCCGGCTCTGGCCCACGACTTCGGCGTTCAGGCGCTCTTCGAGGCGGGCCAGACGTTCCCGCTCCTTTTCGCCCACCCGTTCTGCCGGGACGCCGCTGGCCTGCGCCACCACCCGGGCAATTTCCTTCCGGCTGAGGACGGGGTCTTTCTCCCCTTCCCGCTCGGCCCGGATGCGCACTGCCGCGCAGGCTTCGTCCACGAGGTCGATGGCCTTATCCGGCAGACAGCGCCCCGGCAGATACCGCACCGAGAGCTCCACGGCCTCCCGCAGGGCTTCGTTGGGCAGGCGGACGCCGTGATACCGCTCGTAGCGGGGTGCCAGACCTTCCAGTATATCCACGGCCTGCTTCGGCGTGGGCTCTTCGATTTGGACGCGGCCAAAGCGGCGCTCGAGGGCGGCGTCCTTCTGGATGTGGGTGCGGAACTCCTGATTCGTCGTCGCGCCGATGAGCTGCAGTTCGCCCCGGGCCAGCACCGGCTTTAAGATGCTGGCTGCGTCGATAGCCCCCTCTGCCGCACCGGCGCCGACGATGGTGTGGAACTCATCCACGAAGAGGATGGCGCTGCCGTCCCGGACGAGTTCTTCCAGCAGGTTCTTGAACCGCTCTTCAAAGTCGCCGCGGTACTTCGTACCAGCCACGAGGCTGGCCATGTCCAGCGCCAGCAGACGCCGCCCCTGGAGCATCCGGGGTACCTGCTTGTCAGCGATGCGCTGGGCAAGCCCTTCGGCCAGCGCGGTCTTGCCCACGCCCGGTTCGCCCACAAGGCAGGGGTTGTTCTTCTGGCGGCGGCATAAGATCTCTACCATCCGGTCCAGCTCTTTTTCCCGGCAGAACACCGGGTCCAGCTCGCCGTCCGCCGCCCGGCGGGTCAAATCGCGGCAGTATTTGTCGCTGGCCCGGCTCCCTCGCGGCAGCGACGACGCCGAGCGCGGCTGGATCGGCAGGATGAACTGCCCTGAAAGCTGGCGGCACTCCCGCACCGCCTCGGTGAGCTGGACGCCCATGGATGCCAGCATAACGCCCGCAGCGCAGTCGGTGTCTTCCAGCATGGCGCAGAGCAGATGCTCCGGCTCGGCCCGGCTCAGATGGGCGTTCTGCGCCCCGATGATGGCGTAGTCCATTGCCCGGCGCAGGTCAGCCGCCATATCGCCCCTGGCAAGCCTGGTGACCGAACCATCCCGCCCGGCGGACAGTTGACGCCGCACTTCCAGCTCCGAGATGTTCTTCCCGGCCAGAAAACGGGCCGCCGGGCCGCCGTCCGCTTGCAGCATCGCCCACAGCAGGTGGCCGGTGTCTGCCTTTTTGCAGCCCAGCCCTCCGGCCAGCTCCACCGCCTTATCCAGCAGCTGCCCCGCCTCCCGGGAGAAGCCCTTATACCGTCCTTTGCCGAATGCGTCCCAAATGCTCATTTGCCTGGCTCCTATCTTCCGTATTGCCCTGTTGCATACCCTGTTGCATCAAGAAACAGTATAGCCCCGGCAGGCGAGAAAAAATCAGAGCTTTGTGTCGCACCGGCCCAAAAACGCACCGAGAGATAAAACAAAAAAGCCATCTGAACGAATCAGATGGCTTTCTGGTTGGGGATGAGAGAATCGAACTCCCACAAGTAGAGTCAGAGTCTACCGCACTACCACTATGCAAATCCCCAATATCCTGTTGTGTTTTGCGGCATCGGGCCGGTCAACGTGTGCTATTATAGCCGCCTTTGCGCGTTTTGTCAAGCGGATTTTTGAAAAAAGTTGTACTTTTTTAGAAATCCGCGAAAATCCGTCAAGTTTATTTTTCAGTGTCCGAAGTTCCCTCTTCCAGATAGATGGCGACGTCTTCGATTTTGCAGTCTAAAATCTTGCAGAGCTGGTCAATGGTATAGGTGTTGACATTATGATTGTTTCGCAATCGGTTCAGCTGTCCAGCGCTGAAGTGATAATCCTTCAGCAGTTTATACTGGGAGATACCACGCATTTTCATTGTTTTCCAAAGAGGTTCAAACGAAATCACGGACAATCCCACTCCTAACGAATCAGATTACATCTATAAATAAGATGGTAAAGGATTGCCCGAATATTGACAATTATCCATATGTGGAGTATTATTTTGATATAGCCCGAAAGTGGACAATATCAGAGGTAAAAAGGATGGTGTCATAATGAACGCTGCGGCAATCAAAGAGCATCTCAAAATGTTAATGGAGCTAGAAAAAGAGGTCTATACTCAAAATCAAGTTATCGCATCTTTAGAGTATCAACTTTCCTGCCTGCCAGATGCTCACCGGTACACAAGGCCCGTCTATACCGAAGCAAACTCCAACTACCAAATCAGTGGACTTACATGGTTGTGCTTTGGCAGCGCACTTATATTCCTTTTGTTAGCACCTGTATCAGACGCCATCATCAATTCCGATTGGGGAATTATGGGCTTGCTTCTCTTTCCTATTCTTTTAATTTTCTACCTTGCCAGGTCTTTCGCTATCCCTTGTGCAATATTTTTGTTCGCCGCTGGCATAATCGTTTTCTTTGTCGAAAGGAACAATCAATCCGACGCTCGTTATGCTGCCAAACAGCAATCCAAAAAATCCTATGAAACTGCTATGGCCACATACAATCGGGCGGTCGAACAAGACCGACTCCGCGTAGAAAGAGAGCGTCCTAAAAAGCTGCTTCTTCAAGGCCAGCTCAAAACTTTGAAAGATGCACACAAAAAGACTGTAGACACTTTGAACAAGCTATACAACAAGGGCGTTATCCATAAAAAATATTGGGGTCTCGTTCCTATCTGTTCCCTGTACGGCTACTTCGATACTGGCGTATGCACTCAGCTGGAAGGCCATGAAGGTGCATACAACAAATATGACACTGAATGCCGTCTGGACAGAATCATCTCGAAATTGGATCAGGTCATCCAGCGTTTAGATGAGATCAAAGCGCTCCAGCAGGACCTTTATGAAGCTATCGAAGAATCCAACTGCAAGGTTGGTCAGCTTATCCGCAACTCCGAGCGCATATCTGACCAACTGACTGGGATCCAGTCGCAGGGTGCCGAACTGAATGCCCGCATTGCCAACCTGCAAACCACTTCTGACATCAATCTCTATGTGAATGCCTGCGCCAAGCGCGAGCTTGAGTACATGAACCGCGCCAACCGCATCTTCTAACAAATCAACCGCCGTCCCCGAACTCCCGGAGGCGGCGTTTTCTTTGTCCCAACCTCAGAACCGGCATTTTCTGCACGTTCCGCACCATACAATAAGGTGTACCTGATTTTCTACTTATAAATAAAGGAGGACGCCTTATGCTGCAAACCCCATCCAAAACCACCCAGACTCTGCTTTCGCCCCGCATCCCCCGCGACAACGAGCACGAGCGCTACCACCCCGAGCTGGAAGAAGAGCTGAAAGAGTGCCTGTTCTGCCTGCAGCGGAACGCGATGATGTTCGACCTCGAGGTGGACTCCGACCTCATCGAGCAGCGCATCTACGAGCGGCAGGCGCTTTTGTGCCGCTACCGCTACCTGCTGGCCCGCGCCCGGGAGCTGGGGCTGCACACCATCCTGAAAAAGTATCAGCCGCTGGGATAAAAACCTACCCGCGAAATCTTGACAGAATCCGCACATCGTGTTATCATACATAAAGATAACACTGTATACAGAAAGCTGTATGCGAAACTTTGGAGCTTAGAGAGGTTTTCAACTATGGAACGTATTAAGACTATCGCTACTCGTGACCTGACCAAGAGCGTCGTGACCGGCGGCTGCGGCGAGTGCCAGACTTCTTGCCAGTCTGCCTGCAAGACCTCCTGCGGCGTCGCAAACCAGAAGTGCGAGAACAACAATAAGTAATCATTGCAGACCCTATGCCGCCTTTGCAGGGCGGCATTTTTTTATGGCAATTATAGATTGGAGAATGAAATGGTACATCAGTATCGACTGAACGGATATAACATCGTGCTGGACAGCTGCAGCGGCTCGGTCCATGTCGTGGACGACGTGGCTTACGACGTCATTGCGATGTACAAAGAGCACTCTGCCGACGAGATCGTGGCCGCCATGCTGGCAAAGTATGCCGACCGCCCCGACGTCACCGAGGCCGACCTGCGCCAGTGCCTCGAGGATGTGGCCTCTCTGGAAGCCGCCGGCAAGCTTTGGGCTCCCGACGTCTACAAGGACATGGCTTTCGACTTCAAGAACCGCCAGACGGTGGTCAAGGCGCTCTGCCTCCACGTCGCCCACACCTGCAACCTTAACTGCTCCTACTGCTTCGCCTCGCAGGGCCGCTATCAGGGTGACCGTGCCCTGATGAGCTTCGAGGTGGGCAAGCGGGCTATGGACTTCCTCATCGAGAACTCCGGCACCCGCCGCAACCTCGAGGTCGATTTCTTCGGCGGTGAACCTCTGATGAACTTCGACATGGTCAAAAAGCTCGTCGCCTACTGCCGCGAGCAGGAGAAGATCCACAACAAGAACTTCCGCTTCACCATGACCACCAACGGTATGCTCATCGACGACGATGTCATCGACTTCTGCAACAAGGAGTGCCACAACGTCGTGCTGAGCCTCGATGGCCGCAAGGAAGTCCATGACCGCTTCCGCAAGGACTACGCAGGCCACGGCAGCTATGACGCCATCGTGCCGAAGTTCCAGGAGTTCGTGAAAAAGCGCGGCGACAAGAACTATTACATGCGCGGCACCTACACCCACTACAACACCGACTTCACCAACGACATCTTCCACATGGCCGACCTCGGCTTCACGGAGCTGAGCATGGAACCGGTCGTCACCAAGCCCACCGACCCCAGCGCCCTCACCGCCGAGGACCTGCCCATCCTGAAGGAGCAGTACGAGATCCTCGCCAAGGAGATGATCAAGCGCGACCGCGAGGGCCGCGGCTTCACCTTCTACCATTACATGATCGACCTCACCGGCGGCCCCTGCATCTACAAGCGCATCTCCGGCTGCGGCTCCGGCACCGAGTACATGGCTGTCACCCCCTGGGGCGACCTCTACCCCTGCCACCAGTTCGTCGGCAAGGAAGAGTTCAAGCAGGGCAGCGTGCTCGACCAGTCCTTCAACATGGACATCGCGCAGAAGTTCGCCGGCATGAACATCTATTCGCGTCCCAAGTGCCAGAAGTGCTGGGCGAAGTTCTACTGCTCGGGCGGCTGCTCGGCGGCAAATTACAACATGAACCACGACATGAACGACTCCTATGACCTCGGCTGCGAGATGGAGCGCAAGCGTCTGGAATGCGCAATTTACCTGAAAGCCATGGAGAAAATGAGCGCTGAATAAGCAAAATGACGAATTATAAAAAGATTGCGTAAAATCCGTTGCGTAAAGCGCCGGGGGTGCGTATAATTTCTTTTGTATTAAAATTCTCTCGATAAGGAGATGATATTATGCCGCAGAATGTTCTGGTATCCGTGCTGGGTGACGGAAAATATCTGACCGCACTCGTCCGTGCCATTCTCGAAAAGAACATTATCCCGACGAAGTTCCTGTTCCTGTCCGCTAAGAATGAGGCTTCGGTTCAGGCCGCAGCGGGTTATGACGTAACGGTGTGCGATGACGATCTCGCAGCCGTTCTCAAGAGCGAAATTGTCATCGTAACTGCGTCCAAGCGCGAAATGCCGACCGAGCTGGCGAAGATTTCGAGCAGCTCGCAGAAGCGCGTTGTTGTATCCGTCTGTGACAACGAAAAGGTCGATCTCGCGTACCTCAGCGAGCGCATCGTCGCCGCGACCGAGCTGATGGCCGCCGTGCTGCATCGAGATGAGGACGGTTCGCTGCACGCGAGCTACGAGGCCAGCAAGCTGGCGCGTCCGTTCCTGTGCATGCCGGCGCGTGACATCGTGGACGCGATGTGCGACCTCGTAAACGCAGAAGCGTAAGAGTTCTAACCGGATGAAACCGGGAATATGCTGTTCTATGATTTCCGAAAGGGGAAAGACGTATGAACAAAAGGCATATTCCCGGTTTTTTTGATGCCCTCGCGCGGACGCCGTCGTTCGCGTTCCTGTGCACGATGCTGATGTGCGGCGCGGCGGCGGGCGGCCTGACCGGCCTGTACGCGGCGGAGGGGGACAGTGCGTTCGAGCTGACGAGCCTGCTGCGGGCGCTTCCCGGACAGGCAGGGAAAAGCGTTCTCTGC
>OGDP01000755.1_pt1 | contig 26377 bp, 25 predicted proteins | sample 1570441 | NCBI WGS metagenome assembly OGDP01 (sample SAMEA2581961, study PRJEB24529) | metagenome | biome: Human gut stool | place: China | collected 2011
CAACTGACTCTTAATCAGTGGGTCCAGGGTTCGAATCCCTGAGGGTGTACAAAAGGAAGAAGTGACTTCGTGTTGCTTCTTTTTTTATTTCTAAATTTGGTAAAAGGTGGGGTGGATATAAAAAATGCCGTTGTCTGATTGTTGGATTCAGGCAACGGCATTTATAGCTTTGGTGTACTACTTAGAACTTGAAGAAGTTCTTAGCATTGTTATAGCTGATGTCTTCAATCATTTGATTTACACGTTCCATTTCGGATGCTGGGATTTCTCCGTTCTCTACGTCACGTCCTACCAGATTACACAATGTACGGCGGAAATATTCGTGACGCGGGTAGGATAGGAATGAACGGGAGTCAGTCAACATACCTACAAAGCGGCTCAAAAGACCGAGTACTGACAAGGCATTCATTTGTTTTTCCATACCATCTTTCTGATCCAAGAACCACCATCCGGAACCAAACTGGATTTTTCCTGCAACAGATCCATCCTGGAAGTTACCCAGCATAGTTGCAATCACCTCGTTTGCACATGGATTCAGGTTGTAGAGGATTGTCTTCGTCAATTTACCGTTTGTGTTCAAGCGGTCGAGGAATTTAGCCATTGCTTTCGCTGTTGTAAATTCACCGATAGAGTCGAAACCTGTATCGGGACCTAACAATTTAAACATCTTGGTGTTGTTGTTGCGGATTGCGCCGTAATGGAACTGTTGAGTCCATCCCTTTTCCCAATCCATTTCTCCGAAGATTACGAGCATTGCCGATTTGAACTTCAGAATTTCTTCCTTCGTCAGTTCAGTACCGCCGTATACCTTATTAAATATAGCTTTGATTTCCGCATCGGTATAATCTTCTGCGTAGAATTCTTCGATACCGTGATCGGACAGGCGACATCCTTGTGCTGCGAAGAAATCGTGACGTTTGCGCAAAGCGGCAATCATATCGTCAAAGCTGGAAATGTTGGTGTCGCTTACCTCTGCCAATTTTTCTACATAAGCGCGGAAATCTGCCGGAACTTCTACTGCCATAGCTTTGTCCGGACGCCAAGTCGGCAACATCTTGATTTCAAATCCGCTTTCGCGTGTCTTGATGTGATATTCCAACGAGTCTATCGGATCATCGGTAGTACATACGGTTTCTACGTGGTAGCGACGCATCATTCCGCGAGCGGAATATTCAGGTTGAGCTAATTTCTCGTTACATTCATCGTAGATCTCACGTGCGGTTTTTGGATTCAATATCTTATCGATGCCGAAAGCTGTTTTCAGTTCCAGATGAGTCCAATGGTATAACGGATTGCGGAAAGTATAAGGTACGGTTTCTGCCCATTTCTCAAATTTTTCCCAGTCTGTGGTGTCCTTCCCTGTGCAGAAACGTTCGTCTACACCGTTTGTACGCATAGCGCGCCATTTGTAGTGGTCGCCTCCCAACCAGATTTCAGTCAGTGATTTAAACTTGTAGTCATCGGCTACCATTTGTGGAATTAAATGACAGTGATAGTCGATAATCGGCATTTTAGCCGCATGCTCGTGATACAACTTCTGTGCAGTTTCTGTTTGCAGTAAGAAGTTCTCGTCCATGAAATTCTTCATTATTACTGTGTTTTAAGTATATAAAATTATTACTTTCTGTATTTATACCTATATAGTATTGATTTTAAAGCTAATAGGCGTAAATCTTGTTTTAGTTTTATTAACCGTTATCGAACACAAAAATAGAAAATTTACTTGGAGTAACAAAATAATTCGTATATTTGCAGCGATTATTTATAATATTTAAGTTTTAGCACTATGGAGGACCAGAACTATACGATTAAAGACATAGCCCGTATGGCAGGCGTTTCTGCCGGAACGGTGGACAGGGTATTGCACAATCGCGGTGACGTATCTCCTAAGAGCAAAGCTAAGGTTCAGAAGGTGCTGGATGAAATTCATTACCAGCCCAATGTTTTTGCTATCGGACTGGCTGCTAAAAAGAAATATTCTTTCGTTTGCCTAATTCCTTATTATATAGAGCACGATTATTGGCATTCCGTAGTGGGCGGCATTGAGCGTGCCCGGCAAGAGTTGCGTCCTTTCAATGTGAGCGTGGATTATCTGTGTTACCATCACGGAGATGAAGCCAGCTATCAGGAAGCCTGTCGTTCTATCAAGGAAAGCAATGTGGATGCGGTGTTGATTGCTCCCAATTTCCGGGAAGAAACCTTATCATTGACGGCCTATCTGCGAGAGAATGGGATAGCGTATGCTTTCGTCGATTTCAATATGGAAGAAATGAATGCATTAACTTATATCGGACAAGATTCGTATAAGAGCGGATACATTGCGGCTAAGATATTGATGCGTAATTATTCGGTGGGAGAAGGGCAGGAACTGGTACTGTTTTTAAGTAATAACAAGAATAACCCTGCTGAAATACAGATGCAGCGCCGTCTGGAAGGTTTTATGCAGTATATCACTGAGGAATACGATAATCTGGTGATTCATGAAGTAGTATTGAATAAGTCCAATCAGGAAAATAACTGTCGGACACTGGATCGGTTCTTTGAGACACACCCGAAAGCTGTACTCGGAGTTGTGTTCAATTCCAGAGTATATCAGTTGGGAGAATATCTCCGTCATGCAGGGCGTAGCATGAAAGGATTGATAGGATATGACCTCCTGAAAGCAAATGTAGAGTTGCTGAAATCGGGAGATGTACATTATTTGATCGGACAGCGGCCGGGATTGCAAGGTTATTGCGGTGTGAAAGCTTTGTGTGATCATGTCGTGTTCAAGAAAAATATCGATCCTGTGAAATATATGCCTATTGATATCCTGATTAAAGAAAACATCGATTTTTATTTTGAATTAGTATAATATCAACTTTATAAATTACAACTAACATGAAAGTATTAAACAAAGAAACTGCTCCTAAGGCACAACGTCCGGAGCGTATTATTCAATTTGGTGAAGGTAACTTTTTACGTGCTTTTGTAGATTGGATTATCTATAACATGAACCAGAAAACAGATTTCAACAGTAGTATTGTAGTAGTTCAGCCCATTGACAAAGGTATGGTCGATATGCTGAATACGCAGGACGATCTTTATCATGTCAATCTTCAAGGATTGGATAAAGGAGAAGTGGTTAACAGCTTGACAATGATTGATGTAATCAGCCGTGCATTGAACCCTTATACTCAAAATGACGAATTCATGAAACTGGCGGAACAACCGGAAATGCGTTTCGTTATTTCAAATACTACAGAAGCCGGTATTGCCTTTGATCCGACTTGCAAACTAGAGGATGCTCCCGCTTCTTCTTATCCGGGTAAACTGACTCAGTTGTTATATCATCGTTTTAAGACATTCAATGGTGACAAGACAAAAGGCCTGATCATCTTCCCTTGCGAACTTATTTTCTTGAATGGTCACAAACTGAAAGAAACGATCTATCAATACATTGAGTTGTGGAATTTGGGCGAAGAATTTAAGACTTGGTTTGAAGAAGCCTGTGGTGTATATGCTACGTTGGTAGACCGTATAGTTCCGGGATTTCCCCGCAAGGATATTGCAGCTATCAAAGAAAAACTGCAATATGACGATAACTTGGTGGTCCAGGCTGAAATCTTCCATTTGTGGGTTATTGAGGCTCCGCAGGAGATTGCCAAAGAATTCCCGGCTGACAAGGCAGGCTTGAACGTATTGTTTGTACCGTCGGAAGCTCCATACCATGAACGTAAGGTTACTTTGCTGAATGGGCCGCATACCGTTCTTTCTCCGGTTGCTTATTTGTCCGGTGTGAATATTGTTCGTGACGCTTGCCAGCATGAAGTAATAGGAAAATATATCCATAAGGTGATGTTTGACGAGTTGATGGAAACTCTGAACCTGCCGAAAGATGAATTGGAGAAATTTGCGAATGATGTATTGGAGCGTTTCAATAATCCGTTTGTAGACCATGCGGTAACAAGCATTATGCTGAATTCTTTCCCGAAATATGAGACTCGTGATCTGCCGGGATTGAAAACTTATCTGGAACGTAAAGGTGAGCTTCCGAAAGGACTTGTACTTGGTTTGGCAGCTATCATTACTTATTATAAGGGTGGTGTACGTGCGGATGGCGCTGAGATTGTGCCGAACGACGCTCCTGAAATCATGAATCTGCTGAAAGAACTATGGGCTACCGGTTGCACAAAGAAAGTAACTGAAGGTGTTCTGGGCGCAGAATTTATCTGGGGTGAAGATTTGAATAAAATTCCGGGATTGACGGAAGCTGTAAAAGCTGATTTGGATTCTATTCAAGAAAAGGGAATGCTTGAAACAGTGAAGGGTATTCTTTGATTTAGATATCGGAAATAGGCCGAATAGTTGAATTTAACTGAGTTTGGTTTTTCATTCAAGAGGGTGTCTTGATAGTCTTATGGCTATTGGGATACCCTCTTAAAGTTAATGTATATTAATGTTGTATTGCTTATTGTTGGTTATTATTACTTTATAGTATCTAAATATACGGGTTGTATCTCATTTTTTTCCAAAGAAAGACGTTTTTAAAATCTTCAAATCCTTAATAGCTGTCATTATCTTGTTGCCTGTTTGATATTTTTATTTATTGTATTGGTATGAATTGTTGTAATTATGTGATTATTGATTGTTATAATGTTATGTTTTATTATTTTCTTGTAGCTTTGTTGTAAGCTTATTTCTCTTGTAAAATATCAAGATTTTGCTATTAAAATACTACCATTTTTCTATTTGGAAATCTCAATATAGACTCATATCTTTGCATCGAAGTCAATAGAGTGACTTGTATAATTGTATAATATTTAAAATGTTAAAATCATGGCATTTAAATATAAAAAAAAGAAGATTACCTTGTACTTCGATAAACAAAACAAGGTGGAAAAGTACGTTGCAGCTAACGTACTAGTAGGAAGCATCAACTACAAGAAGTTGTGTGATGAAGTGAATCAGCGAACAGGTGTTCATCGTTCTATGGTGGATGTGGTGCTGAAGGGAGTTCAGGATGTGATGATAGCCTATTTGGAGGAAGGTTTTTCGGTGAAGCTGGATGAGTTTGGCGCGTTCCGTCCGGCAATCAATGCCGAAGGAAAAGACAAGGAAGAAGACGTGAGTGCCCACACCATTATCCGGAAAAAGATTGTATTTACTCCGGGTAGTAGATTCAAAGCTATGCTGGGTTCGGCAAGTGTGGAACTGTTTGGAGATGGCACGTCGACTACTAGTGGTAGTGATAGCGAAAATCCGGACGAGGGTGGAAATTCGGGAGAAGCTCCGGATCCGGCTGATTAATCTTTGCTAAATCACTTGTTAATGAGGGAAGTTCGTGAGAGCTTCCCCATTTTTTTGTCTGCATTTTAGGCTGAATAGTGCAAATTCACCGTTGCCCAATGCTGAATTTATGGTTGCCCAACGACAAAATCACCGTTGCCCAACGGTGAAATTTCCTATTGGTCGTGGAATTTTAGTAAGAATAATGCGCAAATTATCATTTGTGAGAAATAATTTTTATCTTTGTGACGTTGTAGCAACGCAAGTCGCTCAACGTCTTTTTTATTGATGAAAGTGTTTAGCTTTTATCCTTATACAGGAAATCTGGTAAATGTTACAGTATACACACTTTATATTTTGTATATCAATACAATAATCTTCTCAGCATTTTATTAAAAGAACAAAGAAGGAACAAAATCAATAATTTAAGCAATTCTCCGTTTTTCGCATTTCACTTAGTTTCATCCCTTGCACTTGGTCGCATTCAAAGTGCTTTTCAAAGCAGTTTTCTGATTATCGACCTCTTATCCGAAGAATGCCGTTCGGTGTTTCATTGATGAATTGTTACAGCCAAAAGAAAAAAGACGGGCTGTGGTCTCTGCCTTACATCTTCATTGAAACTTGTATTTTCCGCAAAGGTAGTTGCTTCTATAAAACCATAGGCATATAGAAAGGCAAATATGCCTACCTAAATATAGTTTACTTTGATTTAGCATATATAAGGCTAATACACAAACTAAACTGAATTTTCAACGCATTTCCACTACCTGACGATTCGCCAAACATACAGCCAAAAGAGAAGAAAGGTTCACTGCATATTTTCTCTTTTCGCTGCAATATTTTATCGAGTTCTTTTTGGATACGCTACATAAAAGCATTTTTTGTAGTTTAGTCTTTATTTTTATAGCATAATATTTTATATCTTTGCAAAAAGAGAAGATATATCATGAATGCAATAGAAGTATTAGCCCAACAACAAGCAGATGAAATCTTGCAATTGGAAACTGCGTATGCAAATCTATATCATGCCTATGAGCGTGGAAATAGAGACGAAATGATATCTGCATATAGCGCAGCCGAAGTTATTATCGGCCTACAGAACAGGATATTGAATGAAACGAAACGAATTTTATGCTCTAAAGGAATCACTCCAGACATACGACCATGTCCAATATCACTCATCCATGATGATGTAATCTTGAGGTCTAATATTGAAGGCTGTCTTAACGTGTTGCTGGCAGAACTTCAATCAAGGCACTTCTATCGTTCTAACAACACATATGCCCAACGTATGTTATATCGTCCCAATCATACGTTTCGTCAAGATGAAGTTTTGTATGAGTCCAATACCCGACAACTCAAGGTCGCTGATTTGCTTGCAGTTGCTAAGTACGCAATCAGTGTCGCCGAAACAATAGAGCCGAGCAACAAGCTATATGCACAGGCAAATGGAGCAATTAGCGTCTTACAAGGGATTGATACTATACTCAATAATAAACCGGAAGATAAACCGACAAACAAGATGTTGCATTTGGCAACCAGTTTTATCTCTACGGTCGTGAAATCATCACTTAGAGACGATGACACCAAACGAGGTGTGACTGTAACAGCAATAATGATCGATTTGGCAATCGATTTCTTTTGCAAGAAATAAAATAAAAGCGAAATGGATAAACCGAAGAACCGCATAAAAGAGGTGCTTGAAGAAAAAGGCATCAAGCAGACATGGTTAGCAGACAAACTCGGAAAGAGTTTTTGCATTGTCAATTCTTATGCTTGCAACAGACGTCAGCCGAGTTTGGATGTGTTATTTGAAATCGCAAATATCCTACAAGTTAATCCGAAAGATTTGATTGATAGTAAAGAGAAATAAGATATGGCAAAAAAGAATATACAATCCGTAGAACCTAATATTGCGGATTTGGCTAATGGCTGGCTCAAATCATACAAATTGGATTATAAACTTGAGCAAGAATCTTTGATATTCGGGAAAAATACAGTTATGAGTATAAGGCATATTGGAGTAAAGTGCAAGATGAATATATTATGCTTCCCTCTCAAAGTGGGCTTCCCGATTACGACTGTATGGCAACATTTATTTCTGCCATACAGAAAGAAGTTATAAAAGATGTAGTTCTCTTTGCTGATCGAAAAATCGGAGTGGCTAAAAAAATTGTGAATAAATAGTTAAGGTATGAGTAACAAGAAATATGCTTTTATTGATGAATTTGGAGCTTTCGGGTATGATTTTGACAATCCGGGATGTACTACCCATTTCTTGATTGGTGCAGTTATCGTAGACGAAAGTAATCTTTCGTTTGTATCAGAACGTGTTGAGAATATTCGAAAAAAATATTTCCAACAAGGAGAAATAAAGTCCAGCAAAATTGGAAGGAATCATAAACGGCGTATTTCTATACTGAATGAACTAAAACAACTCCCATTTCATATATTTGCATTTGTATGCGACAAACGAAAAATATATGAAAATTCTGGCCTCAGATACAAACAGTCATTTTATAAATTCTTGAATAACATCGTGCATCAAGAATTGAGAATTTCGTATAATAACTTAACGATTACTGCAGATGAAGTTGGAGGCAATGATTACCTTCAATCTTTTGCAGCGTATGTTAGGTCGAAGGAGATCCCTCTTGATTTATTCGACAATAGCTTGTTTAGGTTCGAGAATAGTAAACATAGCATTATTATACAAGTTGCTGATATTATATGTGGTTCCCTTGCATATAATTATGACATAAGGAAAATATCGGAATCTGACGGCTATAATTACAAATCAGTATTAGGAGATAAGATATTAAGGATAAAAGAGTTTCCTGAAACTTTTGATACATTCAATGTTTCTCAGAATGATTTGAATTCTGAGTATAATCCACAAATTGCTGATATCTGTTATAGGAAAGCTAAATATTTTATAGAAACTCACAATAACACAGACGATGACGAAATCAAACAGCAAATTGCGGTGTTGAATTATCTCCTGTTTAGATTTATGAATAAATCGCCAAGGAAATATATTCCCACACAAGAACTTATTACCCAATTGGTATATTTAGGATATGATAAATTGTCACTTCAGACATTTCGGAATAAAATTATAGCAAAACTTCGAGATAATGAAGTAATAATATCAAGTAGTTCTGGTGGATATAAAATACCATCAACAGAAAAAGAATTGTATGACTTTGTCAATCATGGCAAAAGTATCATCATGCCAATGTTAGCACGATTAAAAACTTGCAATGATGTTATTCGAATGGGGACAAATGGTGAAATAAATCTATTCGAGAAGGCAGAATATCATTCACTTGCAAAAATGTTTGAGACAGATGAACAATAATATGATTAACTTCGACGAATATATACGCCAAGGCGAACCGCAGCAACGGGAAAAGGGTTATGCGTGGCAGACCGCAATCGGCTTGCAGGCAGTTGATGGTCTGAAACCCTCCGATTATCTTATCGAGACTGCACGCAAAGATATTGAGGGCGAAATTACGATTGACGAGGCCGAACAGCTTATAAAGAGCTATTACCAGTCAAAACAAGCTCGTACACCAGAAGATGACGGAATGCACGAGGCGGATACGGCTTCGACCAATATTCGCCGGCTGCTTACCGAGAAAACCTTTGCTTTTACGCTTGTCGGGCTAACCTCGATCCATCGTCGGATTTTCGACGGTGTATTCAAGTTTGCCGGTCAGATTCGCGATTACAACATCACCAAAAAAGAGTGGGTACTGCGTGGTGATACGGTGTTGTATGTTTCCGCACCCGACCTTCGCAATGCGATCGAATACGACTTGGAACAAGAACGCCGGTTCGACTATTCCAAAGTGGACAGGAATGGATTAGTGAGTCACATTGCCAAATTCGTATCGGGGCTGTGGCAAATCCATCCGTTCGGGGAGGGAAATACACGGACGACGGCCGTGTTCACTATTCTCTACCTTCGTTCTATGGGCTTTGACGTGACAAACGATTTGTTCGCAAACCATTCGTGGTACTTCCGCAATGCGCTGGTACGCGCCAACTACCAGAATGTGCAAAAAGGCATCATGCGTAATTCAGAATATTTGGAGCGTTTCTTCCGTAATCTGTTATTAGGCGAAAACAATGAGTTGCGGAATCGGTATATGGTTGTTGATGCACCGGAAGAATTGATTGAGGAACAAATGCAACACGAAGACCGTACAAGTACCGAACAACCTACCGTACAAGTAGCCGAACAAGTTCGCGTTTTGCTGTTAGCCTTGTCAAATGACCAATTATCATTAAAAGGATTGATGGAAAAAGTCGGACTGAAACATCGCCCGACATTTTTGGAGAACTATATAAACCCCGCTTTCGAGGCAGGTTTTCTCAAGGTGCTATATCCCGACAAACCCAATCATCCGAGACAAAAATACTTGCTGACGGCAAAAGGCTTGGCACTGTATAACGAAATCAAGAAAATGCAATAGTCTTGATAATTGTTATCGTTTGGGATCTTTCCATCCTTGATAATGACATTCTTTTGTGACATTTTTATCGGATAGCTTTCGGTATCCTATGCTGCTTCTTGCATTAGGCATTTGCCAAAGCTATCTTTGTTCGGGCTTGCCCGTATGCCACGAAATTCATTTCGGGGGAGCCTAATACCCCGACCGACATTCGTCGTCGGGAGAGTTGCCGCACAAACTGCAAGCATAGGCGGCAAGATTATCCAATGCTGTATCCAAAATGAGCGATGAATTACGGCGAAACCATTACGACATCAAAGAGACAACAAACAAACACCAGGTAATACGTCGTCTTTTAACCCCCATATCCATAAAAAAGGGGATTGAAAAAGAACACCGCTGTACATTCATTGTGTTTCAGCGTTTTTTTTACAAATAATAAAGAGTTTATTGGGATAGAAGTACCGTGAATATGGAAAAGCACTATGTACGGTTTGACCAAACACAGTGCTTTTCCATTTTGCGAGAGATTCGTGCTCTATATTTTCAATTCCTTGATGGCTCTTTTTATTCCGCAGATAACCGATGTTTTGTTGTTTCTGATAGCGGAAAGAGCCGATGAAAGACTGCAAGCGGTAATGAACCGTGTGCCGTCCTTGGATTGCAGGAACCGCCCTTTGTCCAAAACGGACTGCCAGCGGGATTGGATGAATGAGTTTTCGAGTAGTGCATCGAAAAGGATAACTACATGACGGAGATTGTTTACCCGAATATGAAAGCCCTCCTTGCAGGAAAAGAGAGCTTCCATATCCTCGACGCAAACCTCTGAAACGCAAAACAGATGATAAGTATTGGCACAAGACACAATACCTGTCATCTGTTCCTGGGTGAAATTGCAGCCGAAAGAAAGCGGTGGGGCTTTTATAAAACCATCGGTATGATGCTTGGTAGATACCGGCAACGGTTCCAATCGGTCATACGTCCTTCGCAACTCCATACATTTCTCAAAGGAGAAGTCGGATGCGGCAAAAAGAGGCTGGATAAGGTGGGCGCATTCAATCAGCAGCCCCTTGACGATGTGGATGTTCATCTCGTGGCAGTTTCGGCAAACCGCATGGGTGCAGTTTATATACCGATGACTGTTTATGAAGTCATCCACATAACGGTTGAACCTCTTTCCATCCGCAATCACATCCTGAAGATAGAGTTCTTTCGCTTTGGAAAGTAACTCAAACAATTCCTCTGCTACATCCTGTTCGGTAGCGAAGTGGGTTAGGTGTTGCTTCTCTTCAAAAAAAGAGAAGACTTTTTGCTTTGTTCTTTCATGTCAATTTATTTTTAATTTGAGGAAACAAAAAAGTTTTGTGATTAAAAATCTGAAATTATTCTATTCACTGGAGGAAATGGTGTTCTCGGTAATCTCAACGGATTTTTCAGATATTCGGATGGATTTTTTTGCATAGGCGAAGCGAACTTCTTAGGGATAGCGCAACGGTTTATAACCGTTTTTTCCATTTCAGGACCAACCACAGGACGATCACAGCGGTCAGAGCATCGGCCAAAGGCATGGCCAGCCATATCCCGTCCACACCGAACCATCGCGGCAGGGAGAGAATCCCTGAGACCAGCAGCACCGGGCCGCGCAGCGATGCCACGACCAGCGACAATCCCGGTTTGTCTATGGCCGTGAAGAAACTGGACGCCAAGATGTTGAACCCATTGAACAGGAATGCCAGCGACATGAATCTTGCTCCTCGAACTGCAAGGTCGATGACCTGCGATTCCGCCGAGTCGATGAACAGTCCGACAGCGGCGTGACCGCATACCCACAGCAAAAATATCATGACCGCCCCGCACACAAGGTTACCTGCCAGAGCCAACCGGACGATACCTTTCACGCGCGGCATGCACCGTGCCCCCCAGTTGTAACTGATAATGGGTATCGTTCCATTTGATATGCCCAGGATAACGCTGGTGCCGATGAACATAAGATAATCCACCAGCGTGAAAGCCGCTACACCCGCCGCTCCGACATATTTCATCAAGGTGATATTGAACAAAAAAACGGTAACGCCCGTCGATATCTCAGTAAGTCCTTCTGAAGAACCGTTGTAAAACAGGTGACCGAACGTTTTGAGGGAGAATCGTCCGTGTACAGTATATAATTCGGTATTCTTTCGTAATTGCTTCACAATCACATATCCCGACACAACGGCACCGAGTGTGAAACTCATGCCGGTACCGAGACCGGTGCCGAAAGTCCCCATGCCTAAATACGACACGCATATCACGCTCGACACGATATTCAGCAAAATGGTGCCGATCATCACCGTCATGGCGAAACGGGGATGCCCCAGTGCCTTGAGCATATAATCGAAGAGGAGTTGAAATCCGATGCCGGCGAGCCACGGCATAAGGCCGTGTATGTATTTCGTAGAAAGCGGCAGCAATTCATTGTCCGCACCGAGGAATACGGCGATTTCATCGGCGAAAATATTGACTCCGACGGTCGTTGTTCCAGTGAAGAACAACAAACCGACCAGACCGCTGATCAGTGCCGTTTTTGCTCCGGAGTAATCGCCTCGGCCCATTCGTATGCCTATTTGCGCTTGCGTGCCTACACCGATCATCAATGCCACTGCCGTTACCAGCGTATAGATGGGAATGACGATATTTACAGCAGCCAAAGCCGTTGCACCGATTAGACGCCCCACTATAAGTCCGTCGGCGATGGATTGCAGGGCGAGGAACAGCATCGCCCCTACGCCCGGTAAGGCATAACGCAGGAAAAGCGGACGGAGCCGCTCGCATGATAGTTGCAGTTCGTTTTTTGACAGTGTCGTTTCCATTTTTTTGGCTGCAAAAATACTGCGCATTCCACTTATCCGGAAAGAATAATCTTTTGATTTATGGTACTTTTCGATACATACATTTGGTATGTGATGAATTTTATCCATATTTTTGCATGTTATTGAAGTATAAAACATGATTGATATAAAATATTCATCCTTTATTCCAGAACGTAATTCGGCTGTGGGAACAACGGATTTGGGGAGGTGTGTGGGTAACCGGATAGACATTGCCGGCTGCATCATACTGCTTGTTCAATCGGGATACGCTATCATCAGCGTCAATTCACGTCGGTGTGCTTTGCGGAGGGGAGATCTGCTTATCCTGTTTTACGATGACGTAACGGTATTGAATAAACGGTCGGCACTTTTCTCCGCCTGTTTCATCACGCTCGACTACAAACATATCGAGGATACGATTTGCAAGATGGCGGCCTCAGACTTCTGGTATCTTCACTACTATGAAAGTCCCGTATATCATGCCTCGGCTGAGGAATGGCGGCTTCTTGACGGCTGGTGGCGGCAAATGGAGTGGTTTGATTGCCGCAAGGATACTGCACTGCGTGACGCTCTGTTGGCGAGCGGTTTCCACGTATTCCTATCTGCTGCGGAGGCGACGATTACCGAATTATCGTCGAAACCGCAGCCCGACACCCGAAGTCGGAAACTCGTTGTGGATTTCTACAAGTTGCTGGCCCGCCATTGCAGGCAGCATCGGGATGTGGCGTTTTATGCCGATGCGCTGTGCATCACGACGACCTATCTGTATAAGGTATGTCGCAAAGTATTGGGGTTTTCGCCCAAAGAGGAAATCGACCAGCAAATTGTTTTCGAAATTAAGAATTACCTCACCAACACGGACTTGCCGATAAAGCGGATCGCTGAGGAACTGCATTTCGAGGATGCCTCCTATATGTGCCGATATTTCAGGCGATTGACAGGCGTGTCTCTTGCGGATTACCGGAATGAACAGACAAGATTATAGTAAGCGACATAGAATGGAATTGCGCCGAAAAGAATCATCATTTACTATTCTATATGGAGTACCAAAATAGATATTTTTTATGTGTAAGTATCCCAAAGAAAAGCACTATGTCCGTATTGGCCAAACATAGTGCTTTTCCTTTTTGAGAAAGATTCTCGCTTTTATTTTTTCAGTTCTTTGATGACTCTTTTTATTCCATAGGCGACCGCTGTCTTGTTGTTCCTGACAGCGGAAAGTGCCGATGAAAGATTGGAAGCGGTAATAAATCGTGTACCGTTCTTGGATTGTAGGAACCGCCCTTTGTCCAAAACGGACTGCCAGCGGGATTGGATGAATGAGTTTTCGAGTAGTGCATCGAAAAGGATAACTACATGACGGAGATTGTTTACCCGAATATGAAAGCCCTCCTTGCAGGAAAAGAGAGCTTCCATATCCTCGACGCAAACCTCTGAAACGCAAAACAGATGATAAGTATTGGCACAAGACACAATACCTGTCATCTGTTCCTGAGTGAAATTACAGCCGAAAGAAAGCGGCGGGGCTTTGATAAAACCATCGGTATGATGCTCGATAGGTGGCGGCAACGGTTCCGACCGATCATACAGCCTTCGCAGTTCCATACACTTCTCAAAGGAGAAGTCGGATGCGGCAAAAAGAGGCTGAACAAGGTGGGTGCATTCGGTCAGCAGTCCCTTGACGATGTGAATGTTCATATAGTGGCAGTTCCGGCAAACTGCGTTATTGCAGTTTATGTACCGGTGACTGTTGATGAAGTCATCCACATAGCGGCTATACCGCTTGCCCTCCGCAATCACATCCTGATGATAGAGTTCTCTCGCTTCGGAGAGTAACTCGAATAGTTCCTCTGCTACATCCTGTTCGGTAGCAAAGTGGGTTAGGTGCTGCTTCTCTTCAAAAAAAGAGAAGACTTTTTACTTTGTTCTTTCATGTCAATTTACTTGTTTATATTTTTGGCAGATGCATCTATTTTATTTTGTTTAGAATCCACGCGATATTCTGTCCGAGGTTCTTCATATTGGCGACCCCTTCCTCGTCTTTCATGGCTTCACCGGGCAGACGCCCATAGGCGATGTTCCAATAGGTGGAACCCGCGACGAACATCTCCTTGTTGAGAAAGAAATGGTTGATGGCGTCGATGGTGTTCATGACTCCGGCACGCCGGGCGACGGCAACCGCGCCGCCTACTTTATGCCGAAACATTCCCGGATTGGTGTCGCTCACTACGCTGGCACGCTCGATAACCGCTTTCAGCGTGGATGAAACATCCGCCGAGTAGGTTGAAGAACCGAGGATGATAGCATCTGCCTCGGTCATTTTTCTGTAGAGTTCCTGAAAAATATCATTGCTGAACACGCAATTCCTATTTCCAGCACAGGCGAAACAGGCTTTGCATGGATTGATGGTGTTGCCTGCCAACTGTATGTGTTCCGTTTCGTATCCCTCTTTTTCCAGCTCGCCCAATACAAGATTCAGCATATCCGCCGTATTGCCGTCCTTGCGTGAACTGCCATTGATTGCCAACACTTTCATCTTTCTATGCTTTTCTTCTTTTTCGGATAGTCCCAGCACATCGGCGGCATTTACGCCACCGATGCCCAGTCCTATCCCTGCCGCTACTATACCCATCTTTTTGAGTGCTTCACGGCGGGTCATACTCTTTTCATCACTCATTGCCGGTTATTTATAGGATTCAGCGAATATCCGTACTATGTCTTCGTCCGACATCTGCACCCTGTCACCTGTGAACATGATACCCATTACATCGCGGGTGTTACGCATAAAAGTCTCAAACTCATCGGGCGTGATACCATAGTCGGACATTTTCAGGTCCGCCACCCCGCAGGCTTCCTGCAAGCGGACGAGTGCCGTAATGAAATCTTCCGGTTTGGTGGCTTCGGTCAGACCCAACAGTCGAGCCAGTTCTATGAAACGGTCGTCGCAGCCGTGATTGCGCACGAAATAGCTGAAATATGCCTTGCTGATCATAATCAATCCGGCTCCATGCGGCAGATTGGGATGATAGGCGGAAAGGGCATGCTCCAATCCGTGTTCGCTGGTCAACAGCGTGAGCGTCATCACAGCTCCCGACAGGGTGTTGGCGAATGCAACACGGGTACGGGCTTCCAAATCGGAACCGTCCTTCACGGCACGCGGCAGATATCTGGCGAGGTTACGGATTGCCTCGCGTGCGTTCATGTCACTGGCGAGGTTTGCACTGGCTGCGATGAATCCCTCCACGCTGTGGAACAGGGCATCGAAACCCTGAAAGGCGGTAAATCGAGGCGGCACGGAAAGCATCAACTCCGAATCGACGATGGCGAGGACGGGAAAAAGCGACGGGTGCATGATAAATGCCTTTTCATTGGTTTCCTCTTTGGTGATGACGCCGCATCCGTCCGTTTCCGATCCCGTGCCGGCGGTGGTCGTAATGGCGATGATAGGCAACGGGCGGTTTTGTATCGGTTGTCCCTTGCCGGAGCCTATAGCTACATAATCCCATAAATCGCCCTCGTTGGTTGCCAGCAGAGCAATGGCTTTCGAGCAGTCCATGACGCTGCCGCCACCCAATGCCACAAGAAAGTCCGCCTTGAACTCGCGTGCGGCATTCGCTCCCGCTGCGGAGTTGGCGACTGTCGGATTGGGCATGATGCCGTCGAATACTTCGGTTTCCACGCCTGCCCGATGCAGTTGTTCTTCGGTACGGGCGAGATAGCCGTTGTCGCGGGTGGATTTGCCGTTGGAGATGACGATCAACGCCCGTTTGCCCGGCATAGGCTGAGCGTGAAGGTTATTCAACTGTCCTGACCCGAAAAGGATACGGGTAGGAATGTACTGGTCGTAACTGAGATTTGTTTTCATTGTCTTATACTTTTTCGTTTATTTTGAAATAAATGGGGATTCAACCTCCTCGTCGGTTGCTTCCAATTTGAAAAAGACGGGACGCAGACCGTCGTTGCAGCATGTAATTGCAACACCCGGCAGACTACCCAATCATTGAAATAGAAATGTTTCGCACCATTGGCAAGAGCAAACACGTATGGATGAATGGTGCGCCACGCACCATCGCAGAACCCTTCGGGCTTGCCCAATCCGGCATAGAACACCTGTCCTTCTTTCATTATGGAGCATGGTTGGGGTCCCGGCATTCCATAGTCGCGGGCAAAATCTTCGTTGAAAGTGGAGCGCAATACGGTTATCTTTACTTTCTTCATTGGATTTTATTTTAATACCAGTCGTGCTTCTCGTTTCTATTGAGCGCAGCGATCTGCGCCATTTCTTCGTCGGTCAGCGAGAAATCGAAAATCGAGATATTCTCCTCGATATGGTCGGGATTGCTCGAACCGGGAATGACGACCACGTCCCGCTGCAAGTCCCATCGGAGAATGACCTGCGCTACCGACTTGTCGTGTCCGGCTGCGATTTCGGACAGCACCGGGTCGCTCAAAAGCTCCTTTTGATGTCCGCGCCCGCCGAGAGGATACCATGCCTCGACAACGATTCCGAGGTCATGAAGATGCTCCACCACTTCCGTGTCCTGATAATACGGATGAACCTCGTTCTGGACCAACACCGGCTTGATGTTTACTTTCGGGAGAAATTCGTCGATTTCCTTGATGTAGTAACACGACACGCCGATCGAGCGAATTTTGCCTGCCGCCACATATTTCTCCATCGCCTTGTACGCTTTCACGTCGTTCGTGCCAGGATGATGCAGCAGCATGAGGTCGATATACCCGATGTCGAGCTTGCGCAGGCACTCCTCGATGGCCGCTTCAGGGTTGGAATATTGATTGGGATAGAGTTTGGTCGCCACGAAAATCTCCTCGCGTGGCACACCCGATTCGCGGACACCTTGTTCCACCTCTTCTTCGTTGCCATAGACGGATGCCGTGTCGAATTTGCGGAACCCGGCGGCAATGGCCGTTTTCACGGAATTGACGCAGGTAGCCCCGTGCAGGCTGTAAGTTCCAAGTCCGACAATCGGCATGTCGTAACCGCTGCTTAGCTTTATCGTTGGGGCATTGCCGTTCGTCCCGTTCGAGAGGTCGAATACGCCCATATTCGTATTGTCGTTGAGATTCAAATCCATGCTTTCAATCCATTTTTCGATTACTTCTTTCGATTCGTTTCCGCTAAACCGTCGCCCCTGTTTCCATTCTGCTTCGGTTGCCAGACGATGCAGGTCGGTGTCGCTCGACCCGATGCCGCTGGAGTGCGAGGTGCAGAACGGAACGATGGTTTTGCCCGTAAGGTCGTGGCTTTCGAGGAAGGTGAAAATGACTTTCGGAGCCTTGCCCCACCAGATGGGATAGCCGAGAAAAACCACATCGTAATCGGCGAGGTTCTCGCATGTACTCTTGATGGCGGGGCGTGCCGATGGGTCGTTCTGCTCGCGGTTGGCACGCGACGACGAATTGTTGTAGTTCAAGTCTTCAGACGTGTAGGCCGTTTCGGGCTCGATGCGCCAAGTCGCTGCACCGATCGCCTCGACAATCCGGTCGGCAATGCCTTTGGTCGTGTTCGTGCAGGAGAACCAGACCACCAAGGCACGGCCATCCGTAGGTTGCGGATTGGGTGTCGGGTCTGGATTCGGTTCCGGGTCGGGAACGGGTGCAGGTATTTCGCTTTCGACCGGTTCATCTGACGGGCTGCAAGCACTGGTTGTCAATAACATACACGGTAATATTATAGATAATAACCACATCTTCATTGTCCCATTATTTAAGATTATTGTAGAAAAATGCTTCCATCTTGTCGAACGGAATTATGGACAGATTGTCGTACAAATCCGTATGGTTCGCGCCGGGAATAATCAGCAGTTCCTTGTTGTCGCCCGTGAGTTTCTTGAATGCGTCTTCACCGAAATAGCGGGAGTGCGCCTTTTCGCCATGAATGACAAGCACGGCATTTTCTATTTCGTCCGCACGGCTCATCAACGGGAAGTTGATGAACGGAATGGCTCCCGTCGCGTTGCGTCCCTGATTGGAATTGAGCGAACGGGGGTGATAGCCGCGCGGGGTCTTGTAGTAGGCGTGATAGTCCTTGAAGAACTGCGGGGCATCGGCAGGCAACTGGTCGGGAACACCACCACCCGGCTTCGGGAACCCGTTGCGGAAGTCCTCGGTGCGTTGTGCCGCGAGTTTTTTGCGGAGTGCATTGCGTGCTTCGGCACTGTCATCGGCATCGAAGTAGCCGTTGGCATTGACGCGGCTCATGTCGTACATCGTCAAGGCGACCGTCGCCTTGATGCGCGGGTCGGCCGCCGCGGCATTGATAGCCAGTCCGCCCCAGCCGCAGATACCGATGATGCCTATTCTTTCGGCGTCCACCCTGTCGTTGGTTGCAAGGAAATCGACGGCAGCCGAGAAATCCTCGGTATTGATGTCGGGCGATACCACGTAACGGGGTTCGCCGCCGCTTTCGCCTGTATATGAAGGGTCGAATGCCAGAGTAAGGAAGCCTCTCTCGGCCATCGTCTGGGCATAAAGTCCGGCGGCCTGTTCCTTGACCGCCCCGAACGGACCGCAAACAGCGATGGCGGGTAGTTTGCCGGAAGCATTCTTCGGTACATACATATCGGCAGCCAGTGTGATGCCGTAACGGTTGGCGAATGTCACTTTGCTGTGGTTCACTCGGTCGCTCTTGGGGAATGTCTTGTCCCACTCGGCGGTTAAATTCAATTCTTTCATATCCTTTTCATTATTTGTTTTTTGACAGGCCGCTCCCGACAGAAGCATCGTTCCAATGACAAGGAGCGTAGTTATACTTTTATTCATGATAATCGGTTTTTATGTTTCTCAATACTTTGGCTGGTACGCCGGCGACAATAGCATTGTCGGGTACGTCTTTCGTCACGACGGTTCCGGCAGCGACGATGGCGTTCTCGCCGACAGTTACGCCCGGCAGGATTATCGCTCCCGCACCGATCCATGCCTTGCGGCGGACGACTACCGGTTTGACCAGCAACCGATGCCGCAAAGCCGGTTCTTCGGGGTGGTGTTCCGTCAGAATCTTTGCTCCCGGCCCGATGAACACGCCGTCCTCGATGGTGATGCCACCTTGGTCGAGGAACGTGCAACCGAAGTTGATGAACACCTCCTTACCCACACGGGTCGTTTTCCCGAAAGCTGTATAAAATGGCGGGAACATACGCACAGAGTTATCCAATGGCTGGCTCCAGATGTGTTCGAGCAGTGCTCGCACTTCATCGGGCGTATGATAACCCGTGTTCAATTCCCCGACAAGCCGCTTCGTGTTCTCGATCTCCTCGCACAGACGGGGGAAGTCGGCATCCGTTTCCGTAATCCGCTTTCCGCTGCGCATTTTTTCTATGATATCGTTCATCGTTACGCCCCCTTATTTGATTGTACTCATATCGATTACATAGCGGAACTTCACTTTCCCGTCGGCTACATTACGCCAAGCCTTGTCTATTTCGGAAGCATCCGCCTTGATGATTTCCACTTCGGGATAGATGTCGTGCGCCACCGAATAGTCGAGCATCTCCTGCGTCTCTTTAATACCGCCGATAAGCGAGCCGTACACCTTACGCTGTGAAAGGAAAGCCATGTTGGCTATGTTGAGCGTCGATTTGTCGGGAAGTCCCACGATAGCCATTTCGCCGCCCATTTTCAGCATGGCGACATATTGTATCGGCTCGTAGTTGGCGGGTATGGTGCTGATGATGAAATCGAACGTGTCGTTCAGTCCTTTCATCTCTTCAGGATTGTTCACATTCACGTAACGGGCCGCACCCATACGGGCAGCATCGGCACGTTTTTCCTCAGTACGGTCGAACACAGTGACATCAGTACCCAGGTCCACAAGATACTGAACAGCCATGTGTCCCAGTCCGCCGTAACCGGCTACGGCCACCTTGTCTCCTTTCTTGACATTGCTGAAATGGATGGGCGACCACGTGGTAACACCTGCGCACAGAAGCGGAGCGACCCGTTTCAGGTCGGCGTTTGCAGGTATTTTGATAGCAAAATTCTCGCTTACCACAATATTGTCTGAGTAGCCGCCCATCGCCATCTCGCCGTCGTGGTAGATGTCTTTGGAATTGTAGGTAAAGGTCGTACCTTTTTCGCAGAACTGCTCCTTGTGCATTTCGCAGGAGGAACAGTGACCGCAGGCATTGACCATGCAGCCGACACCTGCTAAGTCGCCGACCTTGAATTTCATGACGTTCTTGCCGACTTTCGCTACACGTCCAGCGATTTCGTGTCCCGGAATCATGGGATAAGAAGCGTATAATCCCTGTTCCTGCTGTTCGTCCCATGCGGCGTGCAGGTCGCTGTGGCAGATACCGGCGTACAGGATTTCAATCTGAATGTCGTTGTCGCCGATAGCATGGCGGGTAAACTCGTAAGGATGGAAGGTGTCCTCCGCGGAGAACATGGCGAATCCCTTCGCGGGGACACGCTCGTTTTGGTTTTGTGCGACGGCCGAAGCGAAGAAGGCAAACGCCGTCATGGTTGTAATTACTATCCGTTTCATATTTGCTTGATTTTGAACTGTTATTTTGTACGATGCAAAATTAGGGCGTTCAGTCATGCGGCCCGGTACCTTTCTTACGGACAGAAGTACCCCAATTACGGGTTTTGTTAGAAACGTTTCGTTATGATAATCAATGAAGTACCCGGCTTACGGATAAAAGTACCCGAATTACGTGTTTTGTCGTGCACAGCTTTCATTATCGGAGAAAATGTATTTCCTTTGTATTGCGAATAAGGATATGACATAAAAGCTTTATATAATCATGAATACAGAAGATATCATCAAGGCGGACACCATCGAACAGTACAACCGTTTCTTCGGTTTCGAGACACGCCATCCGTTGGTCGGCATCGTGCATTTCGACAGTTCCGTGCCGCAACCGACGCACCGGATGACGCTGGGGTTTTATGCGTTGTTCCTTAAAAAGACGACCGGGTGCATCATCAACTACGGAAAGACGGTCTATGATTTCGACGACGAAACCGTAGTGAGTTTCGCTCCGGGTCAGACGGTAGGTATCCATCGGCTGGAAGACGGCCCTGCACCGGAAGCCATCGGATTGTTGTTCCATCCCGATTTCCTGCATCGTACTTCGCTGGGGCAGAAGATGAAACAGTATTCGTTTTTCTCCTACGCTTCCAACGAGGCTTTGCATCTTTCGACGGAGGAGCGTATCATCCTGCAAGATTACATGGAGAAGATCGTCCGCGAGTTACAGCATCCCATCGACAAGTTCTCCAAGTCGCTCATCATTTCCAACATTGAGGTGCTGCTCAACTACTGTATGCGTTTCTACGAACGTCAGTTCATCACACGCGAGGATATGAATCACGATGCGCTGGCTCGTTTCGAGCGATTGCTGGATGACTACCTCTATTCTGATATGGCAGCGAAAGAAGGAATCCCCACCGTGAAATATTTCGCCGACAAGATTTGCCTTTCACCCAACTATTTCGGGGATTTGGTCAAACAGGAAACGGGAAAGACGGCGCAGGAGTATATCCAACTGAAGATGATTGCCGTTGCCAAAGAACGGATGCTCGACCCGGCGGGAACAATCAAGCGGATTGCAGAATCGCTGGGCTTCCAGCATCCGCAGCATTTCGTCCGTTTCTTCAAACGGCAGGAAGGCTGCACGCCGAAAGAGTTCAGGAATAGGATGATGGCTTCCTGAATTAAGAATTATAAGGGTATTAAATGTCGCTTGATTTTCGTTCAAGTGACATTTTTTGTGGCGATTTTAAGGTTTACTTTGTTTTTTCCCTATAGGCACCCGGATTAAAGTAAACCTAATCCTGTTTGCAATCCGGCTGTATGTAAATGTAAAAACAGCCCTATTTTATATTTCGATTTGCATGGGTCAATCGAACAACCCATTTACAAGATTGACTGCATCATCTTTTTTCTGATTGATGATTTTTGCGTACACCTGCGTCATTTTCACATCAGCATGGCCGAGCAGTTTCGAGGTCGTATAGAGATCCGCACCGAGTGTCAGCATCATCGTTGCAAAAGTATGACGGGCGGTGTGAAATGTAAACCGCTTGTCTATTCCCGCAGTTTTCGCCCAAGGCTTGATGAGTATATTCATCATCGACGGACTGGGCAAATCGAATACATGATCATCCGCCGTCTTGTCTCCCCGTTCCGGCATCCACTTCAACGCTTCGGGAGAAAGCGGCAGATAAATCGGTTCTTTGGTCTTCTGCATGGACACTGCCAATCGGTATTGCCCTCTATCGACGAAGACGTCTTTCCACTTCAATCCGACAATATCGCTCACGCGCAATCCGCAGAAACAGGAGAACAAATACGCGGACTTCACAGCCTCATTATTCATCGGAGTGGCAATCAATGCCCGCACTTCCTCGATAGTCATATACGACCGCTTACTTTCCGGCAAACGGATTTTATCCGAATTGTTGATTTTGGTAAACGGATTAACCTTTATAATCTCCGCACGAACGGCAGCATTCAAAGCTCCGTTCAGGATGCGGTAGTAGGTGTGGAGTGTAAAGTTCGACACACGTTTCCCTTTGGGGCGATATTCCGTCATCAGATAATCGAGGTAGTCCTGACAGAATGCTTTGTCTATCCGATCCATTGTCATTCGTTCTCCTGTATAATCTTTCAAGATACGAATGGTAACTGAAATTTGATTCCCATCTTTCTTCCCCCGTTTTGCCTGATTCTCTTTATACGTATTCATCCAATCGAGCAAGAATACCTTTTCCCTGTTCTCGATACCTGCTTCCCCATTCGTCAATTCAATGATGCGTTTCGACTTGATGGCATTGGCTGCGTCCATCGTAACCTGATTCCGTTTCCGGGCATTATTATCCGTTTCCGGGATGATATACATTTTAAGGTATTCGTATGTCCGCTTTCCGTCGCGGTATATATCCAGATACAGGCTCTTACTTCCGTCACTCAATGGCTTCATCCGAAGACGGATTGGTTCTTTGACTTTCGTCGGCTTCTTTACTCGTGGCATAAGCAATTCCTTTTTTCGTTATTTCTGTTGCAAAGGTAGAAATAATAATCCGAAATAAGGAACAAATAAGAAACAAAAATGTACCGAATAAGAACCAAGCAACCGAAAACAATGAAAGCAACTGAAAAGAAATACATCTTTATAAATAACTATAAAACAGCAGATTTATTTTCATTTGCTTGGTTGTTGCTTTCATTTTAGATGTGTATTCTATAAATCTGGTAAATTTCGAAAGGCATAAGGACAGCAATAACACTCATCACTTGTATCGTTATGTGTAATTTTCATTACATATACTTTATGAGTGTGGGGTATTGTTTATTTATGTCTTGGGCTTACCAGAGCCTCCTGTATAGATAGACTAATAACTCCACACTTTCTTTTTATAGTTTATGTTGCTGCTGTTGGAGTTATAGCTGTAAAATTAATTTTGCTTATTATGATAAATCCATTCTTATTAATATATACTTTTCGCTTATCTTAAAGAAACCTTTTAAGAAGAAATAATACTCTCATTAGAGCGTCATATTGAAGAAAAAACGTATCTTTGCAATTGTTAAGACATAATTTGTGTTTTAGCAGACATAAGAAAGCGTTTTTGCTTTGTCCCGAAACTGAAATTCGCCAAATTTTATTCTAGTGGGCAGAGGCAATATGACGCTCATTCTGTTTTGTATATGTTCTTATAGCCATTGCTGTATCCATATATCAAAATGGCGTGAGAGTATTGTTTCTTCTCGTTCATACTAGAATAGGCGTTTGGCGATGCCTCAGTTTCGATGAACTGGCAGACAAGTCTCACGCCTTTCTTGCATAGTATCGTTTAATAAAAAAATAAACGGCTGAATTTGGAGACTTATAAGCGTATAGGAGGACAAAATTATGAAAAGGTCAGTCTTATTTTTTTTATTTTCATTTTTCTTATTATGTGGCTACTCTCAGAACAAAAGTACTGAAAAGATTTTAGCAAAAGCAAGAGAGGGAAATGCTAAAGCGCAGTATCGAATCGGATGGTATTATGGTAATGGCGCAAAAGGTTTTGTACGTGATGAATTAAAAGCGATTGAATGGTTAGAAAAATCAGCAGAGAATAATTATCGGCCAGCACAGTATTATTTAGGGTGGTTTTATTTTTATGGTCATGGAGTTAAAAAGGATGTAAATAAGGCAATTTATTGGTACGAAAAGGCTGCTAATCAGAGATGTAAGGAGTCAAAGAAAATGCTGAAAGTCTGTCAGTTGTATCCTTATAAATGAAATTCTTTAATAAAGGCATACATAGCTTCATTAGTATTCACTAAAAAATTGCAATAGCTCTTTGAAGTATAGTTAATTACAGAGACTTCCCGAGAAAACAGACTTGAATTTGTAGCTTTGCATCATATTAAATATGATAGCAGATGCATCAAGACAAATATGTTTTCTCACAGTTATATTTTTGGCCGTAGTTACAACAGTTTTAAGAATTTTCTCAAAATAGACACTTATGAGAATTTTCCAATCTTGAGTATATTGCTAACAGATAAAACCATATTTAGAGAACTCTTTAATAAAACTAGTTTCAACAATGACAAAGAATGATGCGGTTTTAGTGAATCAAGTTTTTTAAATTTTTAATCGTCCGCATTTTAGAGGACAGCAATGATATAGTTTATGAAAAATGAATTAACTTCCGTAAGTCAGGAAGTCATTTTGAATGCACTTGATTGGGCTTATGACAAAGCCGTTAATGGGGTTCGTGGCTTAGATTCAGCTCAAGACATGGCGGATGACTATCTAAAAGGAGAGGGGGCACTGATAGATAAAGTGAATTCTCTTATCAGATGGCAAAATACTAAAGCCGGCACAAGCGGGTTCATAACAGGATTAGGAGGGCTTTTAACTTTACCATTAACTCTTCCTGCTAATATAACTAGTGTTCTTTATGTTCAGATTCGTATGGTTGCTGCCATAGCAATTATGGGAGGGTATGATGTAAAAGACGATCGTGTACGGTCAATTGTATATTCATGTATAGCGGCAAGTTCAGCTGCTGAAGTCGCAAAAAACTTTGGAATTAAACTAGGTAATAAGTTAGCTATGCAAGGAATCAAAAAAATATCAGGGGAGACTTTGAAAAAGATTAATCAAGCCGTTGGATTTAGATTGCTTACTAAGTTTGGACAAAAAGGTTTTGTTAATTTTGGTAAAACGATTCCCTTTGTAGGTGGTATTGTAGGCGCAACTTTTGATGTTGTTGCTACTAATACAGTTGGAAATGTTGCAAGAAATACATTTATAATAGAAAATCTATAATTACTAGTCATGCAAGAAATAAAATTTATTGTGATCATAATGCTCGCATGCATTATGTCTATATGTGGATTTGCTCAAAATAATGAACCGAAACTTAATGAAAGTGATGAGCATATTATACAATTACCTCCTGACGCATTGTATAAAGCAGGGCTTTATATGGAAAAGAGAGAAAATAATACATTTGCTTTTAAATATTACTTCGAAGCAGCAGAACAAGGTTATGTTAACGCTGAATCTAAAGTAGGTTATTGTTATGAAAATGGAATAGGTGTAGAAAAAGATGTAGTTAAAGCTTTTAAATGGTATTCAAAAGCAGCTACACAAGGATATGCTCAGGGTGAATGTAATGTAGGTTATTGTTATGAAAATGGAATAGGTGTAAAAAAAGATGTAATTAGAGCTTTTGACTGGTATTCAAAAGCGGCTGCACAAGGATATGCTCAAGGTGAATGTAATGTAGGTTATTGTTATGAAAATGGAATAGGTGTAAAAAAAGATG
>OGDP01000759.1_pt1 | contig 26303 bp, 20 predicted proteins | sample 1570441 | NCBI WGS metagenome assembly OGDP01 (sample SAMEA2581961, study PRJEB24529) | metagenome | biome: Human gut stool | place: China | collected 2011
GCCCCAATATGAGCATAAAAGTGGGATGATAGTCCCACGATATGCGAATATTGGGGAGAATTGTGAGAGTGCGCAGCACGGAACAATTCATAGGTATCATAGTTGGGGGCTTTTGACCCCAACATCTTATAATAATACTTAAAATACTCCCGAAAGGATACCACACATATGAATGAAGATGAATTATTAAAACGAAAAGTGCTTGATACCGCTAATCAGGCATTTCACCACAACATATATACCTACACAAATTTTCTTAGTATAAGCGAACTGGCAGTTGTCACCTCATTTAAAAAGGAATTATCTTTTATACGTTATGATATATATGGCGGCAATTCTGTATGCGAACGCCAGCTTATCCGCTTTGGCTCGCCTGAGGACTATGGCTATGATGCCGGTTATCCCATAACTACATTAAAGATAAGCCCTCTTTCTGTTAAGTTTGCCGAGAAGCTTGAACATCGTGATTATCTTGGTGCACTTATGAACCTTGGCATTGAACGTGAGCTCATAGGTGATATCATAATAAAAGATTCTGATGCGTATATATTCTGCATATCACATATCGCTGACTATATATGCGATAATCTTGATACTATAAGACACACCCATATCCACTGTTCTGTCTGTGAAGAGGATGTTCCTGCCTTAAAGCCTGAGCTTGAGGATATACGTATAATAGCAGCTTCTCCCCGTATAGATGCTGTTGTCGCCTCCATAACAAAGCTTTCAAGAAGTAATTCCAACGAGCTGTTCTCCTCTAAGAAAATATATGTAAATGGGCAGTGTATAGAAAATAAGAGTGCTCACTTAAAACCAGATGATATTCTTGTAATCCGTGGCACTGGAAAGTTCATATATGTTGGGGATGAAAGTGAAACAAGAAAAGGACGCACTTACCTCACCCTCAAAAGATATATTTAATTCATCATTACTACACTTCAAAACAAAATTTTGCTATCAACAACTTAACATTTCCCCACGTTTTTGCCAAAAAGCCACATATCAAAGAAACCTGATGCTTTCACATCAGGTTTCCAATATTGGTTTTATTTAATTATTATTCCTCTGTCTGAGCTTCTTCCTGCTCTGCTGAGTCATCTAATAAAGCTTTCATGCTTAAGCTAATCTTCTTCTCAGCTTCGTTAAGGTCAACAACCTTAGCTGTAACTTCCTGGCCAATCTTTAATACATCTTCTGGCTTGTTGATGTGTTCTCTTGATATCTGAGATACATGAAGTAATGCATCAATACCATCTTCAAGCTGAACAAAAGCACCAAAGTCTGTCATTCTTGCTACCTTACCAGTAACAACATTACCTATAGCATACTTTGTAGATGCATCATTCCAAGGATTCTGGTCTGGATACTTAACTGAAAGTGCAATCTTATCGCCATTGATTTCCTTGATGAAACATTTAACTGAGTCTCCAACTTTGTATACCTTCTTAGGATTCTCTGTTCTTCCCCAAGACATCTCTGAGATGTGAAGAAGTCCATCAACTCCACCAAGGTCGATAAATGCACCAAAGTCTGTTACATTCTTAACTGTACCTTCGATTGTATCTCCTTCCTTAATCTTAGAAAGAAGTTCTTCCTGTGCAGCCTTCTTAGTTGCAACGATGAGCTGCTTGCAGTCACCGATAACTTTTCTGTTCTTTGGGTCGTATTCTGTTAATACAAATGTTACTTCCTTGCCAGCGTAATCTGAGAAATCCTTTACATAAGAATCTGAAACAAGGCTTGCTGGAATAAATACTCTTGTTTCATCAACAACAACTTCAAGACCACCCTTGATAACTCTTGTTACTGTTGCTGTTACAGGTTCATTGTTATTAAATGCTTCTTCAAGCTTCTTGCTTCCGTTATCGGCAACAAGCTTTCTATATGTAAGAAGTACCTGACCTTCGCCATCGTTAAGCTTAAGAACCTTAGCCTTCATCTCATCACCAACAGAAACAACTGTTGTAAGATCAAGTCCTGGCTGTGATGAATATTCACTTCTTGTGATAATACCATCAGCCTTATAGCCTATGTTAAGGACAATCTGGTCTTCTTTAACTGCTATAACAGTGCCATCAACAACTTCTCCTGTATGAATTTCCTTCCACTCTTCGTTAGCTAACATCTCTGCAAAATTCTCTGACATTAGTATAAACCTCCTCAATGATATTGTTCGGGGTAGATGCCCCAGCTGTAATACCTATGCTGTTTACCGAATCCAGACTATGTAAGTCCAGATCTTTTAGAGTTTGAATGTAAAATGTATTCTCACATTCGCCTTTACAAATCTCATACAGTTTTCTTGTATTAGAACTACTCTTGTCACCGATGACAATCATTGCATCAACTTTGTGTGCAATATGTCTTGCCTCGGTCTGACGTTCCTCTGTGGCATTACAAATAGTATTTTTAATAGTAATATTGTAACCCTTTTTCCCTATAATTTCAACTAATTCTTTAAATTTATTGTAATTAAATGTCGTCTGGGATACAATTATTACCTCTTTTTGTCCATCAACCTGTAATTTCTCAGCTTTTTCTACTGAATCGACCACCATAACGGGACTATGTGACCATCCCATTATGCCCTCAACTTCCGGATGCTTTTCATTGCCGATTATAATTATCTGCTTTCCTTTAGCACTTTCTTCTTCTACTATACGATGAATTTTTAATACAAATGGACATGTTGCATCAACTATCTCATAATTCTTACTTCTGATACTGTCGTATACACTCTTTGATACCCCGTGAGACCTTATAATAACTGTAGCATTACCATCAACCCCAGTATCAATATCAGAGATATCCGATATAGCCTTAACACCTTTGCTCTCAAGGTCCTTTACAACCTCTTCGTTGTGAATGATAGGTCCATACGTGTATACATTTTTCTTATCTGTTCGTTCATACACTGTATCAACAGCTCTGTGAACACCAAAACAAAAACCTGCTGACTTAGCAAGGATAACTTTTTTTTCTGCCATATTTATTACCTTTAATTCTGCACTCTGTATCTTCTGACACTTCTATTGATAATATTACTTGTTCTTTACAGCATTATCGATAATATCCCTCATAGCTGCAACAACCTGCTCTATATTCATATCAGATGTATCAAGCAACACTGCATCTTCTGCCTGCTTAAGAGGTGATATTTCCCTGTGCATATCCTGATAATCTCTCTTTTCAATATCTTCCTTTATAGCTGATAAGTCACACTGCTCACCCTTAGCCACAAGTTCATCATATCTTCTTTTAGCCCTTGCATCTGAACTTGCTGTAAGATATATTTTAACAAATGCATCTGGAAGCACTGTTGTTCCTATATCTCTTCCGTCCATAACCACGTCAGTAGTCTTTGCAAGCTCTCTCTGAAGCTCTACAAGCTTGCTTCTTACTTCCTTATACTTAGAAGTCTTAGATGCCATATTGCCTGTTTCTTCTGTTCTTAAAAGCCCTGTAACATTTTCACCGTTAAGGATTACCTGCTGTTCACCATTCTGATATTCTATCTTTATATCAACATTTTTGACAGCCTCATTGATAGCACTCTCATCCTCAGGATTAACCTTATTCTTACTGAAATATACTGCCATTGCCCTATACATAGCGCCTGTATCTACATATATATATCCCATTTCCCTGGAAATGAGCTTTGCTATTGTACTTTTTCCAGCTCCTGCTGGTCCATCTATTGCTACTGAATATGCCATAACCATTCTCCACTTCTATATTTGCTTTTAATTTTCTGCTTTTATATTTATTAGCAAAATATTTTTTATGCATTTGCATTATTATGTATTATATCATAAAATGTGTGTTGCCGCCGCATAAGCACTTGACCACGCCACCTGAAGATTAAAACCACCTGTAACGGCATCAACATCAAGCACCTCACCTGCAAAGTACACACCTTTTACAAGCTTTGACTCCATAGTTGACGGATTAATCTCCTTCACATTGACACCGCCCTGTGTGATAATCGCTTCATTAAAGCCCCTTGTTCCTGTGATTATCATTTCAAGATTTTTGATAAGATGAACAAGTCTTAATCTTTCCTGCTTTGTTATCTCATTGACCTTTTTATCTTTATTAATATCACTAAGCCTTACTATTACAGGTATCAGCTTCTTAGGAAGCAGCTTATCAAGTGAATTGCGGTATGCCTTGTTCTTTTCTTCCGAGAAGTCCCTTAATATTCTCTCATCAAGCTGCTCTTCTGACAATGCCGGCTTTAAGTCAACTATAAGCTTAAGCGGTCTTTTTCTTAATATTGCTGTCGTATAGCTGCTACCACTAAGAATAACAGGACCGCTCACACCGAAATGTGTAAAAAGCATTTCGCCAAAGTCACTGTATACTTCCTTTTTATTATCTTTTATGCTTATAGATATGTTCTTAAGACTAAGACCCATAAGCTCAGAAGCCCACTCTTCCCTTATCGTAAGTGGAACAAGCGCCGGAATAACCGGAGTGACCGTATGTGACAGGCTCTTTGCAAATCTGTAGCCGTCACCTGTCGAACCCGTACTTGAATATGAATTACCACCCGTGGCGATTATGCAGTCATCAGCTTTCAATGTCTGTTTCTTATCAGAAGACAGTTCCCTGTACTTAACACCGCTAAACCTCTTAACGCCATCCTCTGGCTCTTCTGTCAGCACCTCAAGAACTTCTGTGTTAAGCAGGACATTGACCTTAAGCTTACGCATTTCCCTTGCAAGTGCTGATATGACGTCTGAGGAATGGTCAGACTCTGGAAAACATCGGTTCCCTCTTTCTATCTTAAACTTAAGTCCAAGTTCATCAAAGAAACCCATAACATCATAGTTTGAAAATCCTTTAAATGCGCTGTACATAAACTTAGGATTAGTTACAACACTCTGTCTTATATCCTCTTCATCACCTGCATTGGTAAAGTTACATCTGCCTTTACCCGTTATAAAAAGCTTCTTTCCAAGCTTTTCGTTCTTTTCCATAAGTGTAACACTATGCCCGTTTCTTGCCGCCATAATGGCAGCCATCATTCCGGCAGCACCACCACCTATTATTATAACACTGCTCATCTATATCCTTTCAACTGCCCTAATATTATTCAGTTTCTTCCTGAACAAGAAGTTCCTTAAAATAAGGTAATCCCAAAGCCCAGTCGCAGAATGTATGCCATTCGGCGAGCTTATGGTTTCTTCTTGAATAGTACATTCCTGCAAGATTTTCATAATTAAATGTACATGTTCTCATCTGGTTATAGCTTTCAGGAAGAAGCTGGATAAGGCTGTACCAGAGGTTCTTGTCCTTAGTTTCAACGAACTCCCTGCGGACACCCTCTAAAAAGTCAATATTCTTCTGCATCATATCAAGTGCAGCATCTGTACAATGGTCAACACTGAAGTCACTCATTTCAAATGGCTTGCTGTGAATTTTGTGCATTGTACTTGTTGAGTTGGCAACTGTTCCAATCTTATATGTGTCATATTCTTTCCACCAATATATTGGTGCAGTTATATCAACTGTTACAAATATCTGTCTTATAAACTTTCTGTGGTCTGAACCCGCCCTGCAAAGTCTTTTGGCAAGGTCTAAGTCATTAGGGCCAAATGTAAATACACCATTCTCTGTTTTGCTGTCCATTCTTGCCCAGCTATTAAGAGGGTTTCTTGCACCTCTCATAGCATTTTCAAAGTTCATGACCTCATATCTTTCTAACTTAATCATCTAAACATACTCCATTATTCCGCTACGACATAATGTTGGTCACCCAAAAACATTATGTCATAACAGAATTTCTTTTATTTTATTATGATGACAGGGACTAATGAATTCCATCCCTGACTGCTGCCTACGAGGTATTCTCTCTTTATTATTCTTTTCTCCAGCGCAGCTCATTACTTATACACATTTTGCACAAGAACCCGATTACAGAAGGTTCTTTCTAAGCTCTGCTCCGTCCTTAGCGCTGAGGTATGCTGGCGCAATATCAAATACTGTCTTGCAACCGCTCTGACCTTCCTTATAAAGACGATAAGCTGCCCTTGCATATGCCACGATTACACATGATGTAAATTCTGGATTAGAATCAAGCTTTAAGCTATATTCTATAACGTGGCTGTTTTCCTTATTCCAGCCTGTCTTTCCTGTACGAATAACAAAACCGCCGTGTGGAATTCCACTGTGGTTTTTCTTTAATTCTTCTTCGCTTATAAAATGTACTGTTGTATCATAATCAGCAAAGTAATTAGGCATATTCTTGATTGTTTCCTCAACCTTTGCGGCATCTGCGCCCTCTTCGAGTACAACGAAACACTCTCTTGTATGCTTCTGTCTTGTTGTAAGTTCTGGATTTTCACCATTTCTTACTGCCTCTAATGCTGACTCTACAGGAATTGTGTACTGCTTGCCATCCTTAACGCCTTCAACACGTCTGATAGCATCTGAATGTCCCTGACTTACACCCTTGCCCCAGAATGTATAATCCTTGCCATCTGGTAATATAGCATTGGCATACATACGGTTTAATGAAAACATTCCTGGGTCCCAGCCTACTGAGATAATTCCGATATGTCCGCTCTTCTTGGCTGCTGCATCAACATTGTCAAAATGTTCTGGAATTCTTGCATGTGTGTCAAAGCTGTCAACAACATTAAACATTTCTGCAAACTTTGGTGTCTGTACTGGTAAATCAGTAGCACTTCCACCGCAAAGAATCATTACGTCTATCTTATCCTTCCACTGCTCTATATCTTCTACTGAGCAAACTACAGCTCCCTTCGTTAATATAGAAACACTTTCTGGTGAACGTCTTGTAAATACAGCTACTAACTCCATATCTTCATTCTGCCTAATAGCACATTCCACACCTCTGCCTAAGTTACCATATCCGATAATACCTATTCTCATATCATTCCTCCATTTTATATATTTTAACTATATATTTTATCTAATTAGTGCACGCAAACACTTATCTAATATTACTTTTTGACAGCCCATATGTCAACTGCCATTTTAATGTAAGCTTCATTATGTTAACTTGATTAGCCTTTATGCATTATTTAATAAATAACTCATATGAATTTATCATAACTATTTTACAGCTCTAAATCTTATCCTCACATAATCCACTATCCAGCAGTCATCTATATAAAGCTTCGCTCTTAACTTTTCTACAGTTTCTTCTATTATTTCCTGCTTTATGTCTTCATTTACACCTTCAAAAGGCTTCTTTACAAACATATTAATCCAGTTGGCAAGTCCATTATCACCCACCTGCTTTGTAGGTCTGTCAAATAATACAGCATATTCTACCCTGAAACCTGCTTTTTCAAGCAAAGGCGCATACTGACCGATAGTTGGGAAGTAGAATACTCTCTTATACTTTAAGTGATGCTCTGCAAATACATTTTCAAGTGTACTGTGAACCGACTCTGCGCAGCCATATCCTCCGAATTCGCACACAAGCTCTCCGCCCTCTTTAAGATTATCATATACGTTGTTTAACATAGCCTGCTGTTTTTCTTCATCTATCCAGTGAAATACTGCATTAGAAAATATAACATCTGCCTTTTCATTAAGCCTGAAATCAACAGCGTTGCCTTTAACAAAGGTATAATCAGGATATTCCTTTCTGGCAAGCTCAAGCATATCAACCGAATCATCTATTCCTGTTACATCATAGCCTTTTTCTGCAAGCTTATCAGTAAGCATGCCATTACCGCAGCCAAGGTCAATAACACGGCTGCCTTTTTCCTTTGTTATAAGATTAATAACCGTCTCTCCATACTCCGGCACGAAAGAAAAACCATTTTTATAATCATTTGCATTCCAGTTAATATTTGGCATATATGTATCCTCCTAATCCTCTTTAATACGTTCAAGCTGTTATAACATTACGGTCTTTAATGCAACGCACATCTTTTTTGCGCTCATTATATCAAAATGAGATGATTATTATATATTATACAATACATAATAATCATCTCATAATTATTTATCAATATCAAGACCAGTTATGTTATTAAACTGGATATGCCTTATTAGCTGTATCAGCCTTAGCAGGGTCAACCTTCTTCTGCTGTGCTTCTCTGTACTTGAAGAACTCAGTTGCAACTGCTGGGAATAATGCATATGAAAGCACATCCTCATCCTGCTGCTTGTACTGCTGTACAACTGGGTCATTCTTGAACTTCTCAAGCTGTGGCTCGATAAGGTCTGCTGGACGGCATGTGATAGGTGTAGCATCACCTATAGCCTTCTTCTGTACTTCTGGGTTGAATGGCTTGATTGTCTGTCCAAACTCACCCATAAGAACCTTCTTAGATTCCTTAGTAATCATCTTATAACGCTCGCCCTGTAATACATTAAGAACAGCCTGTGTACCAACAATCTGTGATGATGGTGTAACAAGAGGTGGTTCACCAAAGTCCTTACGAACCTTAGGAATTTCCTCAAGAACTGCCTGATACTTATCTTCTGCACCAGCTTCCTTAAGCTGTGATACAAGGTTAGAAAGCATACCACCAGGTACCTGATATAATAATGTCTTGATATTAACACCAAGAACCTTAGTATTCATAAGACCTGACTTTAATGCTTCTTCTCTCATTGGCTGGAAGTAAGCAGCTATTTCAGCAAGAAGGTTCTGGTCAAGACCTGTATCGTACTCTGTACCCTTAAACGCCTCTACCATAACCTCTGTAGCTGGCTGTGATGTTCCCATTGAGAATGGTGACATAGCTGTATCAATGATATCTGCACCAGCTTCAACAGCCTTCATATATGTCATTGAAGCAACACCCGATGTATAGTGTGTATGCATCTGGATAGGAAGTGAAGAACCTTCCTTTAATGCCTGTACAAGCTCTGTAGCCTTAGCAGGAACAAGTAAACCTGCCATATCCTTAATACAGATAGAATCTGCACCCATATCCTCAATTCTCTTGGCTGTTTCTTTCCAGTAATCAAGAGTATATGCATCACCAAGTGTATAGCAAAGCGCTATCTGTGCGTGAGCATTAGGATTCTCCTTCTTAACAAGCTTAACTGCCTCAACTGATGACTTAAGATTTCTTAAATCATTGAAACAGTCAAATATTCTGATTATATCAATACCATTAGCAATAGACTTCTGTACGAAATATTCTACAACGTCATCTGCATAATGATTGTATCCGAGGATATTCTGTCCTCTGAATAACATCTGTAACTTTGTATTCTTAAAACCATCTCTTAACTTACGAAGTCTTTCCCAAGGATCTTCCTTAAGGAAACGAAGTGATGCATCAAATGTAGCACCGCCCCAGCACTCAACTGAATGATAACCAACCTTATCCATCTTGTCTATGATTGGAAGCATCTGCTCTGTAGTCATTCTAGTAGCAATAAGTGACTGATGAGCATCTCTTAATACAGTTTCAGTTATCTTTAATGGTTTTTTAACCTGATCTGCCATCTTAAACTCCTCCTATATATTTCTATATATAAAGTAATAAATTGATTATGAGAGGGTCTTAGTCCACATATTCTGCAAGTAGCTTTAACCCTTTGGAAGTTGCGACAGCAACTTCTTACGGACTTAGAGGGTCTTAGCCCGCGTATTATGCGAGCTTAGAGCCTCTTAGTCCGTTTTTACATGACACCAAACATCGCCATAAATGTACCCGCTGCAACCGCTGTACCAATAACACCGGCAACATTAGGACCCATAGCATGCATCAGAAGGAAGTTAGAAGGATCTGCCTCAGAACCAACCTTCTGTGAAACTCTGGCTGCCATAGGAACCGCAGATACACCTGCTGAACCGATAAGTGGATTAACCTTACCATGTGTAACTTTACACATAATCTTACCAAATACAACACCAGCTGCTGTACCAAAGCAGAAAGCGATAAGACCAAGTGCAACAATCTTTAAAGTATCAAGATTAAGGAATGCTTCTGCACTTGTTGTAGCACCTACTGATGTACCAAGTATAATAACTACGATATACATAAGTGCATTAGATGCTGTTTCTGTAAGCTGCTTAACAACACCTGATTCTCTGAATAAGTTACCAAGCATAAGCATACCTACAAGTGGTGCTGTTGTTGGAAGAATAAGTACAACAACTATTGTAACTACAATAGGGAAAAGAATCTTTTCAAGCTTAGATACAGGTCTTAACTGTTCCATCTTGACTTCTCTTTCTTTCTTAGTAGTTAATAACTTCATAATAGGTGGCTGTATAATAGGTACTAAAGACATATATGAATATGCTGCAACCGCAATAGGTCCCATATACCTAGTCTGACCAAGCTTACCTGCAAGGAAGATTGATGTAGGGCCATCAGCTCCACCGATAATAGATATAGCTGCGGCTGCCTTATCTGGGAATCCCATAAATATAGCCATTATATATGCTGCAAATATACCAAACTGTGCAGCAGCTCCTAAAAGGAAGCTCTTAGGGTTGGCAATAAGAGGACCGAAGTCTGTCATTGCACCAACTCCAAGGAAAATAAGTGATGGAAGAATACTCCATTCATCTAATAAATAAAAGTAATGTAATAAACCACCTACACCATTACTTGAATCTTCAATAGATAACATTATATCAGGGAAAAGATTAACAAGTAACATACCAAAAGAAATAGGTACTAAAAGCAGAGGTTCATATTCTTTTTTAATCGCTAAATACATGAAAAACAGTGCAACCAGAACCATCAGATAGTTACCCCATGTGAGGTTAAAGAATGCTGTCTGGTGTACGAGGTTTCCCAATGTTGATAAAATATATTCCATTTTTTACCTCCGTATATTATTTCTACACTTCTAGATTGATATATATATCAATTAGTTCATAGAAACTAATACTTTACCTGACTCTACAGAATCACCTGCTGCACATTCAACTGTTGCAACTGTACCATCCTGTGGTGCACAGATTTCATTCTCCATCTTCATAGCTTCAAGAACAACTAAAACATCGCCCTTCTTTACTGCTGCGCCTGCTGCTGCATTTACCTTAAGTATCTTACCTGGCATAGGTGCGTTAACCTTAACGGCACCCTGTGCGCCTGCTGGTGCAGCCTTAGGTGCTGCTGTCTTTGCTGCTGGTGCACTGCTTCCTGTTCCTTCTTCTACAGTAACATCATATACATTACCATTAACTGTTATTGTATAATTCTTCATAATTATTTCCTCCTGCTATTAACCTTTCTGATTGAACGAACAACAAGTCCGTCTGTAGATGTATTCTCTGATGCTGCAATAGCTGCTGTTATAACGGCAATAAGTTCAAGGTCATCTACCTCTTCTTCCTGTTCCTCATTAGAAACTATCTGTGCTATTGCATTATTAACGCCCTGAGCATCTGTTGATGCTTCATTCTTAGCTTTGCTCTTATTCTCAAAAACACTTATATACTTAAACAGACCAATTATGAATGAAATGAATATAAGTACGATAAATACTGTACCCATACCGATAATTGTATTCATAACTGCCTTAGTCATCTTCTGGCCTGTAGTATATGTTGGATTGATAGCACCATTTTCAAGTGTAAAGTCATCATTGATTACGAATTCAAATGATACCTTGCTATTCTTCTCGTATGCTGCATCAACTGTTATAGTACATAACTTTCCAGTGTCCTTATTAACTGCTATGTTAATATTTCCAATGCTCTCAAGAGCACCTAACTCACCTCTTGTACTGTTCCAGCTGTTATAGAAACCTATAGTCTTTGCTGTAAGACCGTTCTGGTCTATAATGTACTGTTTGCCGTTAACAAGTGCAAGTGGGTAAGCTGACTCTGCATCTGATGTTATCTTGTCAGAATCATTTGCATCAAGATATGTAATCATATCAGTTGTCCAGTCTGTTAAATATGACTGATACACCTGAATAATCATATTCTTATGTTCCAGCTTTGCGCTTGCTGTCGATATAGTACCATTAGATGAATCGCAGGCTGTCATGCAGAATACACATACAAGCAGTGAAAATAACACTAAGAACTTTTTAATATTAACTTTCTTCATATTATCACCTCTTTATTATACTGTACCATGCTTCTTATCTGCACGAACCTCTCTTTTATCAAATAACATCTCAAATGCTGCTATAACGTACTTTCTCGTATCTTCTGGATTGATAATAGTATCAACATATCCTCTTGCTGCTGCCTGGTCAACACTTGACTGTAAAGCTGCATATTCTGCTGCCTTTTCGTTGATTGTTGCTGCAGCATCCTTAGAAGCTGCAATATCATCAGCGAACATAATCTTAGCTGCCAATGAAGCATCCATCATACCGATACTAGCCTGTGGCCATGCATATACCATATCCGCACCTATTGACTTAGAGTTCATAGCTACATAAGCGCTGCCATATGCTTCGCCTGTGATAACATTAACCTTAGGTACATCTGCATTTGCAAATGCATATACAAGCTTTGCAGATGCCTTTGCAATAGTTCTTTCTGACTTAACTGTAGCCTCAAAACCCTTGATGTTAGTAAGTGTAAGAACTGGAATTTCAAATGCATTACAGAATGTAACAAACTCAGCAGCCTTGTAAGCACCTGCTGTTGTAAGTACTGGTGCGAATTCTTCTGCCTTTTCACCATTCTCATCATAAAGAGCTGTTCTGTTAGCTACTGCACCAACTGTAACTCCGTCAACAAGAATAAATCCTGTAACCATTTCCTTGGCATATTCTGCCTTTGTTTCAACGAATACTCCATCATCTGAAATATCTGTAAGAGCGAGTGCTGGGTCAGCTATCTCTGCTGCCATATCAGCGCATACTCTGTTAAGGTCATCCTGATTATCTGTGCATACTGTACCTTCTGTGTTATTAGAAGGAAGCATAGATACAAGCTGTCTTACTCCGTTTGCGATAGTTTCCTCATCACCAGCAAAGTCTGCAACACCTGCTTCTGCCATAAACTTAGCACTTGATGTGTCAAGCTTTGATTCATAGTTGCCATCTAATGCGTTAGGACTGTTAACAAATAACTTAGCCTTCTTTTCTTCAACGAACACGAAATCTGAAAGTTCTGCAAGTACGGCAAGACCTCCGCCACATTCACCATATACGGCTGTAATCTGTGGAATAATTCCTGAAGCAAGTGACATATTCTTGTAGATTTCACCGAAACCATTAAGTGCATCTGTTGCTTCCTGAAGTCTTAAACCTGCGCAGTCAATCAGACCTATCACAGGAGCTCCCATTTTCATTGCCTTCTCGTAAAGGCTGGCAATCTTCTTAGCATGCATTTCACCAATAGTACCACCTAATACGGCAGCATCCTGGCTATATACATACACAAGATTTCCATTAACCACTCCATAACCTGTTATTACACCATCAGATGGAGCTTTCTTTTCCTGCATGTTAAAATCTGTAGCTCTGGCTGTAACTGCGGCTCCGATTTCAACAAAACTGCTGTCATCAAGAATAGCTTCAATTCTTGATAAAGCCTGTGTAGTATTACTCATTACCGAGACCTCCTCTTTAATATATATTGCTTAGTGCAAACAACTATTGTTTATTTTATAACAATCTGCCATTAATTTCAAGTAAATAATTGTACTATTCCACGTGTATTTTAATGTTTCACAAGTATTTTTCATTAAATTTGCACAGAATTCCTGTCAGATTAATCTCTTGTCTCAAATATAACCGCCAGACCCTTATGAATTATAATCTCAGCCTCATCCTCTGCCACCTCATTACTCTGGCAGATACTAAGTCCCTGCCTTAGACAATATTCATTAAGTGTATACTTAAACCCTTTAAGCGTTACAACCACTTCCTCGCTCATAGGCACCAGCGAAACATACCTGCCATACTGCGTATCTCTTCCTATTATATGTGTTCCTGTCTTCTCACTTATAAGATACATATAATTATTCTCATCTATGATATGGCAGTCCACGCCACAGTCAAATGCTGCTTTCATATTTCCTATATTTGTAAGTGTATGGTCCATTCTGTTTCCAGTTGCGCCAAGAATATATATATCTGTTGCGCCCTTTTTAACTGCCGTTATTATTGCAAGATGTGTGTCTGTATAATCCTTTTCCTTAGGATACACTTTAAAGTCGACCTGCTTTTTATATCTTTCAAGCACATTTGCATCTACAGAATCATAGTCGCCAAGAAGAAAATCTATCTTAAGTCCTAGCCTGTCTGCATAAGCAAGTCCACTGTCCGCCGCTATACAATAGTCAAACTTTTTGTCAGAAAGCCATTCTTTCGCCCAGTCAATATCCAGATGCCCACCCGTTACTATTAACATTTTACTCATAACTGTATTTATAACCTTCCTTTGTTCTTTAATTTTTCACATTTATATTTTATAATAAATCAATCGGGCAGTAAAATACTTTATACATTAATATTCCCGAAATATCATATATTGATTTAACAGATGTAAGTAAAGCAGCACATTCTGCGTTTTATTTTACATTCTGTAACAAGGAGGCTTATTATATGAATGAACAGAATACATATTCTGATGATGAGAATGTTCTAAAAGAAGATGATTTAAAGAATGTAGAAGACATTCAAAGCAGTATCTCAGAAATGAATGAACTAGGCAGCAACGAAGCAGAAGGCAATGAACTTCTTATGCACTCTGCCAACATGTATGAAAACAGCGAAGATAAGTACAAAGATAATCTTTCCTCTGCCATAACATTTTTCGTATGTGGTGCAGCCGGAATAATCATACTTATATTAAACGACTTAGGTATACTTAAGTTCGTTGTTAAAGGAAGCTCTAACTTCATACTTATTAATATTGTACTCGGACTTCTATTTGTAGGTTTCATAGCTATCGGTTTCTGGTCTTTGAAGTACTCTAAGAACATCAAGAATAAAGCTGCTATCGAAAACAAAGACACTGATACAATATTAGCATGGTTAAATGAAAATGTAAGCATGGATGATATTGAAAGTTCTTACAATAATGATATAGCTGAAGAAATGAAGTACTTTAACAGAAGTGATTACATAAAGTCAGCTATTTTAAAGCAGTTCCCGGAAACTGAGGATAATCTTGCTGATACAGTGGCGGATAAGTATATAGATGCTTTATTTGAATAGATGACAAACGGACGCAATAAGGCTTGAGAGTCGTTTCAGGAATAATACTTCAGTCAACTTTCAAGTGTTCCTTTCGTATTCTTCCCCAAACAACTCTCAAGCCTTATTGCTGTCTTTCATAGTATTAAGTACCTTTAAAAATATCTGGTTATAGGACAAAATATCAGTTTTCAAAGCCTTTCCTCAAATAAAATTCAGAATAGTTTTATCTCATCATCCATCTTATAACAAAAAATAATTAAAACAGGTTCTAAACTCTACTTATCTGAGTAGCATTCAGAACCTGTCTAAATCATATTTCATATCAAAACTATATCAGAACTGTTGATATAATCCTTGAATATTCCTTAATATATTACTTACTTGAAAGATACTCATCAATACCCTTAGCAGCAGCCTTACCAGCTCCCATAGCAAGGATAACTGTTGCAGCACCTGTAACAGCATCTCCACCTGCATATACAGCTTCCTTAGATGTCTGTCCATTTTCTTCTTCTGCAACGATACACTTTCTCTTATTTATCTCAAGACCCTTAGTTGTTGATGAGATAAGTGGGTTAGGTGATGTACCAAGTGACATAATAACTGCATCAAGGTCCATAACGAACTCCGAACCTGGTATCTCAACTGGCTTTCTTCTTCCAGAAGCATCTGGTTCGCCAAGTTCCATCTTTACACACTTAATGCCTGTAACATTACCCTTCTCATCTGTAAGAACTTCTGTAGGGTTAGTAAGAAGGTCAAATATGATACCCTCTTCCTTAGCGTGATGTACTTCTTCAGCTCTTGCTGGAAGCTCTTCCTCACTTCTTCTGTATACAATATGTACCTCTGCACCAAGTCTTAAAGCTGTTCTTGCTGCATCCATAGCAACGTTACCGCCACCAACTACAGCAACTTTCTTAAACTTAGCAATAGGTGTGTCATAATCTTCCCTGAATGCCTTCATAAGGTTACTTCTTGTAAGGTACTCATTAGCTGAGAATACTTCGTTAGCATTTTCACCAGGGATACCCATAAATCTAGGAAGACCTGCACCTGAACCGATAAATACTGCATCAAATCCCTCTTCGTTAAGAAGCTGGTCAATAGTCATAGACTTACCAATAACTACGTTTGTTTCAATCTTAACGCCAAGCTTTTTAACATTTTCTACTTCTGATGCAACAACTGTCTTCTTAGGAAGACGGAATTCTGGAATACCATATACTAATACTCCGCCTGGTTCATGAAGTGCTTCAAATATAGTAACTTCATAACCCATCTTTGCAAGGTCACCTGCACATGTAAGTCCTGAAGGACCTGAACCTATAACAGCTACCTTCTTGCCCTTCTTTTCTGTTGGCATCTCTGGTGCTACATTGTTCTCTCTTGCCCAGTCAGCTACAAATCTTTCAAGCTTACCGATAGATACGGCTTCGCCCTTAATACCTCTTATACACTGACCCTCGCACTGTGTTTCCTGTGGACATACACGGCCACATACTGCTGGAAGTGCTGAAGACTTTCCAATAACCTTATATGCTTCTTCAAAATTGCCTTCTTTTACATTGTGAATGAATTCAGGAATATTGATTGATACTGGACATCCCTGAACGCATCTTGCATTCTTACAATTAAGACAACGTGTTGCTTCTTCCTGTGCCTCTTCTGCATTATAACCAAGGCAAACTTCATCAAAATTCTTGTTTCTTACATCTGGAGCCTGTTCCCTTACAGGAACTTTCTTCATAACATCCATTATATATACCTCTTTTCCATCGATTAATTGTCACAGTAAGATTTAATTGCAGTTGCCACATCCACCGTGGTGAGTGTCGCCTTCAAGTGCAGCAAGCATAGCTCTGCCCTCTTCTGTCTTGTATGTCTGCTGACGCTTCATAGCCTGGTCAAAATCTACAAGATGACCATCGAACTCTGGTCCGTCAACGCAGGCGAACTTAATCTCATCACCAACCTGAAGTCTGCATGCTCCACACATTCCTGTTCCATCAACCATAATAGGATTCATACTAACTACTGTAGGAATACCTAATTCCTTTGTTAAAAGACAGACGAACTTCATCATAATCAATGGTCCGATTGCTATACACTTATCATACTTCTTACCCTGTGCATAAAGGTCCTTAAGTACATCTGTACCCATACCTTTTCTTACATAACTTCCATCATCAGTTGTTATGTAAAGATTACCAGCTACTGCCTTCATCTCATCCTCAAGAAGGATAAGGTCCTTATTCTTTGCACCAACGATAACATCCACATCAACCCCATGCTCGTGAAGCCACTTAACCTGTGGATATACAGGAGCTGTACCAACACCACCTGCTATGAATACTATTTTCTGCTTCTTTAATTCTTCGATATCTTCATGAATTAATTCTGAAGGGCATCCTAAAGGTCCTACAAAATCACTAAATGCATCCCCAGCCTCAAGATGTGACATCTTTTCTGTTGATGCTCCGACAATCTGGAATACAATAGTAATTGTTCCAGCCTTTCTGTCATAATCACAGATTGTAAGAGGAATTCTTTCACCCTTTTCATCCATTTTTACAATAATGAACTGGCCAGGTTCACAGTGTTTAGCAACTCTAGGTGCTTCAACATCCATAAGAAAAATCTTTTCTGCTAATTTTTCAGCCTTAAGAATCTTGTACATTATAATACCCCTTTCAGTGTTATATTATCTGAAGTGCTAATCACACATCAAAACTTATTAATATTCGCTCGCACTATATGAGCCATCTTCTTTTGTAACCTTATAACAGGTTCCATCCTTAATACCTATACCGTAGTATCCTTTTGTTGTCGTCTTGGAATTCTCTGTGACATCAAATCTTACAATATACATTTCAACTGAGTCGACTGTCGTTTTAGGCTGGTATACGAACGTTACTTCATTACCCTCCTTAGTTGTGCTGCCATCTGACTTAAGCACGCCATCCGTTATAAGTTTTTCCTTTAATATGTCAAGGCATTCATTATATGAAAATGTTTTCGCCTTATTAACTACATAATTACGCTTAACCACTGTACTTGTCTGGTTATGCGCATCAACTATAATAACTGATATAACATTATTACCCGTAGGAATATCAAACGGTTCTGTATACATCTCTGAATTAACAGTTGGTGTAGAACCATCAAGTGTATAATAAGCATTGCTTCCAGCTGGAATATTGCTTACCGTAACCTGCTGTCCCTGTGAATAAGTTCCAGACTCCGGACTTACAGAAGGTGCTGACGGCTTCTTATAATCAACTGTATACACAAGTTCAACAATATTACTATATACCCCTATTGAGTTCACTGCAACTGCTTTTACAGTCGTAGTTCCTTTCTTTATATCAATAGCACTTCCACTATAGGCTGTACTCTTGCTTGTAGGCTCTGACTTATCAAGTGTATAATATACTGTCGAAGATGAACTCTCCGCAAACTGAAGCTTCTGCTCATCATCATAAGTACCAGCCTCAACTGAAGGCTTTGGTTCCTCTACAATATAATCAGACAGATACTTATAGCCATCCTTATCTTTATACGACTTAATAAGTTCTGTAAGTGATGTTCCATCTTTCTTTTTCTCATATATAGCAGCAAGAACTTTTATTGCATTCTCATTGTTCTCATCAAATGAAAGAATATCCTTAAGTACTTCTATCTGCATATCTGTGTTATCTTTTTCCTTATAGCACTCATACAATGTGTACTTAAGTTCGGCATTTTTCTTGCCTTCATTAAGCTTTGAAGCTTTGGAAAGATACTTTATAGCTGTATCATATTCATTATTTTTGTAACTTTCCATTCCTTTATCATAATTATACTTATATGATTCTTTATTTTTATTATGATTAATAACACCAGCTGTAACTCCAGCAATCGCCAGTATTACTGCCACAATACATGATATTGTTATTATAAGTCTCTTTTTGGAAGCATCCATACCTTTACCTGTATCAGCCTTTTCTTTCATCTCTGCAGCAGGTCTTCTGTTGCCATCCTCACTTTTAACCGCTGACTTTACTGTAGCAGGTTTTACTGTATTTTTTCTTACAGCATTATCAACATCGTAAACATTTCTTACTTCTTTGTTTCTGTTATCATCTGAATATATATCTGTATTTGTATCTTCTATCGGATTATGCGGCTCACGTCTTACACTGGCTCTGACTTCATCAGAATTATATATGCCTGTCTTTTGCATATCTTTTTCTGTCTTTGTTATCATATCCGGCGTAACTTTAGGTATAACTTTAGTCTTTCCCATATCGGCATCCCCCGTAGCTGTTGTGCCAGCAGTACCTTCAGAGGATATCTCTTTCTGGTTATCGACAAATGCTTTAGCTACACTGGTTTCCTCTTCAACAAGCCTTTCCAGTGATTTAACTAATTCATCATCCAATTCTTCTTTATCATCCATACCCATATAGACATTCCCATCCTTTATATTTTAACGTATAAATTCTAACATATTGATATTCAATAATCAATAAATTAACAAACCAAAGTTTTAAACTTTTCCATCTGTTTTTCTCTTTATTCTCTATTATTTTATTGTTTTTATTATTCTTTCATAAAATATACATACTTTGCACACAAATATTGCCTATACTAATAATCAGATAGTAAGTTAATTCTTTCTATCTCCCCCTCATATTAAAATAAAAAGAACAGCAGTCTTCCTTGATGGTTGGCTGCTGTTTCTTTTTATTTTGAGCAATCCATTGCTAATACGACTGACTAAATCAAAGTAAATAATTCTCTTTATTCAGACTGTAAACCATAAATCAGGCAAACAAAGAGCCATTTCCCACCCCCGAAAAGAAACCCAAAAACCGTCATTGCTTTAAATCAAAAATACAGTGTCTTAATGATTAATTCAACCATTAAAACACTGCATTTTCTTTAATGCAACTATGATACCTCACCCACCTATGAGCAAGCTCATATGGTTTTAGACCTTTTGACCATGGTATCATTATATTATCTTATATTAGTTACCCTTACAACACAGCTTAATGTCTTGTTATTAACTACCGCTGTAACTGTCGCTGTACCAGCTCTTCTACCTATAACCTCACCCGAAGAAGAAACCGTACATACTCTTGGATTACTGCTTCGCCATGTAATCGCATCTGTAGCACCTATAACATCCAGAGTATATCTGTCATACTGCTCAAGTGTTATGTTTGACCTGCTCATAGCAAGTGAATGTACTGTACAGCTGGCTTCAACACTGCTGTTATTACTTATTACAAATACATCTGCTGTACCAGGACCAACTGTTGTTATAACACCATTCTGATCAACCTGTACAATACCTGTATCTGTTGAATACCACTCATAAGAGTCTGTATTATTAACAGGTCTTACAATAACTGATAACTGTCTTGCTCTTCCAGTCAGCATATATATTTCCTTAGAATTAATTCTAAGTGATGATATATTGATAACTGGTGTTACATATACCCAGCAGGTACCTGTTATATTATTGCCATCCTTAGATGTAGCTGTTACCTTACACTTACCTGTGCTGAGTGCGAATATTTCGCCTGACTCATCTACTGTTGCTATTGCCTCATTAGATGAAGTCCATGTTACATCCTTGACTGTCGCATCATCCGGTGTAATAACTGCTGTAACCTTAGCTGAATCTCCTACCAGGAGTCTTACAGTATCTGGTTCAATATCAATTCTTGTTACAGGATCAACAACCCTGATTATACATGAAGCACTTACACCGCTTCCGTCCGCCGCTGTTGCTGTAATAACTGCATTACCTACCGAGTCGGCACTTATATTACCCTGCTGGTCAACATAACATATATCATTGTTAGACGATGACCATATAATATTCTTATTAGTAGCTGTATCTGTTCCAACCGTTGCTATAAGAGTTCCTGTAGCACCTACGTTCATAAACTTATCTGTTTCGCTAAGCTCGATAGATGATACATATTCCTTGACCACGATTGTACAAGCTGCCGTCAGCTTATTAACTTCTGTTGTTACCTCAATAACACACGAACCACCCTTTAATGCTGTAACAACACCATTCTCATCTACTGTTGCTACTGTTGGGTCACTTGAGAGGTATGTTACATTCTTATTCTCTGCATCATATGGTTCAATGACAGGAATAATTGCATACTTGGCACCTACCCATAATTCCTGATAATCAGAATTAAGTGTGATACCTGTTACCGGCTGTGTAACCGTAACAACACAGTAAGCAGTAAGACCTGTATCTACATTAGTTGCTATGATAGAAGTTGTACCCGCACCAACTGCTGTAACCTTACCATCGCTTTCTACTGTACATACGCTTTTGTCCCTGCTTTCCCATGAAATTATCTTATTATCAGCATTCTCAGGAAGACAAGTTGCACTGAGCCAGAATATCTGTCCCTGCCTTACCGTTATGTCTGTTGTACTAAGAATAATCTGCGTTACAGGCTGCCTTACATATATATTACACATCGCTGTGTAATTACCATCAAGTGACTTACAAAGAATTGTACAGCTGCCTGTTCCAACCGCCTCAACAAGACCATTAGAATCGACTATACATACATTAGTGTTAGAAGACTCCCATACAACTGTTCTGTTAGAAGCTGTTACTGGCAGTACTTCTGCTGTAATTCTTAACTTGCCGCCTATTGACATAATTTCATCTGTATAATCCAGCTTGATAGTTTCAACTGGTATACTTATGATAAAGTTACATGTTGCAATATATGCATTATCTGTTGTCTTACATACGATTGTACAATATCCCGGTTTTACATACTTTACAAGACCGTTCTCATCTACTGTTGCTACTGATGGGTCAGAAGATGTCCATGTTACATTTCTGTTTACACCTTCACCCTCTGGAAGTACTGTTGCCACTAACTGGAACTGTCCTACTGCCATAGACGACTCAACAGTTGTTTCATTAAGCTTAATACCTGATACAGGCTCTCTTACATATACATCACAGGTTGCGACCTTAAGTCCATCCTCTGTAATAACTGTAATAGTTGTTGAGCCACCTGAAACACCAGTAATTGTAGCTGTATAGCTGTCACCCTCAACAGTTGCTACTGCTGTATTAGATGATGACCATAAAACTTTATTGTTAGTTGGTGCCGATGGATTAAATATAAGCTGTACAGTTTCTGTATCACCCCTGTCAACCTGTATAGATGAAGGATTAATACTTATATCTCCTACTGGTGTTGTAACATATACAACACATGTTGCTTTCTTTATAACACCATTGATATTCTGTGTAACATTGATATGTGCCACACCAGGTGAAACACCCTTTACAGTGAACGACTTACCATCATCTGACTGTGTTACTTCTATTAAAGTTTCTGTAGGGACAACACCTGCAGCATTGGCCTGGTTCACAATCGTAAATGCTATATCTTCCTTATTAGGTGAATTCGTAACAAGTGCCTCGAGTGTCTGTGTATCTCCTACGTTAACACTCATGGAAGTAAGGCTTAATCCAAATCCATCAATAACTGTAATTTCATATGCCAACTGGTTATTCTGCTTATAAACTGTTGAAAGTGCATCATCAACTCTTGTTGCATATATAGTAGCCTTACCAGCACCTATAGCTGTAACAAGACCTGTTGTTGGGTCGACCTGAACTACACTGTTATCGGATGTTGACCAAGTTATCTCTGTTGGTTTAGCAGATGTCTTAAGCTGGAGAGTATCTCCAACATTCATATTGCTTACATTATTACCAAGCTTCTTAAATGGTACAACTACATTAACTTCATCTCTTGTTGACCATCCAAGATTACCTTCAATATCTATACTTGCGACACCCGCTGTAGCCTTAGCCACACCGGCATGTACACCTTTTACACTGCCATCCTTGTATGTAAATATATCCTTATCGCCTGTAAGATATGTAATTCCTGCTGTTGTTGGATATATGATATTAGAAGGAAGTTCTTCCTCTGTAAACTCTGTAAAGTCTTCGTCAGATAATACAATATATCTTGTACCATCTGCCAGCTTCTGTATAGAATGTCCTGCTGAGTTAGCTTTTCCATCAACATACTTTACTTCAGCTGTTATCTGATAAGAAGCTGTTAATGATGATATACCATCGCCATCTGCTGTTCTTACCCTTAGGTTAGTTCTACCGCCACCAACAATCTTTAATCTGACTTTTGATGAGTCGGCTGCAATCTTCTGTACTATACCATCTTTAACAAGATTACCTGTCTTATCGCTGTCTGTTTCAACAAATAACTTATTAGACTCACTTGCATTAGATGTTATCTCAATAATATCTCCTACCTGATAGCAGAGCATCTGCTCACTGTTCAGCTCCACACCATTACGGTATGCTTTAAAGCTTGTTATCTTAAGAGGTACTATAAGGTCTACCGAATCGCTTCCTAATGCCTGCTCATAAGTGATGCTTCCATCCGGTCCATACATCTTAGTATAATATGTAGCTGTAACACTCGCCTTACCAGCCCTGTTGCCATATACAGTTGGTCCTGCTACGCCTTCTACTGTATCTGCATATTTAGTTCCTGCACTATCACTTACCACATACTTAAGTATGTCTGAATCAGATACTGTCCACTTAAGGTTTCTTACATTCGGCTTGTAATTATCCGGTGAATCCGGACCTACTACATTGTTCTCATCAGTACCCGTCATAGTAGCTGTGATACCATTGGATGTAGCTCCTTCATTAATAATAGATGTCGTGCTGGTAACTGATACCGTCACGCTTGAGTCTGCATTGGCAAATACCATGTACCCGCTGAATGCAAACAAAACCACAAGTGCCGATATTAATATCTTCCACTGCACTCTCAGCTTTCTGAACTTCTTAATACTACTCATATATATGCCTCATTTCGTTAGTATATATTACTTGTATCATAATTGTTTTTATTCTACAATATTTTTCCAGTATTTTCAATAAGCATATAGTCACATTCTTAAATAAATACGTCACAATATTACAGAACATTTAATAAATTTATTATATAATCGGCATTTTTTTATGATTAATTAATACCATCAGCATATTTAACGGCTGTTTTTCTTTATTTTTACACATTTATTTCTTATAATAAATGTATTGAATTATAAAACTAGGAGGTACATATGATATCAGTAAGTATGTGTATGATTGTTAAAAATGAACAGGATATATTAAAAAGATGTCTTGACTCATATGCTGGTACTTATGATGAACTTATTATAATAGATACCGGTTCTACTGATAATACTAAAGAAATAGCACGCCAGTATACCGATAAAGTATACGATTATGTATGGTGTAATGACTTTGCGGCTGCAAGAAACTTTGCTTTCTCAAAGGCTGGCTGTGATTATATATTAAGCGTTGATGCAGACGAAGAACTTGATACATATAACAATAAAGCTCTGCGTAACCTTAAGGCTGCTATTCTTCCAGAAATCGACATTGTACAGATGTACTATGTTAATGGATCTGATTTTAATTCCGTATACAATGTACACAAAGAGCTGCGCCCTAAGCTTTTTAAAAGAATACGCACCTTTAACTGGATTTCACCTATCCACGAAACCATACAGGTTAATCCGGTCATATATGACAGCAATATTGAGATTATGCACAAGCCGACAGGCGACCACAGCAAAAGAGATTTTTCCACATATTTCAAGGCTTTTGATAATAAGATACATCTTGAGGACTACGTTGTTACAATGCTTTGTAAGGAATTATTTATATCAGGTGAAAAAGACGATTTCATAGCTTTTAGGGATGCTTTTGAAAATATTTTCCCTTATGAGAACAGAAGCGACAACACTTTACAGGATATAACCTGCATACTTGTGCGCATATACCAGATAAGCGGTGATGATGATAAGCTTTTTAAGACAGCACTTAAAGCTGTTGCAAACAACCCTTCATCGGAAATATTCCTCACTCTCGGACAGTATTATTTTGATAAAAAAGATTATGAGGAGGCTGCCATATGGCTGTATAATGCTGCATTTGAGGCAAAAAGCATACTTGATGTTGCAAGCAGCGGCAGAAAGCCATTGTCACTGCTTGGTGACTGTTATAAAAATATGGCTGATATATGTGTGGATGATTATGACCGCATACAGTATGCAGAAATGGCAGATGACTACTATTCCCAGGCCAGAGAATGGCAGATGCCTGAACAGTAATACATATTTACCTGTTTTTAAAACAGGAAAATCTGCAAAAAACAATTAACATGACTATATTCCCACAAAATATTGCATTTTTCCTTAAAACTTTAAGCAAACTTATGGATTAAATCTTATTTATATGGTAGAATACTTAAGTAATAAACTAATTGGAGGTATCTAAAAAATGAAATTAAATTTAAGACCAGCTGAAGAGTGTACATTTGACGCTGTATCATTAGGTGAAGTTATGCTTCGTCTTGATCCAGGTGAAGGAAGAATTCGTACAGCAAGAAGCTTTAGAGCATGGGAAGGTGGCGGAGAATATAATGTTATCCGTGGTCTTCACAAGTGTTTCGGTATGAAAACTGCTGTTATCACATCTTTCGCTGACAACGAAGTAGGTCTTCTTATGAAGGACTTCATCGAACAGGGTGGCGTTGATACATCACTTATCTGCTGGAAGAAGACAGACGGTATCGGTCGTCTTTGCAGAAACGGTCTCAACTTCACAGAAAGAGGTTTTGGTATCCGTGGTGCCAAGGGTTGCTCTGATAGAGCTAACACAGCTATTTCTCAGGCTACTCCAGAAGATTTCGATTTCGATTACATCTTCAAGAACAAGAGTGATGGTGGTTTAGGTGTTCGTTGGTTACATACAGGCGGTATCTATGCAGCTCTTTCTGAGCAGGCTTGTGAAACTGTTATCGCAGCTTGTAAGGCAGCTAAGAAGTACGGTACAATCGTATCTTACGACCTTAACTACAGACCATCTATGTGGGAAGCTATCGGTGGATTAGAGAAGGCTCAGGAAGTTAACAAGGAAGTTGCTAAGTATGTTGATGTTATGATTGGTAACGAAGAAGACTTCACAGCCTGCCTTGGTTTCGAAATCGAAGGTAACGATGAGAACCTTAAGACTCTTAACCTTGATGGTTACAAGAAGATGATTAACGAAGCTGCTGCTACATATCCTAACTTCAAGGCTGTTGCTACAACACTTCGTCAGGTTAAGACAGCTACAGTTAACG
>OGDP01000773.1_pt1 | contig 25959 bp, 25 predicted proteins | sample 1570441 | NCBI WGS metagenome assembly OGDP01 (sample SAMEA2581961, study PRJEB24529) | metagenome | biome: Human gut stool | place: China | collected 2011
GCTGCTGGCTGGGTGCCTCTCTGCTGACCACCGAGCAGGGCATTGCCATCAACGAAAAGGGTCAGGCGTTGGACAACAACAACCAGCCCATGGAGGGCCTGTATATCACCGGTGATATGTCCGGCAGCTTCTTTGCCAACAACTACCCCTGCCTGATGGCTGGTGTGGCCATGGGCCGCACCCTGACCTTCGCCATGAAGGCCGTCAAGCAGATGGCGGGTCTGGATAACGCCTGATCCAGCGCGGTTTTCCGGCACAACTTAAGCGTTTTTCCATTTCTTCTTTCTTCATGAAGAGAGGCGATCCCTGTTTGGGGCCGCCTCTCTTTGCCATTTTTTCGCCACCCGCCCCCTACACAAATCCCCACGATTGTGCTATGATAAAGCTGAACAGCCGGTTTGTGCCAGACAACCGGCAAAATCGAGGTGTTTGTACAAATGTCTGATCTCCTTGAAACTCTGCAGCAGGAAGGGGTAGACCCCGCTCTGCTGGAAGCAGTCCAACAGTACCGCGCTGCCCATGCCCTGCCGGACGCACTGCGCCCGCGCATCCCTTCCCCTGCCTTTACCTACTACGGCAAACAGGTGTGGGAGCAGGCGCTGGCGGCGCTGCTCTGCGGTGAAAACCTGCTGCTGGCAGGTGGAAAAGCCACCGGCAAAAACGTGCTGGCCGAAAACCTTGCCGCCGCCTTTGGCCGTCCTGCGTGGGACATCTCCTTCCATGTGAACATGGATGCAGCATCCCTCATTGGCATGGACACTTTTGCGGACGGTCAGGTGGTGTTCCGGCCCGGCCCGGTATACCGCTGCGCCCAGTGCGGCGGCTTTGGTGTGCTGGATGAGATCAACATGGCCAAAAACGAAGCGCTGGCCGTGCTGCACGCGGTGCTGGACTTCCGCCGTGCCATCGATGTGCCCGGCTACGACCGCATCCCGCTGGCGGAGGAGACCCGCTTTATTGCCACCATGAACTACGGTTATGCCGGCACCCGTGAGCTGAACGAGGCCCTCACCTCCCGTTTCGTGGTCATCCAGATGCCCACCATTACGCAGGACGATCTGGAAAAGCTGCTGCGGACGCAGTTCCCCGATCTTGCTTCCAAGTATGTGCGCCAGTTTGCACTGCTGTTCCTTGACCTGCAGAAAAAGTGCGACAGTGCGGAAATTTCCACCAAGGCGCTGGATCTGCGCGGTATGCTGGATGCCCTGCGGCTGATCCGGCGCGGCATCCCGGCAGGCGCGGCACTGGATATGGGCATCACCAACAAGGCCTTTGACTCCTACGAGCAGGGCCTGATCCGTGATGTGATCGCAGCGCGCATTCCGGCCAAGCTGGATGCCGCCAAGCTCTTTGGCTGATGGATGCCCAGAGTTACACCGCGCAGGAGCGGCGTGCGGCCAATCAAGTCTGGGCTGCTGCAGGAGCCTATGGCTTTGAGCCGTTGTTTCTGGCCCGCTATACCGACGGCACTACCGATTTTTACATGAACACGGTCGTGGGCCTCATCCACAAATATTACGGTGACGCGCTGATCCGCAGCGTCTTTGATGCATGGGACGGTGATCTGCGGCAGACCATGCTGGACGACATGACATGGCTGTATCTGGAAAACGCCGCCTACCGGCTGGAGCTGCCCCGCCGCCCGGTGCTGGAAGCGCTGCGCCATGCCCATGCAGATTATTTCTTTGCGATTCAATACAAGCTCTCCCGTCAGGAGTGGATGGCAAAAAATCAGCTGGTGTACACCATGCAGGCTGCACGCTGGCGGCGTGTACTGGGCCGCACCGACCCGGTGATGACCCCTTATGAGTCCGGCCTTGCTGCGGCTCTTTCCCCGGAAAAAGCGCCGGCAGCGGAACAGCTGAAAGCCGAAATTTTATCGATCTACGCAAAATTCAACCTGTTCGACGGTACTGTGCACCAGAGAGCAGCTTTGCATCTGCATCTGGACGGCCTGCTGGCAAAGCTTGCCACCAAAGCCATGCCCACCCAGATGATCAAAACGGACCGCGTGACCGTGGAACACTCAAGCTCCGTGGATGCTGTGGGCGGCGGGCTGGCGGTGGACAAGCGCCGGGCCCACATCACCCTGAAGCAGAATGCCGCGCAGGACAAGGCCTACATCGAAAGCTGCTTCGGCCGCTCTCTCTACCCGCCGGAACGGCTGCGCAAGGCTGAGCAGGAGCTTTGCGTGGGCGACCATCTGGGGTGCCATTTGTGGTTCAGTGCCGGTGTGCCCAGCCCGGAACAGGCCCCCACCCCGGAGGCCCGGCATCTGGCCGAACAGGCCGAGCTGCAGGCCGACCGCAACCGCGCCTACTACGCCAAAAATCAGGAGCTGCACCGCAGCGTGGTGCTGCGTCTCACCGAGCAGATCCGCAACTGCATTCTGGTGCATCAGCAGCCCAACGCGCGGGTGGCCCGCAGCGGCAATGTGGACCCCGGGCGGGTGTGGCGCGCCCCGCTTTTGAACGATGACCGGGTGTTTTTGTGTGCCGAGGAAGAGAACCAGCCCTCTTTTACGGTAGACCTTTTATTGGACGCATCCGCTTCCCGCCTGCACTGTCAGGAAGTGATCGCGGCTCAAGGATCCATTTTGGCCCAGAGCCTTGCGGCCTGCGGTATCCCGGTGCGGGTGTCCAGCTTCAGCAGCCTGCGGGGCTACACCGTACTGCGTGTGCTCAAAGGCTTTGCAGACAAAAACCTGCAGAACATCAACCGATATTTTGCTTCCGGCTGGAACCGTGACGGCCTTGCCCTGCGGGCAGCAGGCGACCTTTTGCAGTATGCGCCCGGCCCTGCACCGCGGCACCTGCTCATCGTGCTGACGGACGCTTCGCCCAACGACAGCCGCCGCATCCCGCCCAGTGCAGAAAACCCGCTGGGCTGCGGTTACGAGGACGCTGCCGGTGTGGCTGACACTGCCGCGCAAGTGCGTGCGCTGCAGCGCATGGGTATCCGGGTGTCGGCTGTGTTCATGGGTGAGGACAGCTCTGCCGGTGCCGCTGCACAGATCTACGGCAAAAACATGGCCCGTATCCGCGGCATGGACCAACTGGCCCGCGCGGCCGGGCGGCTGATCCAGAACGAGATCCGTGAACTGGGCGATTGAACCATATTTTACCAGAACAGCCCACAGATGGGAGGCTTTGGCCTTGCCGTCTGTGGGCTGTTTTTGATACAGAGCACAACTGATTCACTCTTGCAACAACCATGTTTCGGGTCACTGTTGCAGGATGCACGGAAATTTTTTGTTTTTCTGCAAACTTATAGTTGTTTTTTGTTGCGAAGTATGCTATACTATGTTCAGTCAATAAAACATTCCTGCGTAAGCCGCCTGCTGTGCACCGGGTCGTTTGGCGCAGTGCCCATCCGTTATACAACGAACTGCTGTGTTATAGTTTCAGGAGGGAACCGATCATGGATGCCAACCGTTATTTTGATGCCATGCACAACGCTATGTCAGCTCAGCACCCCGGTGCGCAGCTGCTTTTAACGGTAAAGCTGCAGGACACCTGCGGCAACGATGCCTGCCTGGAGCTGAAGCAGCTGCCCGGTGAAAGCACCTCCATTCTGTGCTACTCCACCATGGGTCGCCGCTGCCTGAACTTCCAGCTGTTCCGCAAGGGCTGGCAGCTGTGCCACAACGCCGATGGCCAGCTGGTAGGCCGCTTTCCTTCCAGCGCCGACGGCCTGATCGACGAGACCGATTTCCGCGCCTACTGCCGTGAGGACAGGCTGGATCTGGCCCGCACCCAGCGCATCACCGCCGAGCTTCGCCAGTGCGCCGGTATCAATTATCAGGGCAGCATCCCGCAGAACGCCCGCACCGGCGCTGTGATCACGGTAGAAAGCCATGTAGGGGCCGGTGCCCGCTGGACCTACTGGAGTCAGGATGTTCTGCCCAGCCTGCCGCTGGGTGCCATCCTCTACTGGCTGGCGGATCATCTGGCCGGTGCCGAGCGCCGCACCCTGCAGGCCGACCCGCAGGCAGCCCGCCTTGCCGCCCAGTGGCTGGCCGGTGATACAGCCGTATTCTTCCATCCGTCGGTGCCGATGACCGCCATGAATACGGTCTCTTCCGGCTCTGCACCCGCACGCCGCCGCACCACTGTGCCCGCTGCCCGCAGCAAGAGCTGGCAAAGCATCATGGCCGTGATGGCAGGCATGTGAACGAAAAAGCAAGGAAAGACCGATTGTCTCTCCTTGCTTTTTCAGTATTATTCGAGGTACGGATCCAGCAGGGCATCCACCGTTTTGTTCCGCTTGGGGTTCGGCTTTTTGATCACATGGCCGCGGCAGACCGCCAGTTCCAGATGCTGCAGCGCACGCAGGTCTTCCAGCGGGTTGTGCTTTGTCACAATAAAATCTGCGCTCTTGCCCGGCTCAATGGAACCGGTCACGTCTCCTACTCCGGCCAGCTGAGCATTGCGCAGGGTGGCCGTGTACAGGGCGAACTGATTGCTTACACCGCAGTATTTGTGGAAGTAGCACAGCTCCCGCCAGAAATCGTATTGGGTGATGTATGGGCAGCCTACATCGTTGCCCAAGGCCACCGGGATGCCGTTGGCAAGGGCGGTCTTTGCGCTTTCCACCACACCGTCAAACACGATCTTGCCGTTATACTGGTCCTTTTCCGAAGCGCCGGAAACCGCCGTATCAAACAGTGCGTAGGGCAGCGCCGGGGAGATGGTGGTGCACACAAAGGCTCCCCGCTCCTTGTAAAGTCGGATGGTCTCATCATCCATCTTTGCGCCGTGCTCAATGGAATCCACGCCGTTTTCCAGCGCCACCTTTACGCCCTCTGGCGACTCGGTGTGTGCCGCCACGGTATAGCCCAGCTTGTGGGCCTCGTCGCAGACGGCTTTGACCATTTCCGGCTTCATCTTCAGCTCGCCGGGGGTTCCCTTTTCGGTGGCATCCAGCACGCCGCCGGTGATCATCAGCTTGACAAGATCCACCTTCTGTCCGCTGGCCTTTTTGAGCTGAGCCAGTGCTTCGGCATTGTTATGGGCTGCCACCGCCACCGAGCCTGCCATATGTCCGCCCGGCACTGAAATGCCCTCGTTGGCGGCAAGAATGCGCGGTGCCAGCAGTCTGCCTGCAGCGGCATCGTCCCGGCAGCGGGTGTCAAAATCTGCAATGCCGCCCACGGTGCGGATGGTAGTCACGCCACCCAGCAGTTCCAGCTTCGCGTAGCTGCATACCAGCCTGTAGGCCACCGCACGGGTCAGGCCATTGCTCAGAATTTTGCGCACCAGCGCAGCATTGTCCCGCGGCTTTGCGCTGGGCTTGCCGTTGCCCGCCAGATGCACATGCAAATTGACCAGACCCGGCATGATATAGCTGCCGTGCAGATCGATGACCTCATAGCCATCCAGATCCACGCCCTCGTCGGCAATGGCAGTGATCTTATCATCCTCGGTCAGCAGGATCTTGTGCGCTTCCGGCTGCATCTGCTCGGTGCCATCCAGCAGGATCCCGTTCGTATAGGCACGTTTCATTGGGAACATCCTCTCTTTTTCAAGTTTTTTCGGACAGGAGTTGTTTTATTTCAGTATAGCACGTTCCGGCAGATGGTGCAATGCAAAAACGGGCAGGAAAGGTTCAGCCCTCTCCTGCCCGCTCGGTGTTTTTATTTACTGTGCGGCTGCGCTGGAAGCTACTTCAGAAGCAGCAGCCTCAGAAGATGCGGCTTCCGAAGAAGCAACTTCGCTGGATGCGGCATCTGCGCCGCCGGTCACGCCGCCCTCAACGACCAGCTCATCCTCATAGTCAAGGCCGTAGGTATCCACCAGAGTCTCCTCATAGTCCTTGTGGAAGAAGTTCTCCTCGCCCAGAGCCTTGATCTCCTCGTTCAGCCAATCCAGAACGGTGGTGTTGCCCTGGCTCACAGCGGGAGCAATGGTGTCCTGACTGCCCAGAGAGGGAATGCCGACCGTGTAGCCGGTGTTCTGCTTTGCAAATGCAATGACCTCGGTGTTATCGTTGGCCCATGCCACGCCGTTGCCGTTCTCCAGTGCATTCTTGGCCGTTGCATAGGAATCGTACTTCTGCAGCGGAATGTCGGGGTACTCCTTGGTCAGGTAGGTCTCAGCAGTGGTGCCGGAAATGACGATCATCTGGTCGTCAGCGTTCCAGTTGTCCAGAGTGGTGATAACGTTGCTGTCCGGAGAAATGACACCCAGAGCCACGTTCATGTAAGGCAGAGCAAAGTCCACTTCCTCTGCACGCTCCGGGGTCACGGTGAAGTTTGCCAGGATCACATCCGCCTTGCCGGTCTGCAGGTACTCGATGCGGTTGGCAGCCTCGGTGGAAACGAAGTTGATCTCTACGCCCAGATCCTCGCCCAGACGGCGTGCAAAGTAGACATCATAGCCCTGATATTCGCCGTTCTCGTCCACATAGCCGAACGGGTTCTTATCGGAGAACACGCCGATGTTGATGGTGCCGGACTCCTTGATCTGATCCAGAGTGCGGTAGACCACGCTGCTGCCGGATGCTGCAGTTGCAGTAGAAGCAGAAGAAGAGCCGCCGCATGCGGTCAGAACAGCGGCAGCGGAAACTGCGCCCAGACCCAGCAGGAAGGAACGACGAGAGATCTTAGACTGTTTCATAATGATTACTCCTTTACAAAATCTTTCCCATTTGGCTGCGGAACACCCGCAGCCTTTATCTTGATCTGTGACTCATTTCACAGCATCAAACGTGAATGTGCGCAGGAAGCGTTGCGCGCGCTCAGTCTTGGGCCGGTCAAAGAACTCGGCCGGGGCAGCTTCTTCCACGATCTTGCCGCCATCCAGAAAGATGACGCGGTTGGCAATGGCGCGGGCAAACTGCATTTCGTGGGTGACGATGATCATGGTCTTGCCCTGCTTGGCAAGGTCCAGCATAACGTCCAGCACCTCGCGCACCATTTCCGGATCAAGGGCAGCGGTCACTTCATCAAACAGGAGGATCTCCGGGTGCATACACAGCGCGCGCACGATGGCAACGCGCTGCTTCTGACCGCCGGAAAGCTCCCGCGGGTAGCTGTTTTTCTTGGCAAGCAGGCCCACACGGTCCAGCAGAGCTTCGGCCTCCTGCTGCACTTCCGCTTTGGGGCGCTTCTGCACCTTGGTGGGTGCCAGAAGCACATTGTCCAGCACCGTCATGTGCGGGAACAGCTCGTAGCTCTGGAACACCATGCCGATGCGCTGGCGCAGCTGAGTCAGATTTTTACCGCCGTAGGCAACGGTCTCATTGCCCAGCCGCACCCGGCCGCTCTGGGTGGGCTCCAGACCATTCAGACAGCGCAGCAGGGTGCTTTTGCCGCAGCCCGAAGGGCCGACCACCACGATGACCTCGCCGGGCTTGACAGCAAAGCTGATATCATCCAGCACGGGGGTCTCGCCATAGGCCTTGATCAGATGTTCAACAGTCAAAATAGGTTCTGCCATGTACGGTCACTTCCATTTCTTTTCGAGATAGGATGCCAGCAGACTGATGGGCCAGCATACGAAGAAATATAACACGAAAACCGTGAGATAAATGCCAAACGCTGCGTTAGGGCTGGTGGTGCGGTTGGCCTCGATGATTTGCTGTGCTACCTTGATCACTTCCACCACACCGATCATCAGCACAAGGCTGGTGGTCTTGATCATGCGGGTAATCAGGTTGATGGACAGCGGGATCAGGCGGCGCACCGTCTGCGGAATGATGATGTACCAGTAGGTCTGCGCACGGCTCATGCCAAGGGCCTCGGCGCTCTCATACTGGTGCTTCGGAATGGCGATCAGCGCACCGCGCACAAGGTCGCTCATTTCTGCGGTGCCCCACAGCACAAACACGATGATGGATGCCGTCTCGCCGGAAAGGTTCCACCCAAAGGCACGGGTGGTGCCGAAGTAAACGAGGAACAGCAGCACCATCTGCGGCATGATGCGGACGAACTCCAGATACAGCCGCAGGATCGCCTTGATAACGGGGTTGCGGGAGGTCATGAGCACGCCCAGCAGGATGCCCAGCGGCAGGCTGATGATCACCGAGACGGCACTGATCTTGAGTGCAACGCCAAGGCCGCCCAGCAGGCGGGCCATGTTTTTGCCCTTGAACAGGACATCAAGACCCAAATCCAGCATAGCGCAGCCTCCTTTCGATCAGGCTGCCCACAATGGACACCGGCAGCAGGATGATAAGGTAGAACACCACCAGCAGGAACAGACATTCGATGGTTTTGGAGTACATGCCGATGAGATCCTTTGCCGTGAACATCAGGTCCATCAGGCTGATGGCGCTGAACACGCTGGTCTCCTTGAGCAGGAAGATCACATTTGCCATGAAAGCCGGCATACTGGTGGACATGGCCTGCGGCAGAATGATGTAGCGCATGGTCTGCCAGCGGTTCATGCCAAGGCTGTAGGCACTCTCGGTCTGGATGGGCTCAATGGCTTCCAGACCGCTGCGGAACGCTTCGGCCATGTAGCTGCCGCCCAGAAACGCCAGACCGGCAATGCCGCAGATCTCGGCATTGGTGCGGATGCCCACCTTGGGCAGGCCATAATAAATGAAGAACAGCTGCACCAGCAGCGGTGTGTTGCGGGACAGCTGGATGTAAACACCCACGATCTGCCGCAGAACGGGCACCTTATCATACTGGATCACTGCGCAGGCAAGGCCAATGATGATGGCAAATATGATGCCTGCAACACCCAGCCGCACGGTAAGTACAGCGGCTTTCTGGTAGAGCGGCAAATATTGCTGGATCGCATTCCAGTCCATTGCCGGATTCCTCCCTTGTATCCTGATTTGCGGGTCAAAACAAAACGCCCGGAAGCTCCCTCTTCAAGTAAGCTCCCAGGCGGTCAGTGACAGATCCTTCTGCGTGTTCCCACACAGAATATGCAGATATGCTCACACGGCATACCATACTGCAGGGCGGCCGGTCCGGGAAGCGTTTGCGGTACAACAACACATTGCGCAACAACACATCATAGCCGTTTCCTCCCTGAATGATCTCAATTTTCGGATTTGCTCGACCCGATGCACGTAGTTTACACCCTATTACCCATTATGTCAATATGATTATGGGACTTCTTTCGATTCTTTGCTCATTCAGCCTAAAATCATATCATTCCATGTGTAAATTTTATTCATTTTTCAACTTGACCGTATGCGTCGTGCGGACAGCAAAAAGCCCTCCCGTCGGGGGAGGGCCGGGCCGGATAAAGATTTTTTAGGAAAGTTTAAGAAACAGCCGGTTTTGCTTTCTGCTGCCATATGCTCCCCTCCTGCCTTTTCTTTTATAAATAAGTATCATGATCTCCCGGGAAAAGTGCAATCAAAAGGCACCGGCTTGTGCAAAAAAGCCGGTGCCTTGGGGCAGGAATATTTTACAGGTTCAGCAGCACATTAGTCCGGAAAACGTTGCTGCCCGTTTCCACCGTCAGATTGCCGTGATACCTGTGCACGGCAGTTTCGACGGAAACAAGGCCGATGCCCTGTCCGTCATGCTTGGTAGAGTGCAGAACGCCGCCCTGCTTTTTCAGCACGCCGTCATAGCGGTTCTCCACCATCAGGCCCATCATGGCCGGGCTGAGCATCCGGGCCAGCACCTTGATCTGCCGTTCTTCCGGCGGCAGCTTCTGGCTGGCATGGAGCGCATTTTCCAGCAGGTTGCCAAGAATGGTGCACAGGTCGGCCTCCGGCAGGGGCAGGAGCTTGGGCAGTTCCAGCTTCCATTCGATCTGGATGCCCTGTCTCCGGGCCTCGTAGTCGTAGTGGCCGGCAAGCGCATCCACCGCAGCGTTGACGCACAGGGTGGGTCTGGCATCGCTGAGTTCGCTCTCGTACTGGCTCAGGTAGCTTTTCAGTTCATCCAGCCGCCCGGCCTCGGTCAGGCCGGAGATCACATGCAGGTGCTGGCGGAAATCGTGCCGCAGGTGGCGGGTCTGTTCCAGATAGCTGCGCAGCTCCATATAGCGGCGGGACTCCACGGCCAGCAGCTGGTTTTCGCGGTCCAGCTGGGAGCTGCGGGCATACTCCTTTGCCACGCGGTACATCTCGTACAGCAGCAGAAAGATGCCCAGCAGCGAGATGCTCACTGCCAGCACCGCGATGATGCGGATGCGGTTCATCAGGATGATGCCGGTCTCCTTCGGCATACAGAACACCAGAAACGCCGCGTATAGCGCCGGCAGCGGCCATGCCGACTCCCAGAAAGCTTCGCCGTGGTACTCCTGCAGCAGCCACCGGCTCCAGCGCACTGCCGTAAAGCGGAAGATGGTGCTGAGTATCACCGCGAGGGTCAGGCAGATGACCGAGGTGCTGGGCAGAAACACCGGCTGTGCATTGTCCAGCTCAGCTTCCGCGTTCAGCACAATGGCAAGCAGGGTGCACACAGACATCATCACTGCCGACACCGAGAACAGAAACATGGTCTGGCTGATCGATACTTTCCGGTCGGTGCGCCAGCGCAGCAGCCAGAAGCTGATGATGAGCAGCGGGATGAGCAGGAAGTTCGTTTCCATGTCCAGCATGCAGCACACCGCTGCGCCAGCCAGACCCATCAGTGTGATCGCCGACGCACCGATGGCATAGGTTTTACGCGGTGCACGCAAGTGCTCCTGCAGCGAGGCAAGGCAGAGGTATTCTGCCGGATACATCATTGCAAATTCCAGAAAAAAACGTCCAAACAATGCAAAATTCACAAGCGCTCTCCTTTCCGGGTCAGAATTCCCGCTGCATACCACGGAACTGGTACTGCGTAAATTGGGCAAGCAGGCTGTTTTTGTCCTTCTGCCGCACCGGCAGATGGGTCCCATCCAGCATTTCAATGCAGTCGCCCTCAAACCGCAGCACCTTGGACATGTTGATGATCACGCCGCGGTTGCACACCAAAAATTCCGGCTGGGTCTGAAGCTGTTCCTGCACCTGTGCAAAATTTGCCGTGGCCCGGCACTCGCCGTCATCCGTGACCACACGCACATAATGGTTCTGTGCCGTAGCATAGTAGATCTTGGTCAGCGGCAGCCGCACGATCTGCCGGGCAATGCGCACCTCCAGCTCCGGCTGCTGGCGGCACAGCACCCGCCGCAGCTCCCCTGCCAGCTGCTCAAACTTTTCTTCCTTATAAGGCTTGAGCAGATAATCGAATGGATGTACCGGAAAGGCATCCCACACGTACTCCGGCGAGGATGTCACAAACACGATCAGCAGGTCCGGGTCGGCCGCACGCAGCCGCTGCGCCGTCTCAATGCCATTGGTGCCCTCCATGCAGATGTCCAGAAACACCACCTGATACCCTTCGCGCCAGCCGGCCTGCAAAAATTCATCTCCGCTGGCAAAACAGCTGCAGGATATGTTCTCATTTTCAAATGCCTTTTTCAGCAGCTGTTTCAACCGTTCGGCATCCGGCTTGCTGTCTTCCACGATCGCCGTCTGCAGGTTCATTGCTGCACCCCCTTGTTCCTTCTGCTTCCCTGTTTTTTTATATTATAGCACAAGTTCCGCCTTCCGTGGTCTGCCATTCGCGCACAAAACAGCCCGTTTCGCGCAGGTTGCGGCAAATTTTTGTGTGTTTTCGTGGCTGCTATGATTGTAATGCTGGCAAAGTGGTGGAACCGGAGAACGAAGTGACAGCTGTTCGCATTGACTTCGTTGCACAATATGGATATAATATAATTAGAATTTTACTATTATAGATCGTTCAGGAGCAGGAGGTGCTTTTATGAATATCCGTCCATCTGCAGCGATTCGTCAGAACTACAACGAGATCGCCGATCTGTGCAGAGAAACCGCTGAGCCGATTTTTCTCACCAAGAACGGCGAGGGTGACTTGGTCGTCATGGACATCGAAACCTACAACCGCCGTGAAAAAATGCTGAAGCTCCGTGAAGAGCTGCTTTCCGTGGAAGAGGACCGGATGCGTGGAAGCGAGGGCTATTCGATCGACGAGGTCACTTCCATGATGCGCAGTGCGATCAAGGAGGCCGCCGGACATGGAGCAGCAAAATAAATACCGCGTGATCGTGTCAGCACGGGCTGCTCAGATGCTGGTGTCCCACGCCGCATTTCTGGCACAGGTCAGCCCTGCAGCAGCAGAGCGGCTTACAGTGGAATTTGAAAAGGCTGCAAAATCTCTGGAGCAAATGCCGCAGCGCTGCCCATGGCTCAAAGGCGAATACATTCCTAAAAATGCTTACCGATTTATCTTGTTTGAAAAACGCTATCTGCTTATCTTCCAGATCGTAGATCATACGGTTTATGCAGATCATGTGGTAGATTGCAGACAGGATTACGGCTGGCTCATCCGATGATCAACAAAGGCGGTGGCTTTCCCTTTTGTGGGAAGCTCCCGCCTTTTTCTGCGTCTGTATAAAAAGAAAAGCACCACACGTTTCTGTGTAGTGCTTTTTCCTTCTGGTGGAGAATACCGGGATCGAACCGGTGACCTCTTGCATGCCATGCAAGCGCTCTCCCAGCTGAGCTAATCCCCCAGATGTTCGTGCCGTGCCTGACGACGTGATTTATTATATCAGCACATCCGGGAGTTGTCAACTGTTTTTTGAAAAATTCTGCAGCGGTTTGTCTGCCAATGGAGATTTTTGAGATCGTCCTCTCCTGCTCCATCCCTGCGCCGTTTTCCCACAGCCTGCTAAGTTTTTGCGCAAACAAAAACCCCGCACAAAACAATTGCTCGTCTTGTGCGGGGTTCTCCTAGCTCTTTTATCTGACACAGCAAACGCTATGCCAAATCAAACCATCTATCCTATTCAGGAAAGATCAAGCACGAGTAGCAGGAGTAGGAACGGTCAGAGCATCAGTGCCCTTGAACTCCAGGCCGATGGAGCTGCTGCCCAGGGTGTAGATAGCGGACAGGCCGCCCAGGATCTGCATGCCAGCGTTCAGAGCGCCAACAGCAAAGCCCCAAGCACCGTTCTCGAAGGTGCTAGCGCCGGTCTTGTAAGCATTGCCGATGTTGTTAAAGCCGTAGCCGATCACATCGCCGGGAACGTAGTAGCCGTCGAACAGGCGGTTCAGAACATTGGTACCATGAGTCTTCAGGAAAGCATTGCCAACGATCTTGATCACGTTAGCGGAAACGTTCTGCCAGTTGGCAGCGGTCATAGCAGGAGCCAGGACATCAACCAGGCTACCACCAACAACGTAGGTCATCTCGTTTTCTGCAACAGCAGAGAAGTTTGCAGGCATCATCATAATGAATTTCTCCCTTCAAATTTAGAAAGATATTTGCAAGCCATTTGTTTGGCTTACGTCCCTTACTAGGATGGCAATAATATACCACACTTTCCAGAAATGTTCAAGTACTTTTTTGAAAAAAATGTGAAAAATGTGATAGACTGTGAAAATCCGGTCTCAAAATTCTTACAGAAGCCGCTTTTTTGCACACAGCGACACGTTTTTTTACGGAATTGGAAGATACTGGAATTTGAAAGGGATCGTGTATGAAAACCGTGATCTATCTGGACGAACTGCTGCTGACGAACTTTCTGGCCGCAGCAGCGCTGCTTTTGGGCGCAGGGCTTTTGTGTGCGCGGCAGTGCAGCGGTCTGCGGCTGATGGCGGGCAGTGCGGCAGCGGCAGCGGCTTCGCTGGGCATTCTGCTGCCGGAGCTGCCCGAGCCTGCAGCTTTCCTTTATAAGGTGTTCACCTGCTGTGCTGCTGTAGCTGTGGCTTACGGCGTGCCGGGCCTGCGCAATTTTGTGCAGCTGTGTGCGTGGTATCTGCTGCTGAACCTGCTGCTGTGCGGAGCCGTACTGCTGCCCGGAGTGCAAAGCGCAAATCTCTGCGTCTATCTGCCGCTGTCTCCGGGCCGGCTGCTGCTGTGCTGCGGTGCAGTGCTTGCCGTGCTGCGCGGCGTACTGTTCTGCTTTGGCCGTGCAGGCACCCGCTGCTTTGCCGCTGTGCTGGAGCTGGAAGGTGCAGCCCTCTCCGTACAGGCTTTCTGCGACACCGGCTTCTCCGTGCAGGACCCGCTGACCGGGCAGGCAGTGGTTCTGGTCTATTATCCCGCCGTGCGCAGCGCCCTGCCGCAGGAGCTGCGCACATTTCTGGACCGTTATTTTGCCTGCGGCACAGCACCGCCGCCGGAGCTGCGGGTGCGGCTGGTGCCCTGCACCACCATTGCCGGGCACTGCGTGCTGCCTGCCGTTCCGGCCAAGGCCCTGCGCACCAGCAAAGGCAGTGCAGCGGGCATTCTGGCAGCATTCTGCCGCCCGGAAACACAGCAGCCATGGACAGCTCTGCTGGGCAGCGAACTGGCCGTACAGCTGGGCATCCGCTGAGAAGCGCTTGATGCGATCGATCTCTATAGATGTACAGGAGGGGTATTCATGTTTCATGTTCTGCACCGGTTCTGGCGTTGGCTCCTTGCACGGCTGGGCTATTGCGGCGGCGCACATTTTCTGGCGGGCGCGCCCAGCCTGCCCCCGCCCCTGACCCCGGAACAGGAAAAAGCCCTGCTGGCCCGTATGGCTGCAGGCGATGCCGCTGCCCGGGACGACCTGATCACCCACAATCTGCGGCTGGTGGTGTATCTTGCCAAAAAGTACGAAAGCAGCGGTGTGCCTGCCGAGGACATGATCAGCATTGGCACCATCGGGCTGATCAAGGCGGTGAACACCTTCACGCCGGAGCGCAGCATCAAGCTGGCCACCTACGCCAGCCGCTGCATCGGCAATGAAATTCTGATGTACTTACGCAAAAGCTCCAACCGCCGTCAGGAAGCCAGCATCGACGAACCGCTGAACGTGGATGGCGACGGCAACGAGCTGCTGCTTTCCGATATTCTGGGCAGTGATGAGAACCAGATCAGCCAGCGGCTGGAGCAGGATGCGGAGCGCGCCGTGCTGCGCCGGGCCGTGGACAGCCTGTCCCCGCGGGAACGGCAGATCATGGAGCTGCGCTTTGGTCTGGCGGACGGCATTGAGCGCACCCAGAAGGAGGCCGCCGACGCACTGGGCATCAGCCAAAGCTACATTTCCCGGCTGGAAAAACGGATCATCCATACCTTAAAAGTACAATTGGAAAACGAATAACAGCTCCCAGTTTTTCCCGTGCATAGTGCTTTGCCCGCAGGGCCATACTCCCGGTGAAGATCAAAACAGACCGGGGGCGTTTGGATGTACAACAAAGTGGAGCTGTGCGGCATGAACACTGCAAAGCTGCCTGTGCTGACCGAAGCCGAAAAGCGGGAACTGCTGGCCCGCGCCCACGCCGGTGATGCAGCAGCCCGGGAACAAATGGTGGAAGGCAACCTGCGGCTGGTGCTCAGCGTGGTGCAGCGGTTCGCCCAGCGCGGCGAAAATCTGGACGATCTGTTTCAGGTGGGGTGCATCGGGCTGATCAAGGCCATCGATCATTTTGACCCCGCCCAGCCGGTGCGCTTCTCCACCTACGGCGTGCCCATGATCATTGGCGAGATCCGGCGTTTTCTGCGGGACAACAACGCCCTGCGGGTGAGCCGCAGCCTGCGGGATACCGCCTACCGGGCCATGCAGAGCCGCGAAGCGCTGGAAAAGCAGCTTGGCCGCGAGCCGACCATGGACGAGATTGCCCAGAGCGCCGGGCTCACCCGCCGGGAAGTGACCGCCGCGCTGGAATCGGTGGTGGAGCCGATCAGTCTGGAAGAGCCGGTGTACACCGATGGCGGCGATGCGATGTATGTGATCGATCAGGTGCGGGACCCGGACGGCGAGGACAGCTGGATCAGCGGGCTGCAGTTCCGGCAGACCGTGGCCGGGCTGACCCCGCGGGAAAAGCGGATCATGGAGCTGCGCTACCTGCAGGGCAAGACCCAGATGGAGGTGGCGCAGGAGATCGGCATCAGTCAGGCACAGGTCAGCCGGTTGGAAAAAGGCGCACTGAGCCAGTTCCACACCCGGGACTGAACCTAAAAAAGGCGGCACAGCTTCCGTTTTGTTCGGAAGTGTGCCGTCTTTTATCTGCGGCTGTATTTGCGCCGGGTGGCCGCACCGCCGCGCAGATGCCGCTCTGCCTTATTGCAGGCCAGAACCGCACGCACCTGCCGGAACAGCTCCGGCTGCAGCGTCCGCAGCCGCACCGCAACATCCTTGTGCACGGTGGACTTGCTGCACCCGAACACCGCTGCCGCCGCACGCACTGTGGCCCGGTTGGCCGCGATATATTCGCCCAGCTGTACCGCCCTCTGTTCGGGGTCTCCCTTCATATCCAGACTCCTCCCATTGTGAACTTATGGTACAGCCTATGCACAGGCCAGGGCAGATATGTTCCGCCGGGGCTTGACTTTTGCGCTGGACGCGCTATACTTTTGCATGGACATAAAAACAGGGGTGCCGAAAGGCTGAGATCCGCGTTTTGCGGAGTACCCTTTTACCTGACCGGACAATGCCGGCGTGGGAGTTTGCAGAACTGTCCGTTCTTTCACAAACCCCGTGCGCCTGCTGGAAAGCGGGCGCATTTTGTTTTTGTGTACTATCGTTCTGAGAAGAGGAATCCCTATGACCAAAACCTATTCCAAGACCCGCATTCTGGTGGAGGGCGCACTGATGATCGCCCTGTCCACCGTTTTGAGCATGATCCAGATCCCGCTCATGCCCCATGGCGGTTCCATCACCCTGTTCAGCATGGTGCCCATTCTGGTAATGAGCTACCGTCACGGCGCAAAGTGGGGCATCATGACCGCTTTCGTCAACAGCCTGATCCAGCTTGTGCAGGGCCTTGGCAACCTGGCATACTGCCAGACCCTCACGGCACAGGTGGGCTGCGTGCTGCTGGACTACCTTCTGGCCTTCACGGTGCTGGGCTTTGCCTGCCTGATCGCAAAGCCTTTCCGCAGCCGCACCGTGGGTGTCGGTGTCAGCGCCTTTGTGGTGTGCCTGCTGCGCTTTTTGTGCAGCTTTCTGTCCGGTTACATCGTCTGGAAGGACTACGACTACGCTTTCAGCTGGATGACCGAGATCGGCTTTCCCGGCATCTCCAACATGAGCGTGGACGGTCTGTGCTGGCTGTACAGTGCCGTGTACAACGCCACCTACATGCTGCCCGAAGCCATTCTGACCACGGTCCTTGTGGTGATCCTGATCCGTGTCGCACCGCAGATCTTCGACCCGCAGAACGCAAGAGCGTAAGTTTTTTCGCAGTCATTTTTCCCGCTGGGAAGGGCATTTCCCCGGCGGGAATTTTTTTGCAGAAAATCCCAAAAAAGCTGTTGACAATCCGGCAAAGCGCTGGTATAATTACTCCTGTCGTCAGGCACGGCACGAACATCTGGGGGATTAGCTCAGCTGGGAGAGCGCTTGCATGGCATGCAAGAGGTCACCGGTTCGATCCCGGTATTCTCCACCAGAAGGAAAAGCACCGCACGGAAACGTGTGGTGTTTTTTGTTATCACCGACCAAAGGAGAAACTATGAGCTACGCGATCGTATTCAGCAGTAAAACAGGCAACACAAAAATATTGGCAGACACGCTGCACGCCTGTCTGCCACAGGAAAACTGCTGCTATTTTGGCACCCCGGCCCCTGCTGCCATGGAAGCGGACACCCTCTATGTGGGCTTCTGGACAGACAAAGGAACCGCTGACGAAAGCACTTTGGACTTTTTGAAGCAGCTGCACGGCAAAAGTATCTTCCTTTTTGGCACCGCCGGCTTTGGCGGCAGTGAGGAGTATTTCAACAAGATCCTGAAAAAGGTGGAGGGTTCGCTGGACAGGAGCAACACAGTCTTCGGCCGTTATATGTGTCAGGGCAAGATGCCGCTTTCGGTACGCCAGCGGTATGAGGGCATGAAAAAGCAGCCGATCCATCTGCCCAATCTGGATGCGCTGATCGAGAATTTTGACAACGCCCTTTCTCACCCGGATGCAGAAGATCTGGAACGGTTAAAGCAGGCGGTAAAATGATCAAAAGGCAGCGGTTTTCCTCAAACAGAGGAAGCCGCTGCCTTTTTTGCTTAGCGGATGATCCTACGCTCCTGCCTGCGGCTCCGCGGTTCTTATCCCACGCTTCTTTTATAAAAGAACAGGTACTGCTGCACGATGCCTGCTTCCAGCCCGAACTGCGGGAACGGGTCCTGCCCGGCAAACTCGTCCCGGATGAGCCGTTCGATCCAGACATCCACCGGCACACGGCCCACACGGCCATAGCCGAACAGACACACGCAGTTTGCCACCTTTTTGCCCACACCGTCCAGTTCCATCAAACGGGCAAAAAGTGCTTCATCGGGCAGGGAAGCCAGCTTCTTCAGGTCCAGTGTGCCCTCTGCCGCCTGCTGCGCCGCATGCAGCACGTAGCGGGTGCGGTAGCCAAGACCGCACTCCTGCAGCGCCTGCTCCCCGGCACAGCAGAGCGCTTCTGCTGTCGGGAACGCATACACCGGCCCTTCGCTATCGCTGCCCAGCCGCTCGCCAAACCGCTCCGAAAGCAACTCTACCGCCCTGCGGATAGCCGGGATGCTCTTTCGCTGCGAGATGATGAAGCTGACCAGCATCTCCCACTCATCCTGACGCAGCACCCGGATGCCCCGGCCATATTCCATGGCACGCTGCAAAAAGTCGTTCCGGCTGTCCAGCTTTCCACGCAGAGCGGCATAGCTGCGGTTAAGGTCGAAGTAACCGTGCCAGAAAGTTTCCCATGCGCCCGGCTCACACCGCACCGTGTAGGTTCCGCTGCGCAGTGGTCTGAGGTAAAGCAGCTGTCTCCCGGAAACAAACCGATACCAGCCCTCCGCCTGCTTCCGGGGGCGAAAGCACTGGCCGCTTTCCAGAATTTTGTCCGGGTCGAAATCATCCCGGATCTGAACCGTTTTCTCTTCCAGCTCCATTGCCCCCATCACAGCTCCAGCTCCCGGTACGCTTCGCCTTCCAGCGTTTTCCAAAGGAAGGTCTCCCCTTCCAGTGTCATATAGCTATGTGCACTCCCCTCCTTCGGGATGCTCACAGAACCGGGGTTCAGGTAGAGATTGCCTTTGCCGAACTCTGTCCACGCCGGAATGTGGGTGTGGCCATGCAGCAGGACATCCCCCGGAGCCAGCGGCGGCAGGTTTTTCAGGTTGTGCACATGACCGTGGGTAGCGTAAACGAGCCGCCTGCCCACCGGCAGCACCGCATAGTCGGCCAGAATGGGAAAATCCAGCACCATCTGATCCACCTCAGCGTCACAGTTGCCCCGCACGCACAAAAGCGCCGGCTTCAGCCCGTTCAGGAGCGGGATGACCTCCTTCGGGGCATAGCCCTCCGGCAGGTCGTTGCGGGGGCCGTGATACAAAAGATCCCCCAGCAAAAGCAGCCGGTCTGCTCTCTCCCGCTCAAACGCTTTGATCATTTTTTTGCAATAAAACGCCGACCCGTGCAGGTCGGATGCAATCATCCATTTCATGGCAGGATTCTCCTTATTTTATAAAGTATCTATTTTTATTTTAGCCTCCCGGTGAAAAATGGTCAAGTCTATAAAAGTCATACTTTATCCGTTTGACCTCTTGACATCTGCCGGAAGCCGTGTTATCCTACAGTTAATAAAATTCGTGTGGATTTTTACAGCAGTATGCTACTTTTCGCCACACAATGACTTCAAAAAAGCCATTGTGTGGCTTTTTTGCGTCTGCGTTTATCTTCGAGCAGTCTCGCCCTGACGATTCCGCGGCTGCAGTAATTCATTTCTTTTCTCTACAGGAGCAATGCAAACACTATGAACGAGACCTTTATGAAAGAAAAACCGGTGCTGCCGCTGCTGGTATCCATGGCACTGCCGAACGTTATCTCCATGCTGGTGAACAGCCTGTACAACATCGTGGACAGCCTGTTCGTGGCTCGCATCAGCGAAGACGCCATGACCGCGTTGTCGCTGGTATTCCCGATCCAGAATTTTGCCAACGCCATCGCCATTGGCTTTGGCATTGGCATCAATGCCATGATCGCACTGTACCTTGGCGCGGGCGACCACAAAAAGGCCGAGACTGCCGCCACCCACGGTATGGCGCTGAGCCTGATGCACGGCATTCTCATCACCATTGTCAGCATTGTCATCATGCCGGGCTTTTTGCGCCGGTTCACCAGCGACGCAGGCCTGATCGCATCCGGCATCACCTACTCCACCATCGTATTCCTGTTTGCCACCATCAACATGGCGGCACTGGCCTTTGAAAAGATGTTTCAGGCCGTGGGCCGCATGAAGGTGACTATGGCGGCGCTAATCTTTGGCTGTGTATGCAACATCCTTCTGGACCCCATCCTGATCTTCGGCCTTGGCCCGGTGCCTGCCATGGGCATTGCGGGCGCGGCCCTTGCCACCGGCATCGGCCAGCTGCTGAGCCTGTGCGTTTACCTCTTCGTTTACGTCCGTACTGAGCTGCCTATCCGACTGCGCCGCAGCTGCCTGCGCCCGGATGCCTCACTGGACGGCAAACTGTATGCCATCGGCGTGCCGGCCATCCTCAATCTGGCCCTGCCCTCTCTGCTGGTCACCTTCCTGAACGGCCTGCTGGCGGGCTTTTCCCAGAGCTACGTGGTGGTGCTGGGCATTTACTACAAGCTGCAGACCTTCCTGTATCTGCCCGCCAACGGCATCGTGCAGGGTATGCGCCCGCTCATTGGCTACAATTACGGTGCCAAACAGCACGCCCGCGTGAAAAAGCTCTACGAACTCACCCTCATCATGAGTGCTGCCATCATGGCTGCGGGCACGGTCATCTGCCTGTTCGCTTCCCGCCCGCTGATGCAGCTGTTCACCACGAACCCTGAGACCATTGCCGCCGGTGAGGCCGCCCTGCGCATCATCTGTCTGGGCTTTGTGGTTTCTGCCGTATCCACCACCTCTTCCGGTGCACTGGAAGGCCTTGGCAAGGGCGCAGAATCGCTTGTCATCTCGCTGTGCCGCTACATCGTATTCATCATGCCGCTGGCCGCTGTGCTGTGCCATTTCCTTGGTGCCAACGGCGTGTGGCATGCATTCTGGATCACCGAAGTGCTGTCCGCCATCGTGGCTTACCCGGTGTACCGCAAGGCAGTTGGAAAGTGCTGAGCCTTCTTGAAAGCGCTGGACGGCGAAGGCCAAGTAAAATAAAATAGTTTCAAGCAGTTGAGGGAGAGTTTGCCAAAAGCCCTCCCTCTTTTTTGTGCATTTTATTTGACAGTACGCAAAAACTGCGGTAGAATAAGATGTTTGTTTTCCGGCATTTCGGCTGGAAAAGCGCAATTTAACAGAGGATGTGGGAAAAATATGATCGAGACGATCACGGCCGTCAATCAGGCGGTCAACCAATTCATCTGGGGCGTGCCCGCCATGGTGTGCATCATCGGCGTAGGCCTGCTCCTGAGCGTTCGCACGGGCTTTTTGCAGATCCGCAAATTTCCCTACGCCATCAAGACCACCATCGGACGCATGTTCCGCAAAAAGGATGCTTCCGATGGTGCCATGACCCCCTTTCAGGCGGTGTGCACCGCGCTGGCCGGCACCGTGGGCACCGGCAACATTGCCGGTGTGGCAGGCGCGATCGCCATTGGCGGACCGGGTGCCGTGTTCTGGATGTGGTGTTCTGCCCTGCTGGGCATGTGCACCAAGTTCGCTGAAGTCACGCTGGCGGTGCACTACCGTGAGCGCAGCGAGGCGGGCGAATGGGTAGGCGGCCCCATGTACTACATTAAAAACGGCCTGAGCAAGCATTGGCAGTTTCTTGCTGTGCTGTATTCCCTGTTTGGCGTGCTGACCGTGTTTGGCACCGGCAATGCCACACAGGTAAATACCATCGTTGCCGCTATCGATACCGCTCTGCTGGAATACGGCGTGGTGGGCGGCGGTGCGCTTTCTACCCTGAACCTCGTGGTTGGCATCGCAGTGGCCATGCTGGTGGCCATGGTGCTGCTGGGCGGCATCAAGCGCATTGGCAGTGTGAGCGAAAAGCTGGTGCCCTTTATGGCTCTGTTCTACATCGTGCTGTCCGTGGGCGTTATGGTGCTGAACTTTGAGCGCCTGCCCTATGTGTTCGAGTCCATCATTGCGGGTGCGTTCAACCCGGCAGCGTTCACCGGCGGCACCATCGGCAGCCTGTTCGTCAGTATGCAGAAGGGTGTGTCCCGCGGCATTTTCTCCAACGAGGCCGGCCTTGGCACCGGTTCCATTGCCCACGCCTGCGCCGACACCAAAAAGCCGGTCAAGCAGGGCATGTTCGGCATCTTTGAAGTGTTTGCCGATACCATCGTTATCTGCACCCTGACTGCTATGGTCATTCTGTGCAGCGGCACCACTGTGAACTACGGCACCGCAGCCGGTGCAGAGCTGACCATCAGCGGCTTTACCACCACCTACGGCGGCTGGGCTTCCATCTTTACCGCCGTGGCCCTGTGCTGCTTTGCTTTTTCCACCATCATCGGCTGGGGCCTGTATGGTTCCCGGTTCCTGGTGTTCCTGTGCCGCAGCGATAAGGTGGCAAAGCCCTTCTTTCTGGTCTACTCCTTTGTGTCCATTCTGGGCGCAACGATGGATCTGGGCCTGCTGTGGAGCATTGCCGATACCTTCAACGGCCTGATGAGCATTCCGAACCTGCTCGCGCTGCTGCTGCTTTCCGGCACAGTGGTCAGGCTGACCAAAGAATTTTTTGCATCGGAGGGCTGATTGCCCACAACAAAAAGAGGCTGTTGCACTTTCGGCTAAAACGATGTGCAACAGCCTCTTTTGTTATTCGGGCAGGTGTACCGGTACCCGCACCACACAGTGCACCCAGCAATCGCCGTCCTTGCGGGTATTTCCTGCCGCGGGAGCGGGTGGTGCGCCTGTGGGAGGGCTTCAAAAAGCGTCTCGGCCTTTGCCGATAAAAGCATCCGGACATGCGAAAAAGCTGTTGCAAGACAGCTCTCCAAAAACATTGTACGAAACCCGGAACTTTTTCAGGGCCAAACGGCTCTAAAAAGGTTCCAGGTCTTTGATTTTTCGCAATTTCCCTGCGCAGGCTGCTACCGCATTTTTTCAATCCCCTTATTCTGCCCGCGTCCGGCTCTTTTCAACCCGGACAGTTCATGTTACAATATACATTAGAAATAAAAAATGAATCGAGGGAATGAACCTTGGATTTTTATGGTACCATCGGCCCGGCCTGCGCACAGCCGGCGATCTTGCAGCACATGGTGGAAGCCGGCATGACCGGCATCCGCATGAATCTTTCCCACGGGCCGCTGGCGGCGCACACCGACTGGCTGGCCATGATCCGCGCAGCCGGCATCCGGCAGCTGCTGATCGACCTGCAGGGGCCGGAACTGCGCATCGGCACACTGACAGAGCCTGTTGCTCTGGTTGAGGGCAGCTCTGTACGCCTTGGCGCAGACGGCGTACCTTGCCCGGCAGCCCTGGTACAGGCGGCTGCGCCCGGACAGCAGCTTTTGCTGGACGACGGCAAGCTTCTGGTGCAGGTCACACAGGCATTGCCGGAAGCCCTTGTGTGCACCGTGGTGCGCGGCGGCACCCTGCAGAGCCGCAAAAGCATTGCTGCACCGGGCCTTGCGGTGCCCTCGCCTACCCTGACGGAGGAAGACCTGCAGAACCTGAAAATTGCAAAGCAGTGCGGTGTTACCGGTGTGATGCTGCCTTTTGTGCGCGGCAAAGCAGATATTCTGGCCCTGCGCCATGCGCTGGAAGAAGCCGGGGCTGCGGATATCCGTATCTTTGCCAAAATTGAAAACATGACCGGTGTGCGTGCCCTGCCGGAATTCATCCACCTTGTGGATGAGGTGGTGATCGCCCGCGGAGACCTTGGCAATGCCATGCCGCTGTGGGAGCTGCCCCGCTGCCAGAAGCAGCTTTCCGCCGCCTGCCGGGCTGCAGGCGTGCCCTTTATGGTAGTGACCCAGATGCTGGACAGCATGTGCACCCGCGCCGTGCCCACCCGTGCCGAGGTGAGTGACATTTACAACGCCGTGCTGGACGGTGCCGCCAGCGTCATGCTGACCGGCGAAACTGCTGCCGGACAGTACCCGATGCAGGCCATGGAATATCTGGTGCGCACAGCGCAGACAGCCCTTGCCTGACCTTTGCGGAGTTTTTGCGCAAAAGGGATGGCGCATTGTGTCAGAATACGGTATAATAGACGCAAATATTTCTTGTTCAGAAAGGTTTTTTGCTATGGGAATCGTTGTGCTCGGTGCTGTTTTTGTGGATATCAAAGGCTATCCCCTTTCCGCCTATATTCCGGGCGGGCGCAATGCCGGCCGCATTGAGCAGGTACACGGCGGAGTGAGCCGCAACGTGGTGGAGGATATCGCCAATGTAGAGCTGCGCCCTACCTTTGTCAGTCTGGTGGACGACACCGGCATGGGACAGGATGTGATCAACAAGCTGGAGAACCACAAGGTGAACACCAAGTACATCCAGCGCGTGCCGGACGGCATGGGCACCTGGCTGGCCATCTTTGACAACGACGGCGATGTGCATGCAGCCATTTCCAAGCGGCCGGACACCACTCCCCTCACCGGCCTTTTAAAGGAAAAGGGCGACGAGATCTTTGCCGACTGCGATGCCATTGCGCTGGAGCTGGATCTGGAAAAAGATACTGTAAAACAGGTGCTGCACTACGCCAAAAAGTACAACAAAAAGGTTTTTGCGGCCATTTCCAACATGAGTATTGCCATGGAGCGCCGGGATTTCCTGCAGCAGATCGATTGCTTTGTGTGCAACCAGCAGGAAGCCGGGCTGCTGTTCTCCGATGATTACGACCATCTGGCCCCGGACGAGATGTGCAGGGTTCTGGCCGCCAATGTGCACAGCGCCAACATTCCCAGTATGGTGATCACCATGGGCGGTCAGGGTGCCGTATATGCCCGCGCCAACGGCGAGTGCGGCATCGTGCCCGCCAAAAAGGTGGATGTCATCGACACCACCGGCGCGGGGGACGCCTTCTTCGCCGGGATCACCATGGGCCTGACCTACGGGAAAACCATGGATGAAGCCTGCGAGATCGGCACCCGGCTGTCTGCGTCGGTGATCTGCACGTCGGAAAACGTGTGTCCCCGGTTCCTGCCCAGCGAATTCGGGCTGGAGCCCGGCAGAGCCGCCGGAGAGCAGCTGACCTTTGATATATAAAGTTTTCGGAACAAAAGAGGAGAACGCCATGAACATCAGAACAGCGACATTGAACGATCTGGACGCGGTAACTGCCGTGGAGGCTGCCTGCTTCCCGGCGGCGGAGGCCGCCTCAAAAGAGGAATTTGCAGAGCGGCTGCGGTATTACGGCAACCACTTCTGGCTCATGCTGGACGGCGAAAAGCTCATCGGCTTTGTGGACGGCATGGTGACGGACCAGACCGACCTGACCGATGATCTCTATGAGCAGGCCCACGCTCACAACGAACAGGGCTGCTGGCAGATGATCTTCGGCGTCAATACATTGCCGGAATACCGGCGCCAGGGCGTGGCGGCTGCTTTGCTGGAACGCGCCATCTCCGATGCAAAGGCCCAGGGCCGGAAGGGTCTGGTACTGACCTGTAAGGACAAGCTGGTGCACTACTACGCCAAGTTTGGCTTTGTCAGCGAGGGCGTGTCCGGCTCCACCCACGGCGGCGCGGTGTGGTACCAGATGCGGCTGACCTTCTGAACTTCCTACAAAAAGCAGCGCCCCCGCCTGCCGGAAACACCGGTGAGCGGGGGCGCTTTGCATTTGCTGGGAGGATATGGTCTACCTGCACCACTGGGCAAACTCTGCGTCTGTGCACTTGACGTAGTGGCTGCCCGCAACATGGTGGCTGGTACCCAGGCTGTAATCGATGCCGGAGGCGGCGTAATCGTAGGTCTCGGCCACGCGGCGCTTTTCCACAACAGGGTTGGGCAGCGGGATGGCCGACAGCAGGCTCCGGGTGTAGGGGTGGATGGGATGCTCAAAGATCTCCTCGGTGGTGCCGGTCTCCAGCAGGTGGCCCAGATGGAGCACCCCGATGCGGTCAGAGATATACTTGACCATGGAAAGGTCATGGGCAATGAAGAGGTAGGCCGTGCTGGTC
>OGDP01000786.1_pt1 | contig 25674 bp, 18 predicted proteins | sample 1570441 | NCBI WGS metagenome assembly OGDP01 (sample SAMEA2581961, study PRJEB24529) | metagenome | biome: Human gut stool | place: China | collected 2011
TGCTCATGGAGCGCGGCATGATCGTAAAGGAGCACTACGGCAAGATCTATATGACCGACCGGGGCATCTGGGTGGCCAAACAGGTGCATGCGGAGATGGAAAGCATTCTGGAGCATTTTCCGCCGGTGAGCCAACCCCTGACCGAGGAGGAAAAGACCGCTGCGGCCCTGGCCATGACCAGCGCCCTGCCGGACCGCATTTTTACCGGCGAATACGACCGTCTGTTCGGCGCTGACGCCGACCGGACAGAAAGAGAGAAGAATCCGTGATCAACAAAAAACTGCTCTCCTTTGACCGCGGGGCCCTGCGCTTTGTGGGGGCCAACGTGGCATTCCAGTGGCTGGGCATGCTGTGCAACGTGATCTTTGTGCGGGCCATCGCCCGGCTGGTGGGGGCGGCCTTTGCGGGCATGCTCACCACCGGGGTGCTGTGGCAGAACCTTCTGCTGTGTCTGGGCACGGTGCCGTTCCGGTTCGCGTTCACCCTGCTGGCATCCGGCATGAGCGACCAGGCTTCCAAGAACGTCAAGCGCACCCTGCGCAGCAACATTTACGACAAGCTGACCCGTCTGGGCCCCAATTACACCGAGACCGCCGCCACCAGCGAGGTGGTCATGCTGGCCAGTGAAGGCGTGGAACAGATCGACACCTACTTTGCCAAGTACCTGCCCCAGCTGGGATACAGCCTGCTGGCCCCGGTCACCCTGTTCGTGCTGCTGGTGGGAGTGCACGCACGGTCGGCCATCATCCTGCTGTGCTGTGTGCCGCTCATCCCCATGTCCATCGTGGCGGTGCAGAAATTTGCCAAAAAGCTGCTGGCAAAATACTGGGGCGAGTACACCACCCTGGGCGACAGCTTTCTGGAAAACATCCAGGGCCTGACCACCCTGAAGATCTATCAGGCCGATGGCTGGAAGCATGAGCAGATGAACGCCCAGGCCGAGCGCTTCCGCAAGATCACCATGAAGGTGCTGACCATGCAGCTGAATTCGGTGACCCTGATGGACCTGATGGCCTACGGCGGGGCCGGGCTGGGCATCATCAGTGCGGTGTCCGCCTTTGCCAAGGGTCAGCTGAGCCTGACGGCCACGTTGACCATCGTGCTGCTGGCGGCAGACTTCTTCCTGCCGCTGCGGCTGCTGGGCAGCTATTTCCACATTGCCATGAACGGTGCTGCCTCGGCAGAAAAAATCTTCAAATTGCTGGCAGCAGAGGAACCCGCCGATGGCGAACAGACCGTGCCGGAACAGGCTGCCCTGCAGCTGGAGCACGTTACCTTTGGGTACGAGAAGGACCGCACCATTCTGCAGGACGTGTCCCTGACCATCCCGCAGGGCAGCTTTGTCTCGCTGGTGGGTGAGTCCGGCTGCGGCAAGAGCACCATTGCGGCGCTGCTGTCCGGCAGCCGCACCGGTTACACTGGCAGCGTGACGCTGGGCGGTGTGCCGGTGGAACAGCTGCAGCGGGCCCAGCGCCTGCGTGCCCTGACGCTGGTGCCCCACAATGCCACCATTTTCAAGGGCACGGTGGAAGCAAACCTGCGCATGGCAAAGCCCGATGCTACCGAGGCCGAGCTCTGGGCTGCGCTGGAACAGGTGAACCTGGCCGACTTCTGCCGCAGCCAGGACGGCCTGCAGACGGCCCTGCATGAGGGCGGCAGCAACCTGTCCGGCGGCCAGCGGCAGCGCCTTGCCATGGCCCGCGCCCTGCTGCACGACACCCCCATTTATCTGTTTGACGAAGCCACTTCCAACGTGGACGCCGAGAGCGAAAACGACATCATGGCAGCCATCCGGAGCCTGGCGGGCCGCAAAACGGTGATCCTGATCTCCCACCGGCTGGCCAACGTGGTGGACAGCGACTGCATCTATGTGCTGGACAAGGGCCGCATCGCAGAGCGGGGCACCCACGCGGAACTGCTGAACAAGCAGGGTGCCTACAGCCGTCTGTACACGGCCCAGAAGCAGCTGGAAACGCTGGAAACGGAGGATGCCTGATATGAACGAACCCAAGCATCGCAGCCCCTTTGTCCTTGTGGGCCGCCTCATCGTGCTGGTCAAGCCCATGCTGCCCATCATGCTGGCGGCCATCGTCATGGGCGTGGCGGGGCACTTCTGCGCCACCTTCATCACCATTTTCGGCGGCTTTGGCATCCTGCGGGCGCTGGGGCTGGCCAGCCCGCTGCGCTCGGTGGGCGTTGCCTTTGCCTGCATTCTGGTGTTTGCCCTGCTGCGCGGCATCCTGCGCTATACAGAGCAGGCTTCCAACCACTCTATCGCTTTCAAGCTGCTGGCCCTCATCCGGGATCAGGTGTTCGGCGCGCTGCGCCGCTTGACCCCGGCCAAGCTGGAGGGCCGTGACCGCGGCGACCTGATCTCCCTGATCACCGCCGACATCGAGGCACTGGAAGTGTTCTACGCCCACACCATCTCGCCCATCTGCATTGCCTGCATCTGTGTCATCGGCATGACCGGTTTTGTGGCCAGTTACCACATCCTGCCCGCGCTGGTGCTGCTGGCCGGGTACCTGCTGGTGGGCGTGGCCCTGCCGGTGTGGAGCGCAAAGCGCGGCGACAAGGTGGCCCGGGAGTACCGGCAGGCCCTGGCCGACACCAACAGCTATGTGCTGGAGAGCCTGCGCGGCCTGCGCGATACCCTGCAATATCAGGACACCGCTGCCCGTGCGGCCGGCATCACGGCCCACAGCGAGACACTGGGCGAGAAGCAGAAGGCCCTGAAATACCGCGAGGGCCTGACCGTGGCCATCACCAACACCCTGATCCTGTTCACGGTCATCGCGGTGCTGGGAGTGAGCCTGCAGCTGTACCGGAACGGGCAGATGGGTGAGGAAGGGGTGCTCATCTGCACCCTGTCGGCTCTGAGCTCCTTTGGCCCGGTGGTGGCACTGGCCAACCTCGGTGCCAGCCTGACCCAGGTGTTTGCCAGCGCCGACCGTGTGCTGGACCTGCTGGACGAAGAGCCTGTGACCGCCGACGTGACCGACGGTGCCCATACGGCCTTTGCGGGGGCGCAGGCGGAGCATGTGAGCTTCTCCTATGCGGACGAAGAGGTGCTGCACGACCTGAGCCTGACCATCCCGGAAAAAAAGATCGTGGGCATCACCGGCCGTTCCGGCAGCGGCAAGTCCACCTTCCTGCGGCTGCTCATGCGTTTCTGGGATGTGAACACCGGCACCATCCGCTTTGGCGAGGAGGACATCCGCCGGGTGAACACGGCCACTTTGCGGGCACAGGAGAGCCTTGTGACCCAGGAGACGGAGCTGTTCAAAGACACCATCGAGAACAACATCCGCATCGCCAAGCGGGATGCCACCCGCGAAGAAGTGGAAGCGGCCTGCAAAAAGGCTGCGCTGGACGGCTTTATCCGCAGCCTGCCCAAGGGGTATGACACCCCCGTGGGTGAGCTGGGCGGGGCCTTGTCCGGCGGCGAGCGGCAGCGCATCGGTGTGGCGCGGGCATTCCTGCACGATGCACCCTTCCTGCTGCTGGACGAGCCGACCTCCAACCTCGACAGCCTGAACGAGGGCGTGATCCTCAAGGCGGTGCGGGCCGAGTGCCGGGACAAGACGGTGCTGCTGGTTTCCCACCGCAAGTCCACCATGGCTGCCGCCGATGTGACCTACTCGGTAGAAAGCGGCCGACTGAGCTGAGAAAACAACTGCAACCCAACGAAAAGGGCCTGTCTCACAAGAGACAGGCCCTTTTTTGCTGCATGTTTATGGATCAGTGATTGACGGCTTTGAGGATCTGGCGGCCAATGTACTTGTGGCCGGAAACGGTGGGGTGGCCGTCGTTGGCAGTGCGGGTATAGGGGATGGGCACATAGGTCACATCATACTGGGCAGCCAGCTTGGCTGCGGCGGTGTTCAGCCGACGGAAGTGGCGGCTCCAGGAGGGCATCAGGGGCACCGGGTTATTGTAGCTCAGTACCAGGATCTGGGCCTCCGGGTTCAGCTCACGCAGGTCCTTCATCACACGCTCCAGCTGGGTCACAGTGTCGGCGTAGGTGGAGGTGCAGATCTGGCCCATGCCGGTGGTCAGCAGATACATCACGGCACGGAACTCCGAGGGGGTCAGGGTCAGCTGCTTCAGGCAGTCCATAAAGTAGTCGATGTTGTCCGGGGTCAGGTTGCGGAACATTCCGGTGACCATGCTGTTGGCCAGCTTTTCACTTTTCCAGTTGGTAGCCTCGCCCAGGGCCACGATGGTACGGATCAGGGCGTCGTTGGCACCGATCTGCAAGGTGATGAGGTCCGCTTTCTGGATGTACTCCTTCAGTTCCGGCACCGAGGTGTACTGCACGCCGGAATACTGGTTCATGGCGGGCATGGCACCGGTCTCGATCAAGTCGGCCAGGTCGCGGGTCATCACGGCGGGCAGGCCCAGGTTGATGGCGTGGTCACGATCCAGGCCCAGCTGGTCGGCCACATAGCCCACAAAGCACTGGCCATCGTAGCCTTTGTAATTGCCGGACATATCGAAGCCGTTCTGGACCAGCTTGTACTGCAGGCCGCTCAGGCCCACACCGGCAGTCACGCTGTCACCGATGGCGACATACAAAAAGTCCTTAGCAGGGGCCTTCTGGGCCGTTTCAGCGGTTTGGGAGGCTTTGGTAGTCTCCTGGGCCTGAGTGGTCTCTGTAGGGGCTTCTTCCGGCTCAGTTTCCGGGGCAGAAGATGCTTCCGGCTCTGTTTTTTCCTCCGGTTCGGTCTCCTGGACAGCGGCAGGCAGGGTGTCGGCCTCAGGGGCCAGCGGAGCCTGGGCAGCAAAGGCCGGCACCGCCATGGAAAGCAGCAGCCCGGCGGAAACCAGCAGGCTTGCAATGCGTTTTGTTTTCATGGTCATCATTCCCTCTTTCCCCGCAACATCTCAAGGCTGCGGAACTGCTTCCATGATAAGGAAATGAAGGGGAAATGTCAATTGACAAAACGTGGAAAATCGCAGGAAAAAGTTGTCAAAACAGAATCTTTTGAAGCTGAATGCCGGAAATAAACGCAGGAAAGCAAAAAGACCCTGCCGGACAGGCAGGGCCTTGAAAAAACGAAACGTTTACTTGCGGACGGCCTTCAGGATCTGGCGAGCGATGTACTTGTGACCGCACACCGTGGGGTGACCGTCGTTGGCAATGGAGGTATAGGGGATGGATACATAGTCTGCGCCGTACTGCTGGGCCAGGGCCTTGACGGAGCGGTTCAGCAGGCGGAAGTGTCTGCCGTAGGTGGGCAGGAAGGGCAGGGGGTTGTAGTAACCCACCAGAATGATCTGGGCGTCAGGGTTCAGGGCTCTCAGCTCCTGGAGGATCTGTTCCACGTTGGCCACGGTCTGGTCCCGGGTCTGGTCACAGATCTCCTCCATGCCGGAATCCAGCAGCTTCAGGGCGGCCTTCAGCTCTTCCGGGGTCAGGTCCAGGTTTTCCAGGCCCTTTCTCAGGGTCTGGAGGGTCTGGAGATTCAGCTCCCGCATGGTGCCCGTCAGCAGGGGAATCAGTAGTTTGGTGGCCTTGCCGTTGGTGGCTCTGCCCATGGCCCCCATGAGCTGCAGCACAGTGTCGTTGGAGCCGATGAGCAGGGTGATCAGGTCGGCGTCTGCCAGCTCCTGCCGCAGGGTAGGCAGGTCGTAGTAGGCGACACCGGAGGCGGTGGAGCCGGTCCTGACCAGGTCCAGGATGTTGCTGCTCATGGCAGCAGGCATCCCGTAGTTCACGGCATGGTCCCGGTCCAGGCCCAGGGCGTCGGCCACCCGGGCCACATAGCAGTCTTTGGAGTAACCATGGTAGTTTTCCTGCACATCATAGCTCTTGGCGGTGCTGGAAAAGTGGGCGTCCTTCAGGCCCACACCGGTGGTGATGCTGTCGCCCAGGGCCACATAGGTATAAGCGTGCTCGTCCTCCGCAAAGGCGGGCACAGCCAGCAGCACCAGCATGGCGGCTGCCAGCAGCAGGCTGAGAATGCGTTTTTTCATAAAGAACCTCCTTGTATCGCAAGCTCAGAAAAGGATCACTTTTCCAGAGCTTTCAGGATCTGGCGGGCCAAGTACTTGTGGCCGCATACCGTGGGGTGAGCGTCGTTGGCCACCACCGTGTAGGTTGCAGGAGCAAAGGCTGCGTCATACTGCTGGGCCAGCTTTTGCACCGAGCGGCTCAGGGTACGGAAGTGCTTGACAAAGGGGTTGGCAGGGGCCGGCAGCAGGGGCAGGGGATTGTAGTACCCCACCAGAACGATCTGGGCGTTGGGGTTCAGAGCCTTCAGCTCCTGCAGCAGGGCCTCGATGTTGGCCAGGGTGGTGGCCTGGCTCTGGGCGCAAATGTCGGCAACGCCGCTGCTCAGCAGCTGCAGCAGGGCCTTGCGCTGCTGGGCGGTGATGTTCAAAGAGTCCAGGTTCTCCCGGAGGGCGGCAAAGGAGGAGGCATCCATCTGGCGGAAGTCTCCCTCCAGCATAGGCAGCAGGGCCTCAAAGACCTGGGGGCCCCCCATGGCAGCGGCAACGCCGTACATGATGGGCACCAGCACGTCATTGGCACCGATCTCCACCGTAATGATCTCAGCGTGCTTCAGCTCCTGGCGCAGGTTGGGCAGAACAAAATTTATGCTGGCACTCTGGCAGGAACCGGTCCGCACCAGCTCCAGCAGGTCGCTGCTCATCAGGGCAGGCATTCCGTAATTGGCGGTCTGGGCCCGGCTCAGGCCCAGGCTATCGGCTACCCGGGCCACATAGCAATCCTTGGAGTAGCCCTGGTAGTTGCCGGAAACATCGTAATACCGTCCGTTTCGCTGGTAAACGGCGTCCGGCAGGCCAATGCCGGCTACAATGCTGTCGCCCAAAGCAATGTAAGAATAGCAGTGCTGATCCGATTCGGCAGCGGCATCGGTCTGGGTCTGCACCAGGGTGGGGTCTGCGGCGGCAGGCTGGGCGGCCCCGGCAGAAACCACCGGCAGCACCAGCAGAGCCAGGGCCAGCAGCAGGCTGACAATACGGTTTTTCATGATGTTCCTCCTTTTTTTTTGAGCCATAAGGTCCCTTCTATCATAAAAAGAGAAGCCAGGAATGTCAAGGCCCGTTTTGCTTGAATGCGTTGGACAAACCAAAAACGGCCGTGCACAAGGCACGACCGTAATAGGCAAACTTTAATAATCCCGGGGGCTGATCTGCTCCTCCAGCTTGCGGTAATCCACCTTGCCCACAGGGGTCAGGGGCATCTCGCTGATGAACTTGTAGGCTACCGGCTGCACATACTCCGGCAGTTCCTCCACACAGAGCTGCCGCAGCTCTCGCAGGATCTGACGCTTTTTGTCAGCGGCAGCAGGGTCCAGCACCACGAACACAAAGGGCAGGCGGCCCTGGGGGTGGTCCTTGGCTACGCAGCCCACCACCGAGCACTGCCGCACGGCAGGGTGATGGCTGATGGCGTTCTCGATCATGGAGGGGAACACCTTGAAACCGTCGGGGCGGATGATCAGCCGTTTGATCCGGGAACCCACAAACACAAAGCCATCCTCGTCGATATAGCCCACGTCCCCGGTGTGCACCCAGGTGCGGCCGTCCGGGTGGACCTGCTTGACGGCAGCGGTCTCCTCCGGCTTGTGATAGTAGCCCTTCATGATGGACTCGCTGCAGATGCAGATCTCGCCCTGCTCCCCAATGGGCAGCTCCTTGGTGGTGCCCGGCTCAAACACAGAGACGATGGTGTCCACCAGGGGGATGCCGGCACTGCCGGGCTTGGTGATGGGGCCGGCGGCGGCAGTGGCAGCAGAGGAGACCTCGGTCATGCCATAGCCCTTGGCCATGGGGAACTCCACGTTGTGGGCAGCCAGGAACTCGTTGACGTTCTCCTCAGCACCCACCGAGATGGCGTCGCCGCCGGCGGCGTACATCCGGATAAAGGACAGGTCCTTGTTTTTCAGCCGGGGGTCGGTGGCCAGCTGCTGATAATGGGTGGGCACACCGAACATGTGCTGAGGCTTATACTTCAGCACCAGACTGCCCAGCTTGGAGACGTCCGCATTGGGGACGATGACCACCTTGATGCCTAGGGTCAGGGGCAGATGGATGCCGCAGGCAAAGCCATAGGCAATAAAGGGGGGCATGATGTTCATAAGGGTTTGGCCCCGGTGGCACAGGAACTCGTAGGTCTTGAACTGCTTGGCAATGGTGTTGAAGTTCCGGTCCGTGAGCATCACGCCCTTGGGGGAACCAGTGGTGCCGCCGGTGTGGACCACGACGCAGGCATGGTCCATGGGGTCCACCGGGTCTGCTGCAGTGCTCTGGCCCTGGCCCCCGGCAATAAAGTCCTTCCAGTGGATGACGTTGGAGGAGTAGTGGTTCTTATCCGGGTTCTTCAGCTTGTAGCCCATGGCCATAGGCAGGGACAACGAGTCGGCAGGAGACACCACCAGGATGCGCTCCACATGGGTGCGCTTGGCAGCCTGGACACAGCGGTCGTAGGTCACGTTCAGGCAGATCAGCAGGTGAGAGTCCACCTCAGCGATGTAGTCGTGGATGCCCTCCACACTGTACCGGGGGTCCACCAGGTTCAAGGTGGCACCGATCAGGTCCGCAGCATAGAAAGCGTAGATGATCTCCGGGGTCATGATGCTGACCACCGTGGCAATGTCGCCCTTCTTCAGGCCAATGGCACGGAAGGCGGCAGCGGTCTTTTTGATGTTGACAAAAAGATCGGCATAGGTGATCTTGCGGCCAAAGTACTCCAGAGCAGGCTCGTTCAGGTGCTGCTTGTTCTGCTGGTACAGGTACTCAAAAGTGGTGCAGTCCGGCAGGGGCTGGCCAATAAAGCTGGCGTCGTAATACTTCAGCCAGGGCTTTGCGACGGATGCGTAAACCGCCTCATGTGCTGCAGTCGACATAGGATCAAACCCTTTCTTTTATGATTCGTTCTTCTTCTTTTTTATACTTTCTCCAGGCCCGGCAGACCAAAGCTCCGGGCTCCGGGCCAAACAGGCCAGGGCACACGGCCCTTCCTGTATTGTAGTGGACAACAGTTGGAAAGTCAATGAACAAACTGTGAGAAGTAAAAAAGAGACAAAACAACGATGGCTTTGTCTCTTGAAATCTGGGAAAAATGCTTATTGCGGCAAAGGAACTTAGTTATTGCCCAGCCAGGCCTCTGCTTCAGCGGCGCTGCAAAGAACCCAGTGCCTCGGCCGCAGCTGCCGCCACTGGGGCGCTTCGGTGGAATAATCGTGCATGGCGGGGTCATACACCAACAGCCTTTTATTGCGCTCCCGGCGGGGGTCCGGCATGGGGATGGCAGACAGCAGGCTGCGGGTGTAGGGGTGCAGGGGGTGGGCCACCAGCTCCTCCGCGTCGGCCAGTTCCACGATGCTGCCCTTGTGGATGACTGCGATGCGGTCCGAAATGTAGCGCATCACCGAGAGATCATGGGCGATGAACAGGTAGGTGATGCCGCGCTCCTTCTGCAGGCGGCGCAGCAGGTTGAGCACCTGGGCCCGGATGGACATGTCCAGAGCGCTGATGGGCTCATCGGCCACGATGAATTCCGGCTCCACGATCAGCGCACGGGCAATGCCGATGCGCTGCCGCTGGCCGCCGGAAAATTCGTGGGGAAAGCGGGAAGCAAATTCCGGCAGCAGGCCCACGTCCAGCAGAGCCTGCCGCACTTTTTCTTCCCGCTGGGCGGCGGAGAGGTCAGGCCGCACGTTTTGCAGGCCCTCGCCCACGATGTAGCTCACCTTGGCGCGCTCGTTCAGCGAGGACTGCGGGTCCTGAAAGATCATCTGGATCTCACGGGTGATCTGCTTGTCCAGCGCACGCGGGATTTTGCCGTTGATCTTCTGGCCCTTGTACAGGATCTCACCGCCAGAGGTGGGCAGAATGCGCAGGATGGCCCGGCCGATGGTGGTCTTGCCGGAGCCGGACTCGCCCACCAGACCAAAGGTCTCGCCCTTGTAGATCTGGAAATTGGCGTTCTGTACGGCGGCAAAGGCCTTGCGGCCGGAGCCGTAGGTCACATTCAGGTTCTTCACTTCCAGAAGGACTTCTTTTTCCTCGGCCATCTTACAAGCCCTCCTTTTGCAGTTTTTTCACCGCAGCAGGCGGCTCGATGTGGGGTGCCCGGGGGTCCAGCAGCCAGGTTTTGGCCTTGTGGGTGGGCGAAACTTCAAAGTACGGCGGGCGCTTGACATAGTCGATCTTCAGTGCCTGCGGGTTGCGGGGCGCAAAGGCGTCGCCGCGGATCTCGGCAAAGAGGTTGGGCGGGGTGCCCACGATGTTGAACAGGTCCTCGCCTTTTATGCCCATCTGGGGCATGCTGGACAGCAGAGCCCAGGTGTAGGGGTGGCGGGGGTCATAGTAGATCTCGTCGGCGGTGCCGATCTCTACGATGTCGCCGGCGTACATCACGGCCACCCGGTCGGCAATGTTGGCCACGACGCCCAGGTCGTGGGTGATCATGACGATGGTCAGGTGGTACTTGGCCCGCAGCTCCTTGAGCAGCTGCAAAATCTGAGCCTGAATGGTCACATCCAGCGCGGTGGTGGGCTCGTCACAGATCAGGATCTTCGGGCTGCAGGCCACCGCAATGGCGATCACCACGCGCTGACGCATGCCGCCGGAGAACTCGTGGGGGTACTGCTTAAAACGGACTTCCGGGTCAGAGATGCCCACGTCCCGCAGGTATTCCAGGGTCTTTGCCCGGGCGGCGGCCCCTTTCAGGCCCTGATGCAGGGTCACGGCCTCCAAAATCTGGTCGCCGATGGTTTTCAGCGGGTTCAGGCTGGTCATGGGGTCCTGCATGATCATGGCAATTTCGCGGCCCCGGATGCGCAGCCAGTCCTTCCCGGTTTTCAGGCCGGACAGACGCACCGGCTCTGCGCCGGGGGTAGGGCAGTAGTCGATGGTGCCGCCGGTGATGGAGCCATTGGTGTCCAACAGGCCCATGAAACTCTTGGTGAACACGCTCTTGCCGGAGCCGGACTCGCCCACGACGGCCAGCACTTCGCCCCGGTACAGGTCCAGGTCGATGCCGCGGATGGCGTGCAGCACCCGGCCGCGCAGGTTGAACCGGATATCCAGCCCCCGCACCGAGAGGATGCAGTCATTTTCGTTCATCATGCATTCCTCCTTACTGCAGGTGGTTCTTTGGGTCGGCGGCGTCCGAGAACGCGTTGCCGATCAGATAGAACGCAATGGTGACAAAGCTTAGAATCAGGGTGGGGTAGAGCAGCTGGTAGCGCAGACCGGCCTGCATCATCACCTTGCGGCCGTCGTTGACCAGATTGCCCAGCGAGGGCGTCTCCACCGAGAGGCCCAGGCCGATGTAGGTGATGAACACCTCGTTGCCGATGGCTTCCGGAATGGTGAGGGCCATGCGCAGCATGATCACCGACACCAGATACGGCAGCAGGTTGCGCAGCACGATGCGCACCGTGGGGGTGCCGATGCAGCGGGAGGCAACGTTGTAGTCACGGTCACGGATGATGAGGATCTGGTTGCGGATGAACCGCGCCATCTCGATCCAGCCCTTGATGGACATGCCCAAGATCATGGTCCAGATGCTGGGGGAGGCCACATAGGAGATGAGGATCAGCACAATGGCGGTGGGAATGTTGTCAAAGATGTTGTACAGCTCCGTGAACAGAAAATCCAGCCCGCGCACATAGCCCCACAGCACACCGGCAGTGATGCCCACCACGGCTTCGATGAGAGCCACGAAAAAGGCAATGGTCAGGCTGGTGCGGGCACCGGCCCAGATGCGGGCCCACAGGTCCTGCCCGATGGAGTTGGAACCCCAGATAAAGCCGTCCTGCCCGGGAGCGATGTTGCGGTACTGGATGCCGGTGACGGGGTCCACGGCGCAGAGGTTGGGGTCTGCCTGCCCCGGCAGATAAGGCTGGAGAAAGGCAAAGGTCACCACGGCCACCAGCGCGATGAGCAGGGCCACGGCTGCCTTGTTCTTGAAGAAAGCACGGAAGGTGCTGCCCCAGTAGCTGTAGTTGGAGCTGGCCGTGGCCTCGGCCTGCTCGGCGTGGAACCCGGCGGGGGTGAACAGGTCGTCCTCCGGCAGGTCTGCCCAGGCAGCAGGGCCTTCCTTCTGCAGGGTGTTGAGCTGGTTTTCCAGCTTTTTAGATTTTTCCCGTTTCAGGAACGAAAGCATCAGCGGCCACCTTCTTTCTTGCCAAAGTTGATGCGGGGATCAATGAGCACCATGAGCACATCGCCCAGGATCAGGCCCACGATGCCCACGCAGGCGTACAGCAGCACGATGCCCTGCACCATGGTGTTGTCGTGGCGCTGCACGCAGGTCACCAGCAGTCCGCCCATACCGGGGATGCTGTACAGGCTCTCAATGTAAATGGAGCCCACCACTGTGTTGAGGAACGCCGAGGGAATGTACTGCACCAGCGGCACCATGGCGTTGCGGAACACATGATGCAGCGCGATATTGCTTTCGCTCACACCCTTGGCACGGGCCAGCTTGACGTAGTCCTTGTTGCTCTCGTCCACCATATAGCGGCGCAGCCACATGGCGTAGAAGGCCAGGTTTGCCAGGCTCATGCTGCACACCGGCAGCACCCAGTAGCGCCAGTTGGCGGCGTCGAACAGCAGGCCCACCCCCAGAACGGAGGTGCCGTACATCTGGATGTACAAAAAGTACACGGCAGCCGGCACGGCCTGGATGAGCACGATGAGGGCTGTGCCCAGTTTGTCGGGCCAGCGGTTCTTGCACCGGCCCATGACAAGCCCCAGCGGGATGCCCAGCACAAGGCTCAGCAGCATAGCCAGCACGCCCATCTGGATGGAGATGGGCAGCTTTTGGGCCAGGATCTCGGTCACCGGCACGTTGACCTTGTAGATGTGGCTCACGCCCAGGTCACCGTGCAGGGCGTCTTTCCAGAACCGGCCGATCTGCACCGGCAGCGGGTCCAGCAGGCCCATGGACTGCAAACCCGCCTGGATCTGGGCCGCGGTCATTTTTTCGTAGTTTGCAAAATAGCCTTCCACCGGCATGAGCCGCAGCAGGCAGAACACCAGCGTTACAATGATGAACAGCGTCAGCAGAGAACGCCCGATGCGCTTTGCGAGATATTGCACCATAGTGTGCACCTCTCTTTTTCTTTTGAAATACAGATAAGAATAGAATACCGCAATTTCTTGATTTTGAAAAGTGATTTGAAGATTTTTTGAGCAAAAGCTGTTGAAAAGGCGGTGGGAACTCCCTCAGTCACGGCTGCGAAGCAGACGGAGGGAGTTCCCCTCCCGTGAAAAAGCAACTCGGAAAAATCCGCAGATTTTTCCGAGTTGCAAAGAAAAACATATTTCCGCTGAAAATATCCAAAGCGAAGCGGAGGATATTCAGAATGATTTACCGGGCGTCCCGGTTCTGGTCGTACTCGTCCATGGAGACGTAGTGGTCCAGGATGTGCACGCCCTTCAGGCGGTTGGACGAAAGGCCGGTGGGGGCGTACTGACCCTCCCACAGGTTCAGGCGGGTGGCAATGTACGGCGGCACGGGCAGGCCCAGCGGCACCACCAGGGCATTCTGGATCAGATAGGCCTCGGCATTGGCAAAGGCTTCATACCGGGCATCCAGATCCTCGGTGATGGCCTTGGCCTTTTCCACCATGTCCATGTAGGTCATGACGTACTCGGCCGTCTCACCGGTGATGATGCCGTCCTCCACGCCGGTGCGCAGGAACGCATAGCAGGTGCCGCGGTCGCCGGCTTCCTGATAGAAGGGGTACACCTCGGTCTCGGGGTCGGAGTAGTCGGCACCCCAGTAGTAGGACATGAGCTCATAGGCACCCACACGGCGCACGGCGTTCAGGAAGTTGTCGGAGGGGCCCTGGGTGATGATGATGTTGATAAAGTCGAAGCCGTCGTTCAGAACGCCCTCCACCTGCTGCTTGAACACCTGACACTGCTTGTCCCAGTCCACCACGGCGGGGTTGTAGGGGTACTGCACCTTGATGGGGAAGGTGGCCCCGGCAGCAGTCAGCTCTTCCACAGCGGCGTCGCGGTATTCCTTGGCCTTTGCCTCGTCAAAGAAGTCGGACAGGTTGGCCAGATCGCCGCACTGGGTGTAGTCCACGCCCTGGCTGTTGGCGCAGAAGGACGGCGGGGTGATGGTGTGCAGCTTGTAGTTGTCGTAGCCTTCCGGGGCAGTGACGGCCAGCGTGACCGACGGGTTGATGGCGTACAGGAATGCCTTGCGGAAGTTGGTGCTGTTGACGGCCTTGGCCCAGTTGTCCGGCTCATACTGGGCGTCCACGCCGGTGACGTTCCAGTTGGAGAACTCGTGGGCGTAGGGCAGGAAGTTGAAGATGTAGAAGTAGCTCTTGCCGGTCTCCGGGCGCTCCATGGACACCATATCCTTGGTGGTGTCGTCGGACAGCCAGCTGTCGAGGATGTCGGAGCTGATGGTGGCCTGGTCGATCTCGCCGCGCCGGACCATTTCCGGGCCGCTGATGAGCTCTTCCTGGTTGTAGATGTAGCGGATGGTGTCGATGTAGACGTTGTCCTTGTCGTAGTTTTCGGGGTTTTTCTTCATCACCCAGCTTTCCAGCGGCACATACTCCGCCAGATAGAACGCGCCGCAGCTGCAGGCGGTCTCGGCGCTGGTGCAGAACTGGTCGCCCAGCTCTTCCAGCAGGGGGCCGTAGGCCGGCTCGTAGGGAGCGTAGCTCAACAGGCTGACAAAACCGGGAAAGTCGAAGCACAGCGTATAGGTCAGGGTGTGCTCGTCCACGGCCTTGACGCCCACGGTATCAAAATCCACGGGAGCATAGCTCGTGGTGGTGCCATCGGCGGCTGCGGCGGTCACCGAGCCGTCGGCTTCCAGCGTGTAGGTGGTGCCGTCCTCGGCCACGGTGCCGTTTTCGGCGCTGGCTTTGTAGAACAGATAGTTGTAGTAATCCTCGGCACCGGCCACATAGGGGGTGACCAGGCTGGCCGTGGAGGATGCATAGGCCGGGGTGAGCACATACTGCAGCGCATCCACGAAGTCCTGTGCGGTGACCGGGCCCAGCACCTCACCGTTGCAGTCCACCCAGTTCTCGTCCCGCAGGTGGAAGGTCCAGGTCAGGGTATCCGCATCCCACTCCCAGGTGGTGGCCAGACCCTCGCGGATCTTGCCGCGGTTGTCGTACTCCACCAGCGTGTCCACGCACTGGGTGCCGTGGTACAGGTCCGGGTCTGCGGAGCAGATCAGATAGTTCAGGGTGGCGGGCTGACGGGAGTACAGCAGGGTGTAGGTGCTGCTGCCGGAGCCGCCGGTGGAGCTGCCGGAAGCGGACGAGCCGCCGCAGCTGCTCAGCAGGCCGGCTGCCGCTGTGGAAACAACAGCGGCGCCGCCGGCTTTCAGGAACTGGCGGCGGGTAATGGTATGACGCATAAAAAATCCCTCTTTCTTTCAGATTCGGGTCTGGATCGGATGAAATTGCCCCGCAGGCACAAACCGAAAAAAGAGGCAACGGAATCCATCCGTTACCTCTTTGTAACAGCGTACAGCTACCAACGGGTAACCAACGCAAGTATAACATTGAATCCGTGCGGCGTCAATCGGGTTTGGGCACAGCGGCGGCAGTTTCTGCACCGGCAGCAGCGGCAGCTTCATCGGTGAGCATGGCAGCCACGGACTGCGGTGCGGCGGGAGCAGCGGCCTCCACGGCAGGTTCTGCAGCCGGGGCAGCTGCCTGCTCTGCCGCCTTGGCGGCTTCCTCGGCGGCCTTTTTGGCCTCCCGCTCTTCCTTGAGCTTCTGTGCGCGGGCACGGGCTTCTTCCTGCCGCTGTTTGGTGCGCTCCTTGATGCGGCACACCGAGCACAGGCCCTCGGCGCTGTCCGGAGCAATGGGCTTGCCGCAGTTCTTGCACAGGGTCTTGGTGCACTTGTGCAGGCTCACCGGGCCAAGGGTGGTGAGCTGGCGCAGCTTCATGCCGTCCAGCCCCTTGTTGGAGCAGGCCGCTACGCACACGCCGCACTCACTGCACTTCCACGGGGTGACCACCATGCGGGTCTGGCCGTCCGGCAGGTCCTCCTGCTTCAGGGCACCTGCACGGCAGGCTTTTTCGCACTTGCCGCAGGCAAAGCACTTGTCGGTGAAACTGGGCAGATAGCAGCCGTAGTGCAGGGGATTGTCCGGCATGGCGGCCTTGAGCTGCCTGGTGCGCTGGTGCAGCAGCAGGCGGAAGTCTGCACCGCCGTCCTCGTCGGCGCGCAGGCCGGGCAGCATGCGCAGTAGCTGTTTGGTGCCGCTCTTGGAGCCGTGGCCCACCTGCTCGAACATCTCGCGGCGGGTGAGCTCCTTGACGTGGTAGGGGGCTTCGTCCGGCTCATAGGCCAGCGTGAAGCGGGCCTCGAACATCGTTTCCCCAAAGAACTCCACCAGGCGGGTCAGCTCGGCCCGCAGCTGGTCGGCGCAGGTGTCGTTCTCGCACTCGCCGCAGGGGGTCAGGTCCAGCACGATCTTTTTGTTCAGGGCCAGATAGGCCAGCGCCTCCCAGGAAAGGGACGCGATGCAGGCGCGCACCATGGAGTTTTTGCGGGCCGACTTCTCACAGCCGATCCAGATGGTATCGTTGTCGGTGTCGGCGGCAGAGGTGTCGCGCTCCACCTGCTCCGGCGAGGGGGAGATGCAGCGGCTGCGGCATACGGAGACGCACAGACCGCAGTCGGTGCAGGGGTCCCAGTCCTTGACGAGGTTGGGACGGGTAAAGATCTGATCGCCGTAGGGGCAGATATCCTTGCAGGCCGTGCAGGATTTGCGGTGCGGGTGCAGGTTCCAGCACTGGCGGCGGTTGATCTCCGGATGGGTGGTTTTCATCAGTGCATCCATCGCAGCTCTTGTAAAAAAGCCCATACGATCACTCCTTTTCTACGATCGACGTGACAGCTGCATGGTCCAGCAGAAAGCGCTGGACCTTCTGGTTGGTAAGGGCGGCGGCCACAGCATCACGGGCCAGAACCCGGCGGATCTCCTCCTCCGGGTTGCCGTGCAGCCGGGCCAGACGGGCGTATTCGGCGTCCACTTCCTCATTGCTCACAGTGATGTTCTCGGCCTGTGCAATGGCCGGCACGGCCAGCATCGCGCGCATGCGGCGTGCGGCGTCCTGGCGATAGCCGGCCCGCAGCTGTTCCGGCGTGGTGTTGTTGGCCTGGCAGTACAGCTCCAGCGAGAAGCGGCTCCGGGAAAGCTTATCCTTCAGCTGCTGCAGCGCGTGGTCGGCGTTCTGGTCCAGCACGGCAGCAGGCAGCTCCACGGTCAGGTTGGCCCCGGCCAGGTCCAGCAGGGCAGCCTCAGCCAGACGGTCAGCGTTGGCCTCGTGAGAAGCCGCTTTCTTGGCACGGATGCTCTCCCGCAGGGCGTCCAGCGTGGCAAAGCCCAGCCGCTGGGCCAGGGCATCGTCCACGGTGGGTTCCTGCTTCTGCTCCACCGTGTGCAGGCAGATCTCGAACTGCGCCGTTTTGCCGGAGAGCTCCGGCACGCGGAACTCGTCCGGGTAGGTGAAATCAAAGCGGAAGGTCTCTCCGGCGCAGTGGCCGTACACGGCCTGCTCGGCGGCAGGCATGAGCTGGGCGGTGCCCAGTGTCACGGTCACCTGTTCCATGCGGCTGTCCGGGATGGGCGCGCCGTCCAGAAAGCCCTCAAAATCCAGCGTGACCCGCATCCCCCTGGCAGCGGGGGCGCTGGTGGCGCAGAAAGGCGCATGGCGGCGGGCAAGGCTTTTCAGTTCAGAAGCAACGGCGGCTTCGGTCACCGGGCGCACCCGGCGGGTGACCAGCAGGCCCTTGTACTGCCCCAGCGTGACCGGCGGCAGAGCATTTGCGGTTTGTTCCATGGCAGGGAACCTCCATTTCCAGTAAGCGCTTACAGCCCGCGGGCAGCAAGCCAGTTTTCGGCGACCTGAGAGAACATCTCAGGGTATTTGGCATCTTCTTCGGTAAAGGCACTGAGGTAATACTCCACCTCGGCGCGGCTGGGGGCTACCGTGCGCCGCCAGATGGTAAAGGTGGTGCCGTTGCCCATATCAATGGTCTGCTCCAGCTCAAAATACTGGTCCCGCACTGCCAGGAACATCTCGTTCAGCTTGTGGGACATCTCGTTCTCAGGGTCATTTACATGAGTCAGCGGGAAAGGATCGGCGGTGAGAACGTATTTTGCCTCAAAGAACTGCATAGGGAAGTAGTGGGTGCCAGGCACCGAGAAGCCGAAGGCCAGCTTGCCGTTGATGGGGGTCTGGGGCAGCAGGCAGTTCTTGAAGTGATCCGGGCAGTACAGCGTGTCGTGGGGGATCATATAGGCGATCTCGCCATCGGCGCAGTGGGTGTCGATCCAGCTGGCAATGGCCTTGATCTGCGGCAGATCCTTGCGGTCATAGACCAGGTCATCAATGGCGGCAAAATCGCGGGCGCTCTCCTGCGGAGAAGCCGAGAGAAGAGTGCGGCCGATGAGAAAATCCGGCAGAGCCACGGTGGTCAGGGGGGAGCAGCGCACCGAGGTGGCAAAGGCGATGGTGAACAGCCAGAAGCTGATCTTCAGGTTCCGGCGGCGGTTCATGCCCTCTGCCAGGGCTGCGGCGCCGATCAGGAACAGGAGGAACCAGCCGGGTAAAAACAGCAGCATATGTTGGGAACCGGTGGTCTGCACCCGGGTGAACAGCACCATGCTCAGCAGGATCTCCAGCCCGGCCAGACAGGGCAGAGCTGGCATCTTTCTGCGCTTGAAGCAGAACCACAGGCCCATGCCCATAAGCACCAGGTTCATCAGGCCCATGCGGGCGCATTGCAGGTAGGTTTCAGTGACCATGCCGCCGCCGTTGTAGTAGGAATAGTGGTCGGCGTAGTCGTAGCCCAGAATGTGGCTCACCAGGGGCCACAGCAGGATGACCATGGCCACCATGGACATCAGGCCGAACAGGATCAGGTTGCGCACCTGCAGCAGGGCCTCCTGCTTCCGGCCCACTTTGGCAATGCGGGCGCTGCTCACCAGCACCAGCACGGCGTAGGCAAAGTAGTAGCCCACCACGAAGTACAGATACCACCGGCGGGACAGGATGATGGCCGCCGTGGCCAGGAACAGCAGCCCGAACCGGGGCAGGTCCAGCTTTTCAAACCGGAAATCCAGCGTGAGCAGCAGGATGCTGAAGGCGAAGATCAGGCCGAACCAGTCCGGCTGGCTCAGCACGGCGCTCATGCGCAGCCACGGGTAGGTAAAGGTCCAGGACAGACCGATGAGAAAATACCAGAAGCGGTTTTTCACCTGCAGCATCTGGCCCACTTTGACCACCAGACCGGCCAGCAAAAGCAGCAGCATGGGCACGATGCTGAACACCTGACAGATCGCAAAGCTGTCGCCGGTGCGGTCGGTCAGGCAGAACGGGAACTCGATGAACAGGGTGTTGAAGGCAGTATAGTCCTCGGTAAAAGAGTCGAAGATATACCGGAACCCGGCCCCGGGGCTCTGGAGAAAGGCGGCCTCGGCGTTGTACTGCTTGTTGATGTAGTTGACGTAGTCCCAGATGTACACGAAGCTGCGGCGGGTCTCGGCCCAGTAGAAGTAGAGCAGCGCCGCGGCCCAGAAGCCGATGATCACAGCCCAGTGGAACAGGTCGAACTTCACGTCCGCCAGCCGCAGCACCACCAGCACCAGCCCGAACAGGGCCAGGTTGCACCACAGGCTCACCAGCGGGAAAAATATGGCACTGCCGGGGGCGGCAAGGCCCAGCACCACCAGCGCCAGTGCGGACACGGCATAGGCCAGCAGGGCCTTGCCTACCCACGAGGTGCGCAGCTTGGAAAGAGTTGCTGACATGAGAGAAAATCCTCCTTATAAAAATGCGCGATGCACACAGCATAAATTCACAGCTTACAGTATAGCAAACCACAGGGGGCACTGTCCAGCCATAGCGGAGGCAAAACCAAAAATGCCCCGCTGCTTTCAAAGCACACGGGACATTTTAGCACAAATATTACTTGCTGGAATTCTTGGCGCGAGCGATACGGCGCTTCTGGGCCATGGCCTTGTTGGCGCTGATGCGGGCGGCGTCCGGGTTGGGGGCCTCCGGGGTCAGGCGCAGCAGGAAGCTGCCCATGGCGGGCAGGTCCACGGTGAGGGTATAATCCCGGCCGTACACGCCGCCGTCGGTGGTGTGGAAGTGCAGCTTGCGGCGGCCCTTGTGGGCACCGCCCCACTCGGCAGCCTCGGTGTCCAGCACCAGCTCCGCAGAGCAGGGGAACTTGAGGTACAGCGGGAACTTTTTGTGGGCGTGGTCCTGGGTGTTCATGATGCACAGCAGGTTCTGGCCCCGGCCCTTGCGCAGCCAGGCGTAGACGCCCTCGGTGCAGCTCTCGCTGGCCACCCACTCAAAGCAGTCGGGGTTGTATTCGCCGTCAAACAGGGCGGGCTCGGTGGCGTATACCAGGCTCAGGCGGGCGAAATACTTCTGGAAAGCGTCATGGAAGGGATACTTGAGCAGGTCCCAGTCCAGCTCCCGTTTTTCGTCCCACTCGCGGAAGTGCCCCAGCTCGTTGCCCATGAAGTTGAGCTTTTTGCCCGGATGCATATACATATAGAAATAGAGGGTGCGCAGCTGGGCGCACTTTTCGGCGTAGGTGCCCCACAGCTTGTCGATGATGGTCTTTTTGCCGTGCACCACCTCGTCGTGGCTCAGGGCCAGCAGATACAGTTCGTTGTAGAAGTAGTGCATGCTGAACAGCAGCTTACCATAGGCGTTCGGCCGCTCCCCGAAGGGGGTAGCGAAATAGTCCAGCGTGTCGTGCATCCAGCCCATGTCCCACTTGTAGTCAAAGCCCACACCGTCGTAGCGGGTGGGGGCGGTGACCTTGAGGAAGTTGGTGGAGTCCTCGGCCATGTAGATGCCGGTGGGCCAGCGCTTGTTCAGCCCGTGGTTCAGGCTGCGCAGGAAGTTCACCGCACCCTGGTTCACGCCGCGGTTGGGGTCACCCTGCCAGTACAGTGCCCGGGAGATGGCGTCCATGCGGATGCCGTCGCAGTGGTACACATCCATCCACAGCCCGGCGGCGCTGCTCAGGAAGCTGCATACCTCCCGGCGGTAGTAGTTGAAGTTGCAGGTGCCCCACTCGCTCTGTCCCACGTCGCTGTCGTACTCGTACAGGTGGGTGCCGTCGAACTTGGCCAGTGCGTCGGCGTTGGCGGCAAAGTGCACCGGAACAAAGTCCATGATGACGCCGATGCCCATGCGGTGGCAGGCGTTGACGAAGGCAGCGAACTGGGCCGGGGTGCCGTAGCGGCTGGTCACCGAGAAATACCCGGTGGTCTGGTAGCCCCAGCTGCCGTCAAAGGGATGCTCGGCCAGCGGCAGCAGCTCCACATGGGTAAAGTGATGGTCCAGCAGCCAGGGAATCAGCTCCTTGGCCAGCTCCTCGTAGTTGTACCAGCCGTCCGAGCCGTCGGGCTGGGTGCTGCCGGGTTTGTGCTTCCAGCTCCCGGCGTGCAGCTCGTAGATGTTCAGCGGGCGGTTGCGGCACTTGTCGCGCCGCTCCATCCAGGCATGATCGTCAAAGGCAAAATCCAGCTTTGCCAGACGGCTGGCCGTGCCGGGGCGCAGCTCGGTGGAAAAGGCATAGGGGTCGCTGCGCATCACCACGCTGCCGTCGGCTCCGTGGACGCGGTACTTATAAAGATCACCCTCGGCCAGGCCCGGGATAAAGGCGCTCCACACGCCGGTCTCGGCGCGCTCCATGGGCACACCGGCTTCCCAGCCGTCAAAGCCGCCGCACACCTCCACGGCGGTGGCACCGGGGGCCCAGACCGCAAACCGCCAGCCCTCGGCACCGTCCGGGGCCGTGCAGGGATGTGCGCCCAGAATGCGGTAGGCGTCGAAGCAGTCTCCATTGAAAAATTCACGGGGAATGGCAGGGTAATTCATGCAAAGATCTCCTCCTGTGTATGATGGGCAGCACCGGCAGCTGCGGTGCTGCAATTGGGCAATTTATCCAAGGAAAATGGTTTATAACCGGCACTGTAGCCGGTATTCTTGGCAAATCTTGACAAAAATAGGCAAAAATTCACATATTTGTCAGATTTTGTGTTATACTAATCCTGCCGCTGACCGAACGGCGGCAGGAAATTATTTGCAAAGAGGGAGCGGTATTCAACAATGGCTTGGTATGACAATGCGGTATTCTATCACATCTATCCTCTGGGGCTGTGCGGCTGCGCGCACGAAAATGACGGCCAGCCCACCCCGGGTGCATTCCAAAAACTGAACGACTGGGCGGCCCATGCAGCAGACATCGGCTGCACCGCCATCTATATCGGCCCGCTGTTTGAGAGCGGCTCCCACGGTTACGATACCATCGACTACCGCCGGGTGGACCGCCGTCTGGGCACCAACGAAGAGTTCAAGGAGTTCGTGGCCAACTGCCACGCCCGCGGCCAGCATGTCATCGTGGATGGTGTGTTCAACCATGTGGGCCGCGACTTCTTCGCCTTCCAGGACCTGAAGGCCAACCGGGAGAATGCCCGCTATAAGGACTGGTTCTGCGATGTGAACTTCTGGGGCAACAACGAGTACAACGACGGTTTCAGCTACGGCAACTGGGGCGGATTCAACCTGCTGGTCAAGCTGAACCAGCGCAACCCGGAGGTGCAGAACTATCACTTCGACACCATCCGCTGCTGGGTCAACGAGTTTGACATCGACGGCATCCGGCTGGATGCAGCCGACGTGCTGGACTTTGACTTCATGCGCGGGCTGCGCCGTCTGGCCAACGAGATCAAACCGGAGTTCTGGCTCATGGGTGAGGTGATCCACGGGGACTACAGCCGCTGGGCAAACCCCGAAATGCTGCACTCTGTGACCAACTACGAGCTGCACAAGGGCCTGTGGAGCGGCCACAACGACCACAACTATTTCGAGATCGCCCACACCATGCGCCGTCTGCAGGGGCTGTGCCACGACACCCGGCTGTATCTTTTCTCGGACAACCACGATGTGGAGCGCCTGCCCAACAAGCTGCGCAACCGGGAGCACATCCGTCACATTGCGATTCTAGTATATACCCTTTGGGGCATTCCGTCCATCTATTATGGTTCGGAGTTTGGCATCGAGGGCAAAAAAGAGTGGGGCAGCGACTGGCCCCTGCGCCCCTGCCTGGAATTGGAGGACTACAAGGACGCCCTGACCACCAACCCGGTCACCAGCATATATGCGGCACTGGGCAAATTGAAGGCCGAGGAACCGGCCCTGACCTGGGGCGAGTTCAAGGAACTGCACCTCACCACCCAGTGTTACGCCTACGCCCGTGTGCTGGACGGCGAAGCCCTTGTGGCGGTGCTGAACAACGGCGACAGCCCGGCGCAGCTGGAATTCCAGCTGCCGGTGGAGGCCAATGCGGCCGAGGATCTGCTGGCCGATACGGTGGGCGCGCAGCCGGTGATGACAGGCTTCGACTGGGGCCGCATGAAGGTGCAGCTGCCTTCCAACTATGCCACCATCCTGCGGTTGAAAAAGTAAGCGGCTTGCACATTGCGGCCGGTTTTGCTACAATAGGGGCAGCAACGTCGGAAAACGGAAGGGGAGCCTGACAAAAGATGAACGCAGCACAGCGCAGAGAATGCATCCTGACCCGGTTGAGCGGTGCCCAGAACCCGGTAAGTGCCAGTGCACTGGCCGCTGAGCTGGGGGTCTCCCGGCAGATCGTGGTGGGGGACGTGGCACTGCTGCGTGCAGGCGGGGCGCAGATCGACGCGACGCCGCGGGGCTACCAGCTGCACCCGGCAGAGAAAGGTTATACCGGCATCCTGGCCTGCGTGCACCGCACCGAGGACGAAATGCGCCGGGAGCTGTACACCATTGTGGACCAGGGCGGTGTGGCCGTGGATGTGGCCGTGGAAAACAGCCTGTACGGCGAGATCCGTGCGAACCTGAATCTGGCCAGCCGCTACGATGTGGACACCTTTCTGGTGCAGGCGCGCAGTGCGCCGGAAAGCCTGCTGAGCCGGATGACCGGCGGCGTGCATCTGCACACTTTGCGCTGCCCGGACCGGGCCAGCTTTGAGCGCATCCGCGCAGAACTGGACCGGCAGGGCCTGTTGTACCGCCGGGAATGACCGTGCGGGGCAGACAGCTCCGGATAAAATCAGTATAAAAAACGCTGTGGGGCTTGTCTATCCGCAAAAGTGGAAAAACGTTGGATAGCCAACCCAAATGTAAAAGAGGTGGATTTTCTGGACATTCGCATTGAAAAAACGGAACGCGCCATCAAGCAGGCCTTTATGGAGCTGCGGGCCGAAAAACCGTTGGAAAAAATCCGGGTCAAGGAGCTGTGCGACCGGGCCTGCATCAACAAATCCACTTTTTATGCCCACTATCAGGACATCTACGCCCTGGCCAACGCCATGGAGGACGAGATGGTGGAGGCTGTGGTCGCAAGCCTGCCCAACCTGACCGCCCGGGATGTGAGCGAGCGTACCGAGTGGCTGGCCCGCGAGATGTTCCGGGCCTTTGTCCGGCACCAGAACGAGATTAACACTCTGTTTGCGGATTCCCGGCAGGGGCTGTTCATCAACCGGGTGGAGGCGGCGCTGCGCAAGTGCATTGCCGAGAGCGACCCCGCCTTTGAAAACGACGTAGTGCGCAAGGTGGTGCTGTCCTTCTGCGTGCAGGGGTGCTACTACACCTTTACCAGCTACTGCGGCCAGATGGACGAGACCCGTCTGGTGGCCCTGCTTGCCTCTATCGCAAGGGCAGCGCAGAAGATCCGGATGTGAATACAACAAAAAAGCCATGGCAGCTGCCATGGCTTTTTTGTTGCTGTGAAGAAAACGGATCACACACCGGAGGCACCGTAGTTTGCCAGCACGCGGGCGGAAGGGTCGTTGACGTTGCAGCCCGGCCATGCCTTGTTGGGCATCCAGAAATCCACGATGGTACGGCTCTGGTCGTGGTAATACTTCTCGAAGATCTCCCGGTAGAACAGGCTCTCCTTGGTAAAGGGCATGCAGTGGGCCGAGTAGTTGGCCCGGCGCAGCTGGAACTCTTCGTCGGTGTACAGGCTGTTGGTGTACTCCTTGATGTCGTCCACCATGCTGTGGCCCACGGCATCCGAGAAGGCAGCCTTCTCACGCCACAGGATCTCCGGCGGCAGCCAGTCGCCCTCAAAGGCCTTGCGCAGCAGGTACTTGCCCTTGTTGTAACGGTTCAGCTTCATTTCCGGGTCGATGGCCATGACGTAGCGCACAAAGTCCAGATCGCCGAAGGGCACACGGGCTTCGATGCTGTTGGCCGAGATGCAGCGGTCGGCGCGGAGCACGTCGTACATGTACAGCTCCCGGATGCGCTTCTGGCTCTCCTGCTGGAAGGCGTCGGCGGTGGGAGCGTAGTCGGTGTATTTGTAGCCGAACAGCTCGTCCGAGATCTCGCCGGTCAGCAGCACCCGCACGTCGGTCTGCTCGTGGATGGCCTTGCACAGCAGGTACATGCCCATGCTGGCGCGGATGGTGGTGATGTCCCAGGTGCCCAGCAGGCGGATGACCTCTTCCAGGTTCTGCAGCACGATGTCGCGGTTGATGATGATCTCGTGGTGCTCGCTGCCCAGATAATCGGCGGTCTGACGGGCATATTTCAGGTCGATGGCATCGGTATCCATGCCGATGGCAAAGGTGCGGATGGGCTTGCCCAGCTTCTTGGCGGCGATGG
>OGDP01000793.1_pt1 | contig 25531 bp, 21 predicted proteins | sample 1570441 | NCBI WGS metagenome assembly OGDP01 (sample SAMEA2581961, study PRJEB24529) | metagenome | biome: Human gut stool | place: China | collected 2011
AATCATTGTAAAACTTCACGCCGCGTTTTTCTGTCACATACTCAATTCTATGCTCGACTGCCTGGAAACGTTTCAGCACTTCCACAATTTTATCCATCGGTACGCCAAAGCTTACCGACATTCCGACTGCCGCCATGACATTCTCATAATTGTGTTTTCCTAAAATATTCAGCTCATTTACATTGATCACTTTTGTGTCCGTTGTGCCGTCTGCATAAAAAATATCTTCTCCGTCCAGATAAAGTCCCTTTTCCAGTCTGCGCTTGCTGCTGAAAAATACAACTTTTGTCTGAAGTGTCTCGCCAAACCTGCGCAGCACTTCATCCTCATAATTCAACACACAGGTATCCCCGGCGGTCTGATTCTTTGTAATGCTCTCTTTTGTCTCGATATAACATTCCATCGTATGATGACGGTTCAGATGATCCGGTGTGATATTTAAAATAGCTGTCACTTCCGGCGCAAACTCATGTGTTGTCTCTAACTGAAAGCTGCTGATCTCTGCGACTGTCACAGTATCCTCTGTCGTGTCTGCCGCTACCGATGTGTATGGGATTCCAATATTGCCGACCACTTTCACATCATCGAAATAATTCGCCATGATCTCACCCACAAGCGAAGTTGTCGTAGTTTTTCCGTTTGTTCCGGTAATTGCAATAATTCTTCCTTTTGCAAAATGATAGGCAAGTTCAATTTCGCCCCAGATTGGAATCTGTCTGTTTCGAAGTTCATTGACCATCGGAAGGTCTGTCGGCACGCCCGGACTTAACACAACAAGATCAATGCGCGCCATATCTTCCGGTGCAAGTTCTCCCAAAAGAATCTCTGCTCCGGCAAATACCGGATTTTTCTCGATCAATGCTGTCACATCTAAATCTTTATTTCCATCAAAAAGTACAAATGTGATTCCTTTTTTTCTGAGCAGTTCTGCGGCTGCAACTCCGCTTTTTCCAGAACCTACTACTAACACTCTTTTTCCTTCTAAATTCATCGTCTTATCCTTCCAATCTCCTGTCCGAATCCGGCAGGTCATTTTGCAATTTTCCAATGCGATTTATAAGCCTAATAATGCAAGCATGCAAAGCAGTGCTGTCACGATTGCAAACACTGCGACAACTCTCGTCTCTGACCATCCACCAAGCTCAAAATGATGATGGAGCGGAGCCATTCTGAAAATCCGCTTTCCAACACCTGTTTTTTTCTTAGTGTATTTAAAATAAGTAACCTGAACCATAACAGATATGACTTCTGCCAGATAAATCAGTCCAACGATCAGGATATATAATGGCATCTGGAGCATATAGGCAGTTGCCACAACAAAGCCGCCCAGTGCCAGGGAACCGGTATCTCCCATGAAAACACTTGCCGGATACACATTAAATAATAAGAATCCAAGCAGGGCTCCTGCTACTGCACAGGTGATCGGTGCAATCCCTGCATTCGTTCCGATTGCCACAACGGAGAAAAAGGTCGCAACCATAATGGTAACACTTGACACAAGGCCATCCACACCATCGGTAAAATTCACACCGTTTACGGTTCCGATCACTGCAAAATAAAGTAATGGAATCGCAAGCCATCCGATATTTAAGTACTTTCCGCCGGAAAATGGGATCAACATAGTAAGTTCAATTCCGGAATAACACACCATGTAAACTGCAAATACTGTTGTCACAATAAACTGTAAGATCATCTTCTGCCACGGGAGCAGTCCGTCTGATCTGCGGAGCACTACCTTCAGATAATCATCCAGAAAACCGATCACACCGAATCCTACGGTCATAAAAAGGATTGGGATAATTCTCGGATAATCTTTGACATAAAACAGGGAGGTAATGATAATACTTGCCAGTATCATAAGTCCACCCATAGTCGGGGTTCCATTTTTCTTCAAATGGGATTCCAACTCTTTACGCTCCGTCTGCCCCACCTTTAACCGTTTCAAAAAGGGGATCACGATCGGTCCTAAAATTGCACTGATTGCAAAAGAAATCAAAACTGGTATCACTATTTCATAATCCATGACTAAACACCTCTTGTATTTTTTCTAACGTTCAATTCGCCTAACTAGTATACGTTATTTCATCTCATTTATCAAGGTAAGGCAAAATGTTTTCGAATATTTCCTTCGCCACAGGAGCAGCGATCGTTCCGCCGTAATAAATCCCCTGCGGATTGTTAATAACAACAAGCACAAGCACCTGCGGATTGTCAGCGGGCGCAAATCCGAGAAACGATGAAATGTATTTATGGTCGCTTCTTGGAAGTGTCTGTGAGGTTGCTGTCTTTCCGCCGATGGAAAAGCCCTCAATTTTGGCATTTTTTCCGGTTCCCTCTGACACCACTTTCTCCAGCAGATAGCGCATCGTTTCCGAAGTTTCTGCTGTGCAGATATTCTCATGCGTTTCATAGGAGAACGTTTTTACTGTATTTCCGTCCGCATCCTGCACGCTTACGCCAAAATGTGGTGTCACGCGCGTTCCCCCATTAATAATAGAAGATACCGTCGTGACAAGCTGGATGGGGGTAATCTGAAACGACTGCCCAAACGAGATTGTCGCAAGTTCCACCGGTCCAATATTTTCCGTCTTATGCATGATTGTTCCCGCTTCCCCCGGAAGATCAATATTTGTTTTGGATAACAGCCCGAACTGCTTAAAGTAACCGGCAAAGTTTTCCGCGCCTAACCGCTCGCCAAGTTCCATAAAAACCGGGTTGCAGGAGTTCATGATCCCTGTCTCAAATGTTTCCGCACCGTGCCCTGTCGTTCTCGCGCACCGGATTCTTCTGTCCTCCACTATTTTATAACCCGGGCAGAAAAATGCATCGTCCAGTTTTACCACTCCCTCTTCCAGCGCTGCCGCTGCCGTAATAATCTTAAATGTGGAACCCGGCTCATAGGTATCACTGATGCACTGGTTTCGCCACATTTTATTCAACAGATTCTGTTTTTCTTCCGCTGACACAGCTTCCCCGTTGTCCCCAACCAGTGTAAACGGATCGTTCAGGTCAAACTCAGGATAATTCACCATCGCCATAAGTTCACCGTTCTGTGGGTTCATCACGATCACGGAAACACTGTCCGCCGATTTTTTCGTGCAGACTTTTTTTGCCGCCTGCTCACAGTACATCTGAATATTGTAATCTAATGATAAGCAAAGGTCATAACCGTTCACGGGTTCTAATCTGCTCTCCCCGGCATTCTCAATCTCAATTCCTCTCGCATCGGTTAACGTGAGGATTTTTCCGTTGGTTCCCTGAAGGTATTCATCATACTTTACTTCAAGTCCCAAAATGCCCTGATTGTCGGCCCCGGTAAATCCAAGTACTTTGGAAGCAAGCGTCCCATAAGGGTAATATCGTTTATAATCCTCATCCACTTTCACTCCGGAGAGTCCATAGGCTCTGATTGCATCCCCGGTCTCCTTTGCGACATTTGTTTTCACTCGCTCGATGGAACTGACTTTCTCCACACGCTTTCTAGCAGTCTCTTCCGAAATGCCAAGTTCTTTCACAAGCATAGCAATGACTTTTTCAGGTTCTTCCATCTGGTTATGGATCACGGAGATCGTGCACACAGATTTGTTTGTAGCAAGCACTGTGCCGTTTGCATCTAAAAGTTTTCCCCGTGCCGCCTTAATATCTCGCTCCCTCTCATGAAGATTCTCCGCTTTATTTCCATAATATTCGGAGCAGAATATCATCAGATAGACCAGTCTTCCAATCAGAAACATCATAATAAAAAAAACTGCCACGAATACGATCATTACCTTTTTGCGGTTAAAGGTCTTATTCCGATACATAAAACAAAAACCTCATAAAAGTCTTCCTTGCATTTTATTCCAACTTTTATGAGGTTATGTTTCTATTCACTGTTATCGGATGTTGTTCCTGCTTCTTCTGCATTTACACCATCATTTTCGGCGTTTTCTTCGTTGTTTTCCTCGGCTCCCGGAATATCTTCCATGGTATCCGGCACATCATCTGTTCCTTCCGGTTCTTCCTCCGGAATATTTTCCATATTTCCTGTCACACGGTCTGTCACAGCGGCTGCGCCTGTATCTGTTCCGGTAATATCCCATCCGGAATGTAAGCCGGTCGTCTCCTCATCCGGATAAATATTCATATAAGGAAGTACTTCTTCTAAAATCTCCCTCACAATATTCTGCGCAAAAGTACTGTGCGGCTGATCCGGCGAGTTTGGCTCATCCACAAAACAGTAGATCATTAACTGCGGATCGTCCACCGGTGCAAAACCGATAAAAGAGACCAGATAGTTCACACCGTCACGTGGCACTTTCTGTGCCGTTCCGGTTTTACCTCCCATGGAGTAACCGTCTACTTTTGCCGTATTTCCGGTACCGGATGTCACGGTTGAATACATATACTGTTTTAATGTATCACTTGTTGTCTTGGATACCGTCTCACGCAGCAACGTCGGGGAAATATCCTGAATCGTATTTCCATTCTGATCCGTGATCTTGCTTACCACTCTCGGCTGATATAATTTACCGCCACTGACCAGAGAACAGAAAGCGGTTCCAAGCTGGATCATCGTGGTGTTAAAGTTCTGTCCGAAAGCATTGGTTGCAAGACTCAGCTGTGATGTTGTATCCAATGTGTAAATCAGGGAATCTGTTCTCGATTCTCCCGGAAGATCGATGTTCGTTTTCTGTCCAAATCCAAAAATCTGCTGGTACTCTGTGAAATTCTCTGCCCCGATCCGGTAAGACATCTGCATCAGGGCATCATTGCAGGAGTTCATTAACGTCTGCTCCAATGTCTGCATTCCGTGTCCGCCTTTTCGATAGGCAACACATTTTACGGTAAATCCGCTGAGCTGTTCGGCTCCATCACAGAAAAAGGTATCATTTGTCGACAATGTTCCTGTCTCAAGGCCAGCCGCAACCGTAAACGGTTTTGCCGTTGATCCAGGCTCATATGTATAAGTCAGACATATGTTCTGCCACAACTGATTTAACGCTTCAAGTCTCGCATCGTCGTCCATCGCATCGATCTCTTCCTGCGTATAATACTCCGATAAATCCCACGGATTGCTCAGATCGTAGTTTGGATACTGTGCCATTGCAAGGACATCGCCATTGTTTGGGTTCATGATGAGCACGCCAATTCTTGTGGCTCCGCCCTCACCCTCTCTGTAATTGTCCGTGTAGGCCTCGTTAAACTCCTGTATTTTCTTCTCTACCACCGACTGGATCGTCGCATCGATCGTTGTCACTAACGTATTGCCGTTGACTGCCGGTTTGATCGTTTTTTCGAAATTGCTGTCCGAATTCAGATATCCATACTGTCTGCCGTTAATTCCATTTAACGTGCCATCATAATAGTTTTCCAGTCCATTAATTCCGAGGTTACCGGATGTTGTGAACCCGATCACAGAACTTGCCAGTTTTCCATATGGATATTGTCTCTGGTACTCTTTTTCAAACCAGACACCTTTGATATATGGATTGACCAGTTTTCCCTTTTCATCCCGCTCCTCCTGCAGATTCACAAAAGGCTGGATCGTATCATAGGATAAACGTTTGGCAAGCACAATATATCTGCTGTCCGGAGAGTCTTTCAGATAAGAATAAAGCTGTTCACTCGTCAGATCCGGGAAGCAGCTTACAAGCGCATTGATCGTCGGCTCCACATATTTTTCATCATCATTTAAAACGGAGCAGTCCAGAATCACATTATAAACTGCGATACTGGTTGCCAGCACAGTTCCTTTTGCGTCTACAATGTCTCCTCTCTGATAAGGAATTGTCTGGCTGTCATAGCCCTGCTGTGCCAGAACGATTTTCTCATATTTTTCTCCACTGGTGTATTCAATATACATCAGTCTTCCGATGAGTCCGATCATAAGCGCTGCAACAACCGTAAACATGACGATCATTTTTTTCTGCATACGCTTTGGAAACTTTAACATCGGCTTTTTCGGTCTTCTTTTTGCCATTCTACCACCCGAATTATTTTTTTGCCTGAAAATTCCCTCTATTGCGGGATTTCATTATACTGATTCATGTAGTCTGTCTTATCTACAGAGTAGTAGACGATCTGATCCTGTGTTGCATAAAACATACCAAGTTCATTGATTGCCTTCTCCTTGATCGCATCGAGATCTACTGCGGTATTAATTCTCTTGTAAGCCTCGTCATTGTCAGCCTTAAGGTCTGTCACCTGGCTCTCTAAGCTTGCGATTTTTTTCATTCTTGCCGTTACATCGGACTGAAGCTTAATATAAGCTCCACAGAAAATGCCAAATACGGTCACTGCCATTGTCAGGAATACAACATAACTTTTGCTCATGCGAAGCGCTTTTTCCTGATTTCTGGCTGCGGCACGTCTGCGTTTTCTCAGCTCTTCCTCGCGTTCCCGCTCCTGTCTGTCTCTGCGCTCTTTGCGGTAATCCGGCATCGCCTCCATACGGCGTACGGTGTTGCCATCTACCTGATAGGCTGCTCTATTTCGATTGTTGTGATTTACTGTTCTGTTCGGCATCTGCTACACCCTTTCAAAAACTCTTAATTTTGCACTCTTGGAACGGGAGTTCACTTCTAATTCTTCCTCGGAAGGAAGGATCGGTTTTCTTGTGACTACCTTTCCCTTGGATTTTTTACCACATACGCACACTGGAAAATCACTCGGACAGGTACATGGGTTCTCATTTCGTTTAAAATTCGTCTTTACAATACGATCCTCTAAGGAATGGAACGTGATAATACAGATTCTTCCACCCGGATTCAAAAGGTCGATCATATCATCCAGATTATTCTGCAGTACTTCTAACTCTTTGTTCAGCTCAATACGGATTGCCTGAAAGGTTCTTTTTGCCGGATGTCCACCGGTCACCTGAACTTTCATTGGAATGGAAGCCCTTATGATTTCTGTCAGTTCTCCGGTTGTCTCGATCGGTTTCTTTGCCCTCTCCTGCACGATGTGTTTTGCAATATTTTTTGCAAACTTGTCCTCACCATAATCACGGATGATCCGGTAAAGATCCATCTCACTGTATCCGTTTACGATATCTTTTGCAGTCAGGCTCTGTCTGTCATCCATTCTCATATCAAGTGGAGCATTCTCATCACGGTAAGTAAAACCTCGCTCCGGTGTATCTAACTGAAACGAAGATACGCCAAGATCCAACACGATTCCATCCACCTTTTCCACGCCAATGCGGTGAAGTTCCTCTTTCATGTTGGCGTAATTGCTTCGGATAATGGTGATCTTGTCACCAAATTCCTTTAATCTTTCTCCGGCGGCTGCGATTGCATCCGCGTCCTGATCGATTCCGATCAGCCTGCCTTTTTCTGATAACCGTGAAGCCACCTGGTAAGCATGTCCGCCACCGCCAAGTGTTCCATCCACATAGATTCCGTCAGGCTTGATATTCAAATTTTCAATTGTCTCATTTAGTAATACTGAATAATGATTAAATTCCATTGTGATCCTCTCTGCCTGACTTTTGCTCTGGCTCTCTTTTTTTATTCTCTGTGGATCAGATGCTGAACCCTAAATCTGCCATGTGTTCTGCAATCTCATCCATCTCATCTTCATCATATGTATTCTCCTGCCATCTGTCTTTGTCCCAGATTTCCACTCTGCTTAAGACTCCGACTAAAACGACATCTTTTGTCAGATTTGCATATTCTCTTAAAACTGGTGGAAGAAGGATTCTTCCCTGCTTGTCCAGTTCACAGGAAGCTGCTCCTGCAAAAAAGAAACGTGAAAACTTTCTTGCATCCTTGGAAGTCATGGAAATGTTTCTGAATTTCTCTTCGATGTTGTGCCATTCTTCTGACGTATACACAAATAAGCATCCATCAAGTCCCTTTGTCACTACAAATTCATCGCCAAGCTGCTCTCTGAATTTTGCCGGAACTATCAGTCTGCCTTTTGGATCAACTGTGTGGTTGTATTCTCCCATAAACATGACACAATCACCTGCCTTTGTGCGGCAGCTGGTTCCTCTTGATTTTCCATTTCTGTGGTCATTTGCCACCACTTCGAACCATTCTCTACCACTTTCCACCACTTTTAAACATATATTAGACTATTCTTAAGAAAAAATCAATATTTTAGCGCAAAAAAATAATGCCAGACCAGTTATTTCCTGATTTGGCATTATTTTCCATTCTTCTCTACTTACTTCTTTCTGTTTCCTCGATATACTCTTCAATCAGCTGATCGAGTTTTGTACTTTTTTGATAGTAATTATCAAACTTATCCTGTCGTAAAAGTGCCTGATCCAGTTCAAATCGAACGGATTCGATTTCCTGCTGTAACTCACTCAACTTTCTCATATGAATCCTCCTGATTTCCTCAATGGAAAATGCAATTTTACAAATTCAAATTTCTGCTAATTGCCGGAGCAGAGAATAGTCCCTTTTTCTTTTCCCCTTTTTCTTTTCCTCTCTTTTATATTCTCCATATTACTATCCGCAGATTCAAAAATCAAATGAATTAGGTGATGAGTTTTCTCCAAAATTCGACATTTCCAAACGGATTTTTTCACAATTGCACGTATTTCCTACAAAAACAGCGCATCCATTTTTCGACTTTGGATGCGCTGTTCATAAAAAATTAATATTTGATTCGTATGTTTTCCTATCGTTTTTGTATGTTTTTCATTTTTCAGGAATGTTTTAACCGGAATTCTGCCCTTTTCTCGGCGAGTAAATGTATCATTGTCTCCATTGCCTTGTAGTTCACCTCCACAATGTGATGGATATCATCCTCCACATCATGCTTTCTCACAAGATAATCATCATGGGATTTCTGGATAAAATCGCAAAGATTTCTGGCACTGTTAAATTCCAGATGATCTGCTTTATGCGGTTTTGCAGCGTCCGTCCTGATATATCTCCGCAAATCCCGCTTTAACTTCTCCTCGTAAGAACAGTGATCCTTCAGACTTCCCGGATAGATCTTATTGTGAGGATAGGTAAAATAGTCTGCCAGATAGTGGCTGATCTGTCCAAGATCCATGTAATACTTGCGCCCTTTTTTCTTCTCCACCAGTTTCCTGCCCTCGGAAAGGCGCTCAATATGGCGTCTGATATCCGGGTAAGTTCCTTCCATCTCATGGCGCTTATAGACGAAAGATGGCTTAATGTCCGGCAGGACACTTCCGATGTAAAAAGATAATTTATGTTTTTTCAGATCATTGTCTTCCATATTATTTACAATGTAACGTGCCAGTGAAATATGTGATTTTTTTCTCATAAGTACCGCCTCCAAACAGGAATCTTTTTGTTTTTCCAACTCCCATACTACATCTCCGCGGCAAAAGAAACAAGGGTATCTTTGTAAACTTTTTGTGTAGTTTTTGTGTTTTAAAGCACTGGAATCCTGCTTTACAGATGTAAATTTTCTTATCCTGCTTTTTTATGGTCTGCACAAATGGAGCATGTGCAGACCAGTTTCATACCTGTATTAATTATTCATATTTACAGTTGCACTCGAAGCTTGCGCACTCTGTCTCTCCACAGGTGCAGGCTCCGGCACCGGAAATACCGATATGATCTGCGTGACATTTCTCATTTTCATTGAAACGGCAGTGTGTTGCCTCACACGCAACGTCGATTTCCTTGGAAACATCTTTTAATGCGTTACAGGCTGCACCGTTTGTTCCGCGGTCTTTGAAACTTCCGCAACAGGTGCTCTGTGCTTCGGTTGCTTCGCGTCCCTCCACCTGAATGTCGCCTTTGCAGCAACAGCCGTCTTCATTATTGTAGGTGCAGCTTTTCACTGAACAATCCAAATATGCCATACTTTTTTCTCCTTTTCCTTCAAATCTGTCAGACAATTGTGAAACTCCTCATAATCTTCTTTCAATTGTTCAAAATTAACAAAAACATTCAAGACACGCTTTCGCTATGTGTCACTCGCAACGGTACTGCTCATTCTTCGCAGTACTTCGCAAATTCATTTAAAATCTGCTTCGCAGATAGGAATTTGCTCACACTTGAATCACTTTCGCACGGTCTGTGCAGTAAATGCACAGACCTGATTGAAAAAAGTTGTACCTGCCTTCTAAGAACCGGCGGTTCCCCAATGTCTTTCATATCTTTTGTCAATTTCTCACAATTCAATTTAGATTTTCATGAGTTTCGCAATTGTCTTAGATTAGTATGGCGATTTTTGAAAAAAATATGCAAAAGAGCATATGCCATAATTTTCTGACATATGCCCTTCTTTCAATTTTTATTCATTTTTATTTTAATGCGGCAGGATTGATCTTCTTTGTTGCGATCTCATCCTTTAACATTGCAAGGAACTCTTCTTTTGGAACGGTTGTGGTAGCCTGCTCACCGTGAAGTCTGTAGCTTACCGTTCCGTCTTTTACTTCGTTCTTTCCAAGAATGATGAGGTAAGGAACTTTCTCTACCTGTGCAGCTCTTACACGATAGCCAAGTTTCTCGGCACGCTCGTCGATCTCCACACGGATACCGTTCTCATCCAGATAGCTGAGAAGTTCATGTGAGTATGCATTCAACTCTTCATCCTCATTTTTAACCGGAATGATTCTTGCCTGGACCGGTGCTAACCAGAGTGGCAGATTTCCTTTTGTTTCCTCTAAGATATAAGCCATGAAACGGTCGAGGGAACCAAGGATTGCTCTGTGTAAAACAACCGGTGTTTTCTTTGTGCCATCTTTGTCAATGTATGTCAGATTGAATTTTTCTGGTAAGCAGAAGTCAAGCTGGCAGGTGGAAAGTGTGTATTCATTTCCGATTGCCGGTTTTACGTTTACGTCAAGTTTTGGTCCGTAGAATGCAGCCTCACCGATTTCCTCTGTGTAGTCGATTCCAAGGTCATCTAATACTTTTCGGAGTGCATTCTCTGCTGTGTTCCACATCTCATCGTCATCATGATATTTTACTTTATCAGCAGGATCTCTTAAGGAGAGCACGCAACGGTAATCTGTGATGTTGAAATCCTTGTAAGTATCAAAAATCAGATCTACAACCTGTGAGAACTCTGACTCAATCTGTTCCGGTGTCACGAAAAGATGTGCGTCGTTCTGGCAGAAATGACGTCCTCTCTCGATACCTTTTAAAGTACCGCTGGCTTCGAAACGGAAGTCATGTGCGATCTCACCGATACGGATTGGAAGATCTTTGTAGGAATGCATTCTGTTTGCATAAATCATCATATGATGCGGGCAGTTCATTGGACGGAGAACAAAGGACTCTCCCTCCACTTCCATTGCAGGGAACATATTGTCTTTGTAATGATCCCAATGACCGGATGTTTTATACAGATTAACCGTACCAACACAAGGTGTCATAACATGAAGATATCCAAGTTTTCTCTCTTTTGCTTTGATATAATTTTCAAGTTCCTGCCATACTGTGTATCCTTTTGGAAGGAACATTGGAAGTCCACGTCCAACAAGGTCATCCGACATGAAAAGATTCATCTCTTTACCGATTTTTCTGTGGTCACGGTCTTTTGCTTCCTCAAGAAGTTTTAAGTGCTCCTCTAACTCTTCCGGTGTCGGGAAACATACACCGTAAATACGCTGCATTACGTGATTGTTTGCATCACCTTTCCAATATACACCAGAGTATTTTACAAGTTTGAAGTTCTTGCATAACTTTGTATTGTCTACGTGAGATCCACGGCAGAGATCCGTGAAATCTCCCTGATCGTAAACAGAAATGTTTCCATCTTCCAGACCTTCAATTAAGTCCAGTTTGTATGGATCATCTTTGAACATTTCCATTGCTTCTGCTTTGGAAATCTCACGTCTGTAAATCTTCTTGCCTTCTTTGCAGACTTTCTTCATCTCTTTCTCGATTGCTGCAATTGCTTCGTCGTTGATGATATCATCGCCAAGGTCAATATCATAATAGAAACCTTCTTTTACAACTGGTCCTACCCAGAACTTTGCCTGTGGGTATAAGTGTTTTACTGCCTGTGCCATCACATGTGCGCAGGAATGGTTTAAAGTATTCAGTCTCTCGTCTGCTTTAAAATCTACCATTTTCTTCATTTCCTTTCGCTATATAAAAATAAGTTTCTGTAGGAAGTATCTCCGATTCTCTGTACAACATAAAAAATCCCTGATACTGCATTCCTACAATATCAGGGACGATATACTTATCGTGGTTCCACCCATCTTCATCTCTCCGTCTTACCAGACATCAATCTTCTTACTGCCTGTCCATTCCAGAGAAATCTCATTCTTGATTGTAACGGTATCACCGGACCGGATTGGGGTCACTCAGAGCTGGTCTTCACATAATTCTTAGCCGGAATGCTCACACCAAACGCCTTCCTCTCTGTGACTTTTTCTTATGCTACTCTTCTCTTCATCGTTTTGACTAGGGTCATTCTATACCCTTTTCTTCTATCTGTAAAGTACTTTTTACAGTTCAGATACGGCGGACTATCTTCCGCAGCAGTATTTGTATTTCTTACCGCTTCCGCATGGGCATGGATCGTTACGTCCGACTTTTTTGCCTACATGAACAGTGCCGGATTTCTTCTGCTCTAAGAATAAAGCTCTTCTCTTCTCATCATCAAAAATCTCTTTCCACTGTGGTAATTCATATAACCAGTCTGCCTTTGCGTCAACCATGTTTTTGTATAATTTTTCTTTGTCAAAAACAAGGTTAACTTTTGTATCTTCTTCCATGGTGTCGATTGGATTAGCCTCAACCAAGCTGTCGTTGATTCCGTCTAAGAATCCTGTCATCTCCATAACACTGAGGTTGTACTTCTCTGCAAGCTCTTTTACAGTTCCTTCTACTTTCTCATCCGGATTTGTTAAAAGCTGTTCGTATACGCCCTTCTCTAAAAGGAAGTATCTCTGCCAGAATCTCTGTAATTCACCTCTATCTGCTTTCTCATTATAGGCAACTTTCTGCCACTGTTCCAATAATGCCATGTTACATTCCTCGATTTCTAATTATAGTATATTTGCACCATGCACAGGTGCATTTGTTATTATAGCAAATATTGATGGGTTTTTCAAAGGATTTTTTTAGGTGGGATAAATGCAAATATTTTATTAACGGAATAATCAACTTCAACACTTAAAGTGTCACTTGTTTTAGCCTGTCATTCTTTGCAAAATTTATTATCTTTGAATTGCAAAAATACTCCTACCAAATAAGAAATCTTATCTGCAAATGTCGCTCAATGCTTTTACATCATATTTTTTAAAATGGTAGCTGCTATATTTTTTCCTTCTCTCCAATCACTACCTGTTTTTGCAATAGTTGTTTTATATCTATCGTCGCCATAATATGTTAAACGATAATGCTTTCCATCATCAGTTATTTCAAAGCCAATATCTTTAAGTTCCTGCCTCATTATTCCAGATAAAGTCTTATAATCCTTGAACATATTTTTTATGGTTTTCTCTCTTTCATCACGAATCCTTTTATATGCATTTTTCTCAAGAATATCACGAAGTACATCATATCTTCTAGTTTTGGGAGTTGCTGCTTTTAATGCCTCTTCTAGAGCATCTAAAATCATTTCTTTGATTTCTTCAGCATAAAACTCTTCTTCATCTCCTAAGAAAATCACTGGCACTCTATCAACAGTATTAATTTTCGAACGAAGTCCATAATTTTCACTTGTCAAAGCATCATTTACACGAGATAATTGCTCTACCTGCTCCTGAAGTTTTAACATATCTTCTTCAAAACTATCAAGAATTTTATCAGCTTCAGCTTTTGCATCTTTTATTGCTTCCTGCTGCATCTTTTCCTGCGTCTTATCCAAATTTCCTTTCAGTAGCAATAACTCATAAAGTGCTTTTCGTCTCTCTTCTTCTGCCTGCGCTCTTTCTTCTTTTTGGCAAAAAAGTCTATCTCTTAATAATGCATTATTAACTCCCTGCCATGTATATAATGTTTCAATCATTTGCGAATTACTATATTGAATAACAACTTGAACAACTTTTTCCAACAAATGATTATCAATGCCTGTTGTACGCCTATATAAATAGCGTCTACGTCCCATTGCCTGTCTTGGGAAATATATACCTATAGCACCATAGTACTCATTCTTTTCATTACACAATATCTTCAGCTTGTTATTAGTACAATTGCTATCTTGAACAAGAACATGAGCCGCTCCCTTTAATTTACTAGCTAAAAGGCCAACATTAACTGGATTATCATCATAATATGTCTTTGAGATATACACAATTGGTAATCTATACGTTGTTTCTCCGTTAATAATATCTGCAAGCATTTGAATATTATCATTATTTATAGATACTGGCTTCTTCAACACTTCTAGCAATCCATCTTTCTTTACATACCCTCGCTCAATTAACAACGTAATAAAATGTGGTGTCGAAAATTTAGGATCAATCGTTAAAGCCTCTTCAAGATAACTACGATCTAATCGAATTGACATTTTCATATCTTGAAAATTCATAACATAATCTGTATCCCAGACTGCTCCATCCTCTTCAATTTTCTCAAATCTAACAGCAATAATATTTTTATTTCGATATTCCTCAATATCTATCCACAATTTTTCATTGCCATACCTGATATTATGTTCACCATTCCACTTGATACCTTTAATAACATTACTCTCATGAGGACTTCCTTGATTCCATTCCAAAACCAATTTTATAAAAGAATCTTTCGTTAAAGACTTTTCAATATCAAGAATTGTTGAAAATAATAACATATTTTTTCTCCTTCTCATTTGTCTATTTTGGTATATGTTTATTCAATATCCCCAATGTTTCCATCATCTGCCTGAAAATCTTATTCACCATATCATTCTGCTTATTTATGATATCAATTTTTTCAGCAAGCTACACTTGTGTTTTTCCCTTTTCAATACATGTCACTTTTAAATCAAAAGCACCGTCTTCTCAACGAAAAAACTGTCCAAACTCATTTTCCTAATTTCTATAATCTGTCTAAACTGACTAGTGATCTATGAACATCAATATTTCTTTTTCACTATTATTTCATAACATTCTCTTCCATTAATTCATGCCATATAATTTTTATATATTTTACCACCCCACATAAACCAGCACAATGAACTTACGTGAAATCGAAAGTTATTTTTTTGCAGAAAAGCACTCTAAAAGAACGATTCTGATTGCTCATTCTATTAGAGTGGTTCTACTTTATAATTTCTGTTATAGTCTGAGTTCATTTCCAAAGCCGCCGAATTCAAATACTTTGTTTTCTTTCGGACATTTTTCATATTCTCGCTCTTACACTGCTTCCCACGCATACGTTCCGTCACAGAGCCAGCTCCTGGCGAGCTGACCCTGTGATGGATGATTCTGTCTGTGGTTATTTGGCTTTGGCTTGGAGTTCGGCGATGGCGGTGTTGTATTCGGACTCGGTATAATCTTCCAAAATGACTTCCTTCGTTGCATGAAAGCGGATAATCATGTTTTTGATAGCGGTGATGTTGGCTTGCCGTTGACCGATTTCTTTGCCGATTTCTTTGCCGGCTTCCTCGCCCTGCTTATACGCCTCATCTGAATATTTTCTCATTATTTCACACACTGCGTTTACGCCTCCCTCTTCATGTTTCAGATAGTGCACACGGTTGGTTAATTTTGGAAATTTGGCATTGTCTATCTCTTTCTGCTGAAAACAGCCCATGTATTCCGAGATGCTTGTTTCGTCTTTTACAGTGGTATTGACGAATACACGCTCTAATCCGTCGTCTACTTTTTCCTGTGTTTCCCGGATCACGCTGTCCACGTGATAGATCACCCTGCCACGTTTAAAGATATCGAACTCGGAAATATACACAACGATCAGATCGATCGTCTCCTCAAATTTATCATCCGTCTGCGAGTCCCGCACCGTGATGACCGATGCATTGAACCGCACTCTTTTTAAATGGTGATCCTTGTTAGAACGCTGCACTTCCACGTTACACTTTTTTCTATTTCCAAGGATACAGAGTGCATCCAGACGGACTGAGCGCCCATACAGGTTTCTTTCACTGCTCTGTACGATAACGTCTTTTACGATAAGTTTCTCATCTTCTAAAATGATACGTAGCATCTCCTGACATACGCCAATATCATCTGCCAGTACTTCAAAGAACGTATCATCGATTGGTCTGAAATTTTTGACCTGCTCTTTCTTTTCTTCTAATGTCATTTTATCTCCTGTTTTTATGGTATACAAACAGGTTTTCCGAATGATCTATGTTTATTATATAGAACCCCTCAATATTCTTCAAGACTGTTTGCATTGATTTTTTTGTTACTGTTTTAAATCTGTGTTGTCATTTTCTCCTGTTGGATGGTTTACCGATGTGGCGATGGATTTTTTGTTACGTTAGCATGTTTTGTAACTTTGATTTGATAAAAAAGATAGGTTTATTGTAAGTGGGTGGGTGCGGAAAGTCAAGGAATTAATTGACTTTTTCTCCACAGCAGGCTATGTGGGAATGCTTTTTTCCAGTGCAACACCTGCTTTTTCAGTATTTACTCAATAATATGGTATATTAACAAGTGTAGCGTTTTCCCCGATTGGGTTGTGACCTCTTCGTAGCCACACTTTTCAAAATGGAATTTTTCAACCAAATGGACACTTGGTTCATTTCTTTGATCTACTCCATACAGATAATACTCGTATTTATCTGTTGAATTCAAGTAATCTACCAGACATTTTAACGCTTCATGCCCATATCCCTTCCCCTGAGCAGAGTTTTTTAACCAAAGCCCAAGTTCAGGTGTTTTTCCAGTAATATCAAATGCTTCCATGCTTCCCAAAAACTCACCAGCATGCGTGAGGATAACCAGTTCAAGCATTTTCCCCTGTTCCATATCCTCAACAAACTTCAACATAACTTCATTCGCCTTATTTATATCGCAAAAACTATCTGGATATTGATACTTTACAATTTCATCCGTAAATTCTTTAAAATACTGCTCTAAATAAGAACTACTATATGGCTGTATCATAAGCCTTTCTGTTTTTAATAGAAACTCCATATTGCTCTTCCCCCCTACATCTCGATTTTCAAAATACAAAAAAAGAGGAAACCAACATGATAAATGAGGTTTCCTCTTTTCTTTCTCTAATGCGGAAGATGGGACTTGAACCCACACGCTCGCAATGAGCACAAGATCCTTAGTCTTGCTCGTCTGCCAGTTCCGACACTTCCGCATGTCAGTCATCTCTCGTGACGACTTCCTAATAATAGCAAAGAAAAACAAAAAAGTCAACCACTTTTTTCAAAAAAATTGCAAAAAGTTTTTCATACAATTAAAACAATTTTTTCAAAAAAAGTCTTGACTTATTCTATAAACCCCGATATAATAATGTTTGTTCGCAGAAGTGGCGGAATTGGCAGACGCGCAGGCTTCAGGTGCCTGTGGTAGCAATATCGTGTGGGTTCAAGTCCCATCTTCTGCATAGAGAAAGCCTTGATTGTATCAAGGCTTTTTTGTTATCTAAAATGAACTATATGATCATCATGAAATAGAGGAAGCTTCTTATTATGGAATTAAAAGAAATTGCTGTCATTCATACGGATTTTCCGGAAAAGTTTGGGATTCCAAGACAGAGCGGACTTGTCGGGGGATTGCAGGGAACGATTGTTTTTTCCCCGGAATACAGAAATGCTGATGCCATCCGGGGGCTTAATGACTTCTCCCACCTCTGGCTTGTATGGGGATTTTCCAAAGCAAAAAAAGATCACTGGTCTGCCACCGTCAGACCGCCGCGGCTCGGTGGAAAAGTGCGTATGGGTATTTTTGCAACACGCTCCCCTTTCCGTCCTAACCCGATTGGTTTGTCTTCCGTAAAACTGGAATCTGTCACAATGGACGAAAAGCTCGGTCCCATTATCACAGTATCCGGTATTGATATGTTAGATGGCACTCCCATTTACGACATCAAGCCTTATCTGCCGCATATCGACAGCCACCCGGAAGCCACAGGAGGTTTTGCTTTATCTGTAAGCAGTGAGCAGTTAGAAGTTATTTTTCCAGACCATCTGCTGCAAAAGATCCCGGAAGCTGACCGCAAACTGCTGTCAGAACTTTTATCCCAGGATCCAAGAGACCGGTTCATCCGCGACAACAGCCGCATCTGGGGATTCACCTATGGAAATTACAACATCCGCTTTCAGGTACACGACAACGTGCTCACCGTATCAGAGGTTACAGGATTATAAATACTTCTCCTCAAATTCTCTCGCCGTCATCGGTCTTCCAAAATAAAAGCCCTGGATCAGCTGGATCTTGCTTCCCATAAGAATATCCAGCTGCTCTTTCGTCTCCACTCCCTCGACACAGACATTGACATCAATGGCGGATGCCAATTCCGCCACCATTTTAACAAAAGCATTGGAAAAATCATCCTTTCCGATATCAATAATAAAGCACCGGTCGATCTTGATCACATCGATCGGCATTTCCCGGATATGGTTCAGGGAAGAGTATCCTGTTCCGAAATCATCTAAAGCCACACGCACACCAAGTTTTTTGATATCCGCAAGAATCTTTGTCATGCGGTTCATATCGTTGATCGCCAGGCTTTCGGTCACTTCCAGTGTCAGATTCTTTGGATCGATCCCTGTCTCGCTGATGACCTCAGCAATCTGCTCCACAATATCATTCTGCAATAGCTGTACAACAGACAGATTGACATTGACCTTATAATCCGGATGCCCCATATCATTCCAGTATTTGCAGCGCATGCAGGCCTCCCTTAAGATGAAGTTTCCGATCGGATTGATCAACCCTAAATACTCAGCCAGTGGGATAAACTCTGTCGGGGAGATCACGCCAAGTTCCCTCGAATTCCAGCGGATCAGTGCTTCTGCACCGGAGCATGGCATTCCCGGTTTTGAAATATCCGTGATTGGCTGATAATAAACTTCAAATTCATCAAACGCATTTCTGGTCGCATTGCGCATATTTTTCTCCAGATCCAGCCGTTTGAAAGATGTGGAGATCACATTTTCATCATAATAGGCAACACGGTTTTTTCCCGTACATTTTGCATCATACATCGCAATATCCGCTTTTTTGATCAGTTCCTCCACGGAATCCCCATCGGTTGGAAAACGTACAACTCCCATGCTCATGGTGCAGTAATACTCCGTTCCTTTTAACCTCCACGGTCTTGCAAATTCTGCCTTGATCCGGTCAATGATATTATGCAGATTAGGATATACCTTATGTGAGATCAGTATAATAAATTCATCGCCACCCATGCGGTAACAATTGTCATTCACACCCGGGATCTGCTTCAATCCGGAAGAAATATTTTTCAGCAGGATATCGCCATACTGATGTCCCAATCCGTCATTGATATGTTTGAAGTCGTCCAGATCAATATATAAAAGTGCTCCCTCTCCACCGGATTCATGTGTATCTTCAACAAAATGCTGCAGATCCTGCTCGCAGCGCATACGGTTGTATAAGCCGGTCAGGAAATCATTGTTTGCCTGTTTCTCGATTTTCTGCTGGTACAGTTTTTTATCTGTGACATCATAAATTGTACAGAGTGTCACTTTTCTTCCATCCACCCACTGGATATGGGTGCTGTAGCAGTCAAACCATCGGTTTTCCTTCTCGGAATAAATTTCCCGGAACAGACCGTTTTTTGTCTCGGTCGCATCCTGTAAGCTGACAGGGCTGAGTGGAAGTTCCTCCAACGTCTTTTTAAAGAATTTCTGATATTTCTCGTTTGCATACAGAATATGTCCGGTCTGTGGATCTCTTACATAAATTGCACATCCCACATTTTCAAGGATTGCCTCTAAAGATGCATAGGAACTTGCAAGCGAATTTTTCGTGATACGTTTGGTTAAAATTGTCTGGATAATACGTTTTACGTCATTGATAAATTTAACATCCGCATTTTCCCATTTTTTCTTTTTCTCACTTTCACAAAAACAGAGATACATGCCCGCATGTCCGTTCACCTCCACCGGGAGAAAAACAGCCGCTGTCAGTTTTTTCTGTGCAAACAGACGTGCAAATCCCTCCGGCATCATGGAATCCGACGAGATCATATACGGCTTTCCGTTAAAAAACGGAAGTTCTTCTTTCGGGACTCCCTGCTCCTTTGCCATCTGCGGCTCACGTCCCCCGCCGGCATACTCGCAGATCATATCCACCGTCTTCTGCTCCTGATTTTCCCGGAGCAGTGCTCCTGCCGAAATCCCCAGATACTCGCAGGCATCTTTTAAAATGTCGTCCACAATTTTTGTAAAACTGTTTTCTGACTCAAGCATTTTTAAAATGGAGGTCATTGCTTCATTTCTGTGCAGCTGTTCCTTCATCTGTATCTCAGATTCCCTGCTTTTGTTAAAAGCTTCCTGCGCTAACACTTCCTCCATTTTTACTGCAAAAATCTGTTTTGAGAGTGACTCTAAGAACTCCAACGATTTGTAATAGCGCTCCGGACTTGTCCGCATCATATAATCCGGAATATCTTCCGTACTGTTATCCATGATACCGATCACGATCCAGACTGCGATCGTCTCGCCGCTGACGTGGATCGCCACACCGCTCATTTTGATAGAATCTGTATCTAACGGTTCCTCCACCACACTCTCAATGCTGTGTCCGGTCATTTTGTCCAAAAGCGAAACATGACGCTCCCTGCCCGCTTTGCTGTACACATATTCCAATTCCTCTTTTGTTCCATATGCTTTTGTCACAACCCCGTTCTGTGCATTCAGGCATACCATGTATACATTGTTCGCATCGCAGAACCGGTCCTGCATGCTCTGCATTAAAGACTGATCTAACAGCCAGTCATTTGATTTTCCCTCAATTTCTTTGCTTTTGCCCGCTGTAAAAGCCATATCCCTGTTACCCCTCAAATTGTTATTTCATTCCTATAATAAACAGACAGTACGAATCCTTTTTCCGGACCGTATACTCCTGGATCAGCCTGTAGCACGGCTGCAGCCGCAGCTGTTTTTTTACAAACCCTACCTCATTGGAATACATGATAATGATTCCATCCTCAGCCAGCAGACTCTTAGACTTTTCAAAAAAGCGGGCATAAAATGCATCCATATCCTCTTTTGCTTTCTTTCCTTTTACCGGCATATTGGTAACGATCTCATCAAACTTATAATCATGCTTAAAATCAAAATAATCCCGGTGGATAAAGTTGATCTTCTCTCCGGCAAGTGCTGCATTCTCTCTTGCCATGTCAATCGCATCACCGAAAATGTCAATTCCATATTTTTCCCTTGCCGGAACTAAGATATCGCGCTCGATCAGCATTGTTCCAACACCGCAGCACGGATCTAAAATCTGTGCATTTTCTTTCAGATATGGTTTTGCCAGATACATGAGCATCGCCGCCGTTGCCGGATGAATGGACATTGCAATCGCATTTTTCCGGTAGGCAAACCGCTTCATCTTCATGGAATATAATTTCAAAAATGGAACAAAGCTTCCATCCTTCGCCTCGATCAGACGGATCTCAATCTCATAATCTGTGGTCGAATTCGCCAGTTTCCAGTCAGATTTTTTTTCCAGTGACGCACCTAATTTTTTCACAAACTCTGTTTTCGGCTCTGCACTCTTTACCTCCAGACGGAAGAAAAATGGTGCATCTCCCTCATGGCATTCCGTCAGAAATGCATAGAGATCCGAATGCCATAATAATTCTGCCGCCCTGTGCGGCATTGCAGGGATTCTTTCATTTGTGTGAATAGGAAACAATAATTCCCGGTAAGTGCGAAGCTTTGTAAATGGAGTCACTTCTTTCGAAAAAACCAGTACTCCCAATGGATGCAGCTCTGCCTTTCTCTGTACCGAAGCCCCGATCTCCTTTACTTCGGAAAGCGTGACCTCCCTCTGCTCCCGGTTTGTGAGAAGCAGCATCTCATGCGGCATCTGAAAACCGGTAAACTGATGTTTTTTTGCCCCTTCCGTTTTCAGTATGATCTCATTTAACTCCCGGATCTCTTCGCCCTGATGTTTTTGTTCCTCAGCAGGCACCTGCTGATTTTTTACCTCCAGCAGACGGTTTTTGAAAAATTCAAGATTTTCCCTGACATCAAGCTTTCCAAGAGCTGTCAGATAAGCACTTTTCACATATAGTGTTGTCTCATTCAGATAGGCTGCGATCAGTGCATCTTTTGCCTGTTCAAGCTTTAAATCCCCGATCAGAAGTGCTGTATTTTTCCTTGTCTTGGCATCTTCATCTGATAAAAATGCAACGATCATGGACTCTTTTCCCTGGAGCAGTTCCAAAAATGCTTTTTTACTGTCCTGCTTCTTGATCTCTTTTCTGATCTGACTGATCGTCGTTCTGATTTCCTTTTTTTCTTCTAATTTATGAAATTCATTTTCTAACATATTTTCTTATATTAACCCTTTATCCGATTGTTTCCGTCATTATTTTGTTTTTTGCAACAAAAAAGTCCGGTTCATAAGCTATTCTAATTTATTTCCTGTGTTTTTTCAATACCGTAGGTATCGATATATGTCAATAAGTCCGTCTTGAAATCCGACCATGCATTACTGTTTTCGACAAAATATTTCGGACAATCTTTTCCTGTCACATCATAATGTCGGATCACGTCGTCCGCAGTCAGTTCATACCGCCCCATAAGCCATGCCACAAGTTCGACCAATGACTGGTAAGTTTCATCTGTAAACTTTCCGCTCTCATCTGGAATACAGCATTCTATCGAAATGGTATCGCTGTTTCTGTCATTGGATGCATAAGAGATCTCATTACATGGAATGCACTGAATGATTTCCCCACTGATTCCAATGATAAAATGGCTGCTGGCATGCGTCTCCCCTGTCTCTGCCAGACTTTCAAAATAACTGCGGTTCTGTTCCGCTGTCGTTCCCGGATTTGCCGTATAATGGACAACTATCCCATTTACCTGTGAAAGTTCTGTTCCCGGTCTGGAATACTCATTGACAGACAGCAGTTCTACCGCAAAATCCGGAGATTCCTCGACATACTTGACAGGCTCTGATACCATTGTCTCCTCTGCTGCTGATTTATCTGCCACTTTGCGCACCAGCATTACAATAAGAAGCAATACCAGAAAAAAAACGGTAAACGTCACTGCCCGAAAAATGATCTGCTGCTTTCGTCTCTTTCTTCTCCGCTCTCTCCGCGCCTGTATTCTTCTGCGCTCCTGCTCTTCGTAAATCTCTTCGTCACTCCGCTGCATAAAACTCTTTTGTATTCTCCCTTACCCCATTTTTGTATTCTTTTTTCTTCGTTTTTGCCTTCTTTTTACTTTTTACCCCAAAATTGTATTTTTGTGAATACTTAACAAATTATTCACACTTTTTTTGTTGACTTTTCCCAAAACCAGTACTATACTAGCCTCGAAAACAAGAAAAGAAATCAAATATAAGGAGGCGAGCATATGTATACAATCAATCCAGCAATGTCTTTCGGTGAAGTAATTCTTTACTATGAGAAATACCTTACAGAGACAAAAGCAGAAGGTAAAAAACCAGTATCCTTCCTGCATTTCATTACAGGCAGATACTAATAGCCGGCTGAACAGAACGATAGCGCAAAGCTATCCGGTACTCTGTCACCCGGCTATTTTTTATATCTGTCCAAGCAGATGCTTTACATGAAAAGCTTCATCAAAAGAAATATCATCTTCCAGAATCTCTAACGTCTCCTCCGAATGTTCCACTTCCCTTGAAAAAATTCTTGCATTCGCAATCCGGTCGTCCAACTTGAAACTTTTTCCATTGGCAAAATATCGTACAATATCCATATCGCGGATCACTAAAAATCCCACAATTGCGAACTGTGCTTTTGCCAGAACATTTCCGTCATACCATGCACGCATAAAATACCGATATGTAAAATAAACAAGAATATGTTCATACCAGATTTCATTGTAATCGCCGGACTTTTTATATTCCTCAAGTGCCTCGGTGTAAGAATGTGTCTCAAAGAAATCACGCACCCGCTGTTTTACTTCCATCCATTCCTCGTTGACATTCTCAAGTTCATCGAACGTCTCCATACGGACATGAAAATATTCCATCGGCTCCCACAGTTCTTCCTCTGGATTTTCCACCACATTCTGCAATTTTTCACAGAATTTCAGATACTCCCTGATCCTGTCGTCAATACTCTTTTCCCGGTTCTGTAAAATGGCAACCGCCTGTGTCCGGTACTCCTCTAAATGAGAACAGAACTCCTCCATATCTTCCTCGAAAGGTTCTTCCTCCTCATCCTCGTAAAATTCATCTTCAATTCCAAGATCCGGCAGTTCGATATCTTCATAAGACATTTTACCCTCATCAGAAAAAATAATGCGTCCTACTTCTTCACAGGACACACTCAAAGATTTTTCCCTGACATCGCCGTACTCCACAACAAAACGTGGATACTCGGTGCAGACTTCACACAAAGCCTCCTCGCCAAGTTCGCTGTAAATATCGCATAATTTGTTCTGATCTAAAAATGGGCACCAGCCGTTTTTCCGTAATACAAAGCTGTGTTCCTCATCTTCTGTCACCGTCTGCTCTTTCAGGCGCTCTCCAAACGCTCCCTCAATCCCCATGTAATAATCATAGGAATCCTCATCAATATCAATCTCCCAGCCAATACAGCAACTGTGTTCACATTTATCTGCAATGCACTGAAATGTTTTATAATAAGAAGGTACTCGTAAAATCATCTGTTTATCCTTATTTGCTTTCCTTGAAATATTCACTGATCATATAACCGACACACCAGATACCACCTGCCAGGGACAGATACAAAAATCCCTGTATGAGTGCGCCGATCAAAAGTCCTATCGAAAGATGTCCTGCAATCTGTGCCAGTATCACGGAATGCACCGGTTTTTTCAACACCTGCCAGACTCCTATATAAAACCATCCAAAGACGCCTGCCCAATAGGCAGACACCGCCAGGAATGTCTTCCACATAATTTTCATCTCTCTGCTCCCCTTATTTTCTGAAACCAGAATTCTCTGTTCATTTTTCTGCCAATGTTCATCATATCACAATTTGCTATTCCATCGCAAGAATCACTTTACCGGCATCTCTTGTGGCTGCAAGCTGGATGATCCTCTGATTCTCGGAACCACGGAATTTTAATGAAATGTTTTTCTTTTCCAGAACAAATGGTCCATCCACCAGAATATCACAGTAAGATAACATTTCCTCTGTCACTTCACAGTTCGCCCTTCCTCCCGGCAGAAGATCCTCATAGAGGTATCCGGTGTAGATCCAGACGGTTTTATCCGGCAGTTCTTTGCGGATGCGCTTTAACAGATTTACCAGCACTCTCTGGTTCACAGGTTCCATCGGCTCTCCACCGAGCAGCGTGATGCCTGCCATATAGTCCGGCTCTAAATCGTGGATGATCTCATCTTCCGTCTCTTTTGTAAATGGTTTTCCATAAGAAAAATCCCAGGCTTCCTCATTGAAACATCCCTTGCAATGATGGGTGCAGCCGGATACAAACAGCGACACTCTTACGCCTGTTCCATTTTCGATCGAATAAGTTTTTATATTCGCATAATTCATTGTATGATTTCCTTTATGATAAGTTGAAACGAAGCGGGATAAAT
>OGDP01000812.1_pt1 | contig 25163 bp, 19 predicted proteins | sample 1570441 | NCBI WGS metagenome assembly OGDP01 (sample SAMEA2581961, study PRJEB24529) | metagenome | biome: Human gut stool | place: China | collected 2011
AGGCAGTACAGGATCTTGAATTTGTATCCCGGATAGATAAAGATCTCGGTCCAGCCGCTTCCAGCCTTTAAGATCCCGTCATCACCGGTTGCGGATTCCAGGGTACGGCAGCTTGTGGTTCCAACGCAGATCACACGTCCGCCGTTTGCCTTTGTATCATTGATCTTCTTCGCCTCGGATTCTTCTACCATATAGAATTCAGAGTGCATATGGTGCTCTTCGATGGTATCGACCTTTACCGGGCGGAAGGTTCCGAGACCTACGTGAAGTGTCACATGAGCGATCTTAACTCCCATGTCCTCGATCTCCTGTAAAAGCTCCTTTGTGAAATGCAGACCGGCTGTCGGGGCGGCTGCGGAGCCCTCATGCTTCGCGTATACAGTCTGATAGCGGTTTTTATCTTTTAACTGGTGCGTAATGTACGGGGGCAGCGGCATCTGGCCAAGCTTGTCAAGAATCTCCTCGAAGATCCCGTCATATTCAAACTGGATCAGGCGGTTTCCTTCATCGACGACATCGATGACTTTTCCTTTTAAAAGTCCGTCACCGAAGGATACTTCTGCGCCGACTTTCATCTTTTTACCCGGCTTTACAAGAGTTTCCCAGACATTGTCGGATTTTCTCTTTAAAAGAAGAACTTCGATTCCGGCATCTGTTCCGACCTTATGTCCCATGAGACGCGCCGGGATAACTTTTGTATCGTTGATAACAAGGCAGTCGCCTTTTTTCAGGTAATGCAGAATATCGCGGAAATGACGGTGTTCCATCTCGCCGGTCTTTTTATCTAATACAAGCAGCCTGGAAGCAGCGCGGTCCTCAAGCGGATCCTGCGCGATCAGTTCCGGCGGCAGTTCAAAATTAAAATCTGTTACATTCATTTCTCTATCTCCTGTCTGGCATCCTTATCAAAAAGTTCCATGCCATTGTAGCAGAATCGGGAAGAAAAATCAATGAGGCGCGCCGGAATATGGGAAAATCGGTGATTTCCGACAAAGTTTTTTATTTTGGAAAAATGGAGAAAAAAAATATACAAAAAAATAATTCTCGCCCCCTTGCAAGAATCAGAAAACTATTGTATACTACTAAAGATGCATCTGTAGCTCAGTGGATAGAGCAGTGGCCTCCGGAGCCGCGTGCGTAGGTTCGATTCCTATCAGATGCATTTTCTGATGTCCTGAAATACCGGGGCAGTGAGACAGAAAAACGTCTGCCAGATCTGGGAAAGGTCCCAGACTGACAGGCGTTTTTTCTTGCATTCGCTCCCCGGAAACGATATAATGGGCGAAAGGATAAATTTTGGATAATAAATTATGGATAAAAGGGAGAAATAGTTTGGAAGGAACGATTCGTTTAAATAAATATCTGAGTGATGCCGGAGTCTGCTCAAGAAGAGAGGCAGACAGACTTGTGGAGGAAGGGAAGGTTCTTGTGGACGGCGAAATTGCCGTGATGGGAATGCAGATACGGCCGGGACAGAAGGTGGTCTGTGACGGAAAGCCGGTGGGCGAGAAGGAAAAACCGGTATTTCTGATCGTGAATAAGCCGAGGGGAATCGTCTGCACGACTTCCGACAAGGATCATGCAGAAAATATTGTGGAATTTTTAAATTACCCACAGAGGATCTACCCGGTGGGACGTCTCGATAAGGACTCCGAGGGACTTCTCCTTATGACAAATCAGGGAGACATCGTCAACAAGATCCTCCGCGGCGGAAATGCCCACGAGAAAGAATATGCGGTAGCTGTCAATCACCCGGTGACAGAAGAATTCTTAAATCAGATGTGTGAGGGCGTACGGATCGAGGATCTGGATGTGACCACGAAGCCGTGCCGTGCCTGGAAGACCGGAAGCCACACCTTCCATATCGTCCTGACTCAGGGCTTGAACCGCCAGATCCGCCGGATGTGCCGCGCGCTCGATTACCATGTGATGAATTTAAAGCGTGTGCGTATCATGAATCTTCAGCTGGGTACATTAAAGCGGGGAGAGTACCGGGAACTGACGGAAAAAGAGCTGGGTGATCTGATGCGGATGGTGGAGGGTTCCACAAACCTTCCGGCGAGAGAAGCTGCGAAGGCCGGAAAGCTTACGGATCCAGCGAAAAGAGAAAGAAAACCGGCGAACTCCGGATATCAGGGAAAGAAGAACGACAGAAAGCCGTTTGAAAAGAGCAATGACAGAAAACCATTCGAGAAGAAGAACGGAACCGGAAAAGTATGGAAAAATGTCCGTAAGGACGGGGAAATAAAGCCGGAAAGGAAAGCCCCCGCATCCCCGGAAAGCTGGAAACCGGGTGCGCCGGAGCGCAAGGAGCATAAAATATGGACAACAAGATCAAGAGGATGAAGGAGCTGATCCCGCTTCTCTCCGAGGCTGCAAAGGCCTATTACCAGGAGAGCCGCGAGATCATGAGCAACTTTGAATATGACAGGCTTTATGATGAACTCCTGAAGCTGGAACAGGAGACAGGGACTGTGTTCGCAGGAAGTCCGACCCAGAAAGTAGGATATGAGATCTTAAGCGAACTCCCAAAGGAGCGCCATGAACGGCCGATGCTGTCATTGAATAAGACAAAGAGTGTCGATGAACTGAGAGAATGGCTTGGAAACCAGACGGGGCTTTTATCCTGGAAGATGGATGGACTTACCGTGGTCCTGACATACGAGGATGGAGTTCTTGCGAAAGCGGTCACCCGCGGAAACGGCGAGATCGGTGAGGTCATCACCCCAAATGCCAGGACCTTTATCAATATTCCGACAACGATTCCCTACAAAGGACAGCTGATCCTGCGCGGTGAGGCGGTGATCAGCTATTCGGATTTCGAAAAATTAAATGATTCCATCGCTGATGTGGATGCGAAGTATAAGAATCCGAGAAACCTCTGCAGCGGTTCCGTGCGTCAGCTGAACAGCAGGATCACAGCCTCAAGAAATGTCCGGTTTATGGCGTTTGCATTGGTGAGGGCAGATGGAGTTGACTTTAAAAATTCAAGAAAAGAGCAGTTTTTGTGGCTTTCCAGTCTGGGATTTGAGACGGTCGAGTTTGTAGAGGTGACGGCGGAGATACTTTCCAGTGCAGTCCGCGGATTTGCGGAGAAGATCGAGCACTACGATATCCCGTCGGATGGTCTCGTGCTGTTATATGATGATATCGCATACGGACAGTCCTTGGGGCGGACTGCAAAATTTCCGAGAGATTCCATCGCTTTTAAATGGGCGGATGAGATTCAGGAGACGACGCTTTCCTACATTGAATGGAGCGCGTCGCGGACAGGACTGATCAATCCGGTTGCCGTGTTTGAGCCTGTGGAACTGGAAGGAACCACAGTAAGCCGCGCCAGTGTCCACAACATCAGCATCATGGAAGGGCTGGAGCTCGGTGCAGGAGACAGGATCACGGTCTACAAGGCGAACATGATCATTCCGCAGATTGCGGATAACCTGACAAGAAGCGGTGTCCGTGATATCCCGGCGACCTGTCCGGTATGCGGCGGAAAGACGGAGATCCGCAATCTGAACGATGTGAAGTCCCTCTACTGTACGAATCCGGATTGTCAGGCGAAAAAGATCAAGAGCTTTGATCTGTTTGTGAGCAGGGACGCGTTGAATATCGACGGTCTCTCCGAGATGACGCTGGAGAAGTTTATCGCAGCGGGATTCATCCATGAATTTGATGATATTTTCCATCTGGACCGCCATCGTGACGCTATCGTGACGATGGAAGGTTTCGGTGAAAAGTCTTATGAGAATCTCATAGCGGCTGCAAAGACCGCGTCCCACACCACACTTCCGAGGCTGATCTTTGGTCTCGGAATCGCGGGGATTGGTCTCGCCAACGCGAAGGTGATCTGCCGGCATTTCGATTTCAATCTGGATGCCATGCGGAAGGCTGGCGCGGAAGAGCTGTGCTCTATTGATGGAATCGGCGGCGTGCTTGCGGATGCGTGGGTGACGTACTTTAAGAATGACAGGAACAACGAGACACTGGATCATTTGCTGGCAGACCTTACGTTCGAAAAGGAAGTCAGGAACGAGGAGCAGACATTAGCCGGGAAGACCTTTGTGATCACCGGTTCCGTGGAGCGTTTCGCGAACAGGAAGGAGCTTCAGGAAAAAATAGAAGCTCTGGGCGGAAAGGCTGCCGGTTCCGTATCAGCAAAGACCAGTTATCTGATCAACAATGATGTGACATCCAATTCGTCAAAGAATAAGAAGGCAAGAGAACTTGGCATTCCGATCCTTTCCGAAGCGGATTTTCTGAAGATGATAGGAGAAGAAGAAAATGCCGATTAAAATACAGAATGGATTGCCGGCAAGAGCGATCCTTGAGAGCGAAAATGTATTCATTATGGACGAGGACCGCGCGGAGAGCCAGGATATCCGTCCGTTAGAGATCCTGATCTTAAATCTCATGCCGTTGAAGGAGGACACGGAGACCCAGCTTTTAAGAGCTCTGTCCAATACACCTCTGCAGGTGGAGTGCACTTACATGACGATGTCCACCCATGAGTCCACCCACACCTCAGCCAGTCACTTAAATAAGTTTTATGTGACATTCCCGGAGATCAAGAAGAAACATTTCGACGGAATGATCATCACCGGCGCACCGGTGGAACTGATGGAGTTTGAGGAGGTCAATTACTGGGAGGAGCTGACCCGGATCATGGAGTGGAGCAAGACCCATGTGACATCCACCATGCATCTGTGCTGGGGAGCCCAGGCCGGACTTTACTATCATTACGGAATCCCGAAACACTTACGGAAAGAAAAACTTTCCGGTGTGTATACACAGAAAGCGCTGGATAAGCGTGTTCCGTTACTCCGAAGCTTTGACGATTACTTTAAGTGCCCGCATTCCCGCTATACAGAAGTGTGGGAGGAGGATATTTTAAAGCACCCGGAACTCCGGATCCTCGCTAAATCCGATGAGGCAGGCGTCTTCCTTGTCATGAACCAGGACGGAAGCCAGATCTTCGTCCAGGGCCACCCGGAGTACGACCGTATGACCTTAAACAACGAGTATCACCGCGACCTCAACAAAGGCTTAAATCCGGCGCTTCCGGTCCACTACTATGAGCATGATGACCCGTTCTCTGTTCCACCGCTTATGTGGAGAAATATGGCGAACACGCTGTATACGAACTGGCTGAACTACTACGTATATCAGGTGACTCCGTATACGCTGGAGGAGGACACGGAGTAAACAGAGATCTGTTTGGTGTAAAAAGATTTTTGCTCGTAACGGTGAAGGTACGGAGTAGTTATGAATAAAGAAATGATTGTGAAAAAAACTTCCGGTCCAAATGGTCCGGAAGTTTTTTTTTGCGCGATCAGTTAAATACGGGTGTAGGCTTTAAAGAATACAGGTTTAACGATATTCCTTCGGAACCTGAGCATCGTGGTAAGCGTTGATCTCAGAACGGAATTCACTGCTTTCCAGAATATCGAGAGCTGTCATAGCAAGACCCTTGGCACCCTTCAGGCAGATCTCATCAGCCTGAGGAGTTGCAGCGGCTTTTGTATATTCTTTGGAGTGGCTTTGAATGGTTTTATCATCTGTGATAGACAGATAATCGTGGATTGCCGGGATCTTGATGGAGACATTTCCGATATCTGAAGATCCGTAAAGCTTTCCGGGTTCAGCCCAGGTCATCTGGATCCCGAGAGATTCCATATTATTCTTGAAGGCCTGGCACATTGGTTTATTTGGATAACGTTCTGCGTAGATCGGCTCTACACTGACTTCAGCTTTTGCTCCGGTCAGGGCCTCTGCGTGTTCAATACAGGATGTCACAAAGCGGATCAGCTCCTTGATCCTAAGCATGGTTTCAGCACGAAGGCTGAATTCACACTTGGCAAGTTCCGGAATTACATTGGCAGCAGTTCCGCCTTCCAGAATAATACCGTTGATGTTGTCCTGAACCTGGAATGTCGAGCGCATCAGATCGATCTGGTTGAACACATGGATCGCAGCGCTAAGGGCATTGATGCCATTTGAGGGTGAAGACGAATGGGCAGCTTTTCCGTGGAAGGATACGCGGATTCTTGTAGCGGCACGTCCACCTCTGCCAACGAGGTTGGAACCGCCTCCGGACGGGTGCATCATAAGGGCATAATCAGTTTCATCAAAGGCACCGCGCTCTAAGAGGATGACTTTGCCGGCCCCGCCTTCCTCCGCCGGTGTGCCGATGATAGAAACTTCACCATCGTATTCATCGATCAGAGAAGCAATTCCCATAAATGCACCTACGGCACAGGTTGCGATGATATTGTGACCACAGCCATGACCGATTCCGCGGAGCGCATCGTATTCCGCAAGAAAAGCAATTCTCGGTCCCGGACCTTTTCCTTTTTTTACAACCTTAAAAGAAGTGTCAAGTCCGCAGTACGGAGTTTCTACCTGAAAACCACGATCTTCTAAAAAAGAACGGATCGATGCGACTGCCTGATGTTCTTCATATCCAAGCTCCGGATGGTCATGGATCTGGTGGGAAAGTGCTAACAGCTCATGCTGCATACGGTCGATGGTCTGAATGATGTTTGTTTTTTGCTGCTCCATAATAATAAGTACCTCCTATAGGGAATGGATTATTTTTGATATACAACTTTTCCTTCGATCAGAACGGTGGAAGCGGAAGAATAGTAGTCTAACGGATAGCCGTCCCAGATCACAATGTCTGCATCCTTTCCCGGCTCCAGACTTCCGACCCTTTGATCGAGTCCGCAGACACGGGCAGCGTTGATGGTGGCTGATTCCAGGGCAGTTAAGGAAGTGAGTCCTTTTTTATACATGAGAGTGAGATGAATCGCGGCAAGCTCGATATTCATTTTTGGATGAGCGGTGGATGCTGCAAATGGGATGCCGTGTTCCTCCAGAACAGATCCGACGATCGGATCACGGTTCCGGTTTTCACTGCTCTTTGATCCGTAGGAGGGACCGACGACGCACGAAACATTGTGCTTTTTCAGAAGATCCGGAATCAACCAGCTTTCTGTGCAGTCCTCCAAGGTATAATGCAGTCCGAATTCCTCGGCAATCCGGATCGCTGTAGCCATATCATAACTGCGTTTTGCCGTGATCTTTACCGGCATACCGTCAAAGACACGCATGAGGGAGTGGAGCTTCATGTCAAATTTCGGTGGCTTTTTGGAAGGATCCGTTTCGGCAAGCTTCCAGCTTGTATGATAATTTCTGGCCTTCATCAGTGCTTCCCGGATCAAAGCTGCGGTGGCAAGGCGAGTTTTTGGTGAACGTTTTCCGGAATATGTTGTTTTGACTTCATCCGTCAGACTCATATGAAAAGCAAGCTCCGGCACGATTGTGAGGTCGGAAACTGTTTTTCCCGCAGTTTTGATCGCGGCGCAGGTTCCGCCGATCAGATTGGCATCTCCCGGACAGACAACTGCGGTGGTAACACCGCCGGCAAGCGCCATCTGAAAACCTTCGTCGGCAGGGTTGATCGCGTCTAATGCACGAAGCTGCGGGAGGATCGGATCAGAGGTTTCATTTGAATCGTCGCCTTCAAAACGATAGATCTGTTCCCGTACACCCAGTTGGCAATGAGGTTCTACAAATCCCGGTGTCACATAGTGACCGCAGGCATCGATGCTGACATGTCCAACATTGTATTTACTGACTGCATTGTCGCAGATATCAAGGATTTTTCCGTCTTCTACAACCAGATCTTTCTTTTCTTCATAGATCCCGGCCATATTGATGAGATTACAGTTTTTGATAATCAACATTGCTTTCCCCCGCCTTTCTACTGTATACGATTTCACCGTCCACGATAACGATCCCGGCCTGGCTCATGGTTGCCAATGGATCTACATTCCAGATGACCACATCAGCATCCTTTCCCGGTTCCAGGCTTCCGACTCTGGAATCAATATCAGTAATGATCGCGTTGTTGATGGTGAGACATTTGAATGCCATCTCTCTGGAAAGTCCATTCTTGATATAGAGAGCAGCCTGCAGAAGCTGTCCCTCAATGGGAACGACAGGGGCATCTGTGATGAGTCCGAAGGTGACACCGGCTTCTTCAAGGATCCGTCCGGCTTCAAAGGTTTTATGCCTTGTTTCAAATTTTCCTTTTCCTCCGACCGTAGGACCGAGGAGGCATTGGACATGATTTTTTACAAGCTCATCGACGATCAGATAGCCATCCGTACAGTGATCGATCGAGAAACGAAGACCAAATTCGTTTGCGATACGGATCGCTGTTTGAATATCGTCTGCCTGATGTGCATGGATCTTTACGCGCATGCCGTCAAAAACGCGCATAAGGGAATGCATATGAAAATCAAACGGAAAATCAGGATCATTTCCATGTTCTTTATAGTGCTTATGGTATTCCTTTGCCTTGAAAAGCTGTTCCCGCATAATGGCAGCATTCATCATCCGTGTTTTTGGTGCTTTGTCACGCTTGCCGTAATTGACCTTTGGATTTTCTCCCAGAGCCATTTTCATGCAGATCTCCTGAGATATGACACGTGAATCCGGATCTTTTCCGGCGGTTTTTATAGCAGTAAAGGTTCCGCCGATGATATTAGAGCTTCCCGGTCCGGTAACAACGGTCGTGACACCATGACGAACGGCAACATCAAAGGTAACGTCATTCCATTTTAAAGCGTCAATGCCGCGGAGTCCGGGAAGTGCCGGATCCGTATTCTCATTTCCGTCCACTTCCGCAGGGCTGTTGATTCCCAGAAGTCCGATATGACAGTGGGCATCAATGAGTCCCGGCGTTACCAGTCTTCCTGCCGCGTCAATGACTTTACAATCTGCAGGAACAGCTCCAACTGTTCCAATCTGGGATATTTTCCCGTTTTCAATTAAAATATCGCCAGTCTGTTCATAGATTCCGGCCATGGTGATGAGTTTTCCATTCTTAATGAGTAACAATTGCAGTTCGTCTCCTTTCTATTGTAAAATGCATCAGAAAAAGTGTTTTTCAATTATTATTGTACAATTCAAGAAATACACTGTCAAAGCAAAAAGTATTATGATGAATATATAAAAAATCTGATTCATAATTTCCTGTGATTAGGTTGTTTGAAAATTAAATGGGAGGTATAATTAACCTAATAATCAGTAGGGGGAAAATGCATATGAAAAAAACGATGCTGCTGGTGTCCTGCAGTCCATCTACCAATGTAGGACTCCGCTCTTATTTGACTCAAATATTTGGCCGTTATATCCAACTGGAAGCGCGTCTTGCTGATGATGTTACGTCAGAAATAATGGAACAGTTTGATTTGGTATTGTTTGCGTCCAAGGGGGCAGCGAGAAGAGCAGAGTCAAAGCTGACCCCGAAGATTCATTTCCTGATTTGTATCAGAACCTTCAATTTTACGTATTTGCATAAGATCCTTTCGATCCCGCCGAGTTCGCAGGTATATCTGATCAATGATACAGAGAGAACGACGAAAGGGGCGATACATCTTTTAAATACATATGGCTTTTCACAATATCATTTTATTCCGTATTATCCTGGATGCGGTGAACCTGATTATTCGATCCAGTATGCAGTGACATTAGGAGAAGAACGGTATGTACCGAGATATATTCCGCATGTGATCGACATCGGGATCCGGGTGGTGGATGTATCTACGATCGCAGAGATCGCATCATTCTTTAACCTTTCTATGAGCATCGCGGACGTGGTGACGCAGAATTATCTGAATCAATTTGTCCAACTGCTTAAAATGTCGAATCATCAGGTTCGACAGACAACAAACTTAAATTTTATCACACAGAGTATCATCAACAACATTGATATCGGTATTTGTATGTTGAATGAGAAAAATATCATGATTATGGTCAATGATCCGTTTGTGGAAGAACTTGAGATCCATAAACCGCATCTGATCGGTGTATCGCTTTTGGAGGTCCTGCCGGAGTTTGAGGAAATATTGAAAAAATATTCGGATCAGGAGAGCCTGACGGCAGAGCTTGTCCGGCATGGAAATAAAAAGGTGACGATAACACTGCAAAAATTTCGGGATACGAATCATGAGGATCTGACTCTGATCCATTTAGGAAGAAGGCAGATTTCGGAACATAATGGCGGAGCGGAGGATCATAAAGCAGGGAAAGAGGCAGGAAATGGGAATCCAGAACAGGAAATGGAGACATGGTATCAGTTTCGCGATTACCGATCTCAAAATAGCCAGGTCCTTCATATGATAGAAACAGCCCGAAGAATTTCGCTGACTGATTACCGGGTGCTGATCCAGGGAGAGACGGGGACCGGAAAAGAGGTTCTGGCTCAGGCGATCCACAGCAATTCAAAACGCTGCAGAGGCGCTTTTATTAAGCTGAATCTGTCAGCGCTTAATGTGGCGCAGGTGGCAAGGGAACTGGATCTGTCAGAGAGGGATTGTGTGTTGAAACGTGCCTGCGGCGGAACGCTTTATCTGGATGGAATCCATAATCTGACGGAACCTCTTCAGAGAAAGATTCTTGGGCTTTTGGATTCATCCGTCAATATTCGGTTGATTGCCTCTGCAGACCGGGATCTTTATGAGATGAGTCGTAACGGACAATTTTTAAAGGAACTGTTTTATCGCATCAATGAAGTATCCCTGGCAACGCTGCCGGTGCGAAAAAGACCGGAAGATATTCCGCTATTATTTGAATATTTTTTAAGGAATGTATATAATAATCCGTCCTTATCCTGGAAAGAACTGTTCAGTGACGGACTCTGGAAGTTTTTAATGAGCTACAACTGGCCTGGAAACGGAAAAGAAATCGAGAACTTATGTAAATATTTCTTCTGTGTCAAAGCAGATGCAAAACTGACGGAAGGAGATCTACCGGCGTATATTCTTTCTCAGGTGCATGAAAATGCAAAGGACCTGTCCCCGCTGGAACGGCAGATCTTGATCTGCTTAAGTCAGAATCCGAAAATAGGAAGAGTCACCTTGCTTCATATGGTTCAGGAGAACGGCATGGATGTAAGCGAAGGAAAGATAAGAAGCACGATCCACAGCATGGCGGAGCAGGGATTGGTCCATACAAATCGCACCAAAGGAGGATGTGAGATCACCGGAAAGGGAGAGACATATTTGTAAGAGTTTATGATCAGTACATAAAGAAACATACTTTGATTAGGTTGATTTGTTAAGAAAAAATGATGCAAATCAACCTAATCAATTTTTTTGACAAAAAAATGAACCCAAAGATCTGAAAGTACTGGAAAAAACTTGTCAGCTATATTCTGAAAAGATATAATGAACACAGAAATGAACTTAAAACAAACAGAAAATTAAAAAAATACACAACAATTCACAAAAAAGAAGAAAGCAGACAAACTTTACTAAAGCGTAAAGAATGTAAGGAACAACGATATAATCAGATAGAAACTTCCGGCAAGAACAGCTCCGATACAGGAGGATGCAGGTTTTTGTGAATGCAGGTATTCGTAATAGGAACCAAGCTTCTGAGTGGAATCTGGAGCAATCATTTCATTTTCTTTTTCGAATTTTTCATGGTGTTTGCCGTATTTAAAAAGTTTTCGATGACTATAAATAAACAGATCAAAGGTTCCGAGATTTTTAGCGAATCGGAAACCTCCAAAAATAAGCGGAGGGAGGCTGGAGAGAAAGAACGAGTTAATCAGCCGATTCAAAAAAAATGAATTATGGCTGAATAACAAATAGAGGATTCCAAAGCAGCCTCCGATCAGGAGATGCTTGAAAAAGCTTTTTCGGAACAATGAAGACATAAGAAACCATCCTTTCACTGATTTGATGTCATGCATATGGATTTTATTATAACGGGATCTATATAAATGTCAACAGATGAGAAATTCTAAACGAAAAAAAGAATATCGAAAGCTGGTTTGAAAAATATGAAACAAAAGGAGGAAACAAGATGAGAAAGAGGACAATTGCAGCGTTGTTAGCATGTACAATGGTGCTTGGTACAATAACCGGGTGTAGCAGTGAACCGAAAAATCCTGAAGATTCCGACACAGAAGCTGTTCAGGTATCGACAGAGGCTGCTACAACAACATCAGCAGGTCCAAAGATATTTAATGATTATATGACGTCAGATGTTGATACTTTAAACAGCCATATTTATACATTAAGTGTCAGCTCAGATATTATCAGTCCGAGCACACTCCTTCTATACCGCCTTTATCCGACGGAAGACGGAAAAAGTTCAGACTATGTCCCGGAGCTTGCAGAAAGTAAACCGGAACAGCTGGATGAGGAAGGAAAAGTATGGCAGATTAAGATTCGCGAAAATGCAAAATGGGAAAACGGAGACCCGATTACAGTTGATGATGTGATTTATTCGTTTAAGATGTGTCTGGATCCGCTTATGGTAAATAGCCGTGCTTCTCAGCTTGCAAGCGACTACATCACAATCACAAAAGCTACAGAATATTCACTTCAGGGGACTGAGAATAAGGTTTCCTGGGATGAAGTGGGAATTAAGAGAAATGGTGATTATCTTCTTGGACTTGAACTGGATGCCCCAGTTACGGAAGCAGATGTCCGAAGCCATTTCCACTATGTATGGACTAATCTGGTACATAAGGCAACTTATGAAGCAGGAATGAACGCGGATCGAACAAAGACCTCATATGGTTCCACAAAAGATACTTATATGAGCTGTGGTGCTTACATTTTAACAGATTGGGTTCCTGGCTCTGTCTTTAAAATGAAGAGGAATCCAGATTATGTTCTTTCTGATATGATCAAGCTGGATGAGTATGTTTATAAAGTAGTAGCAGACAAAAATACTGCTCTTGAGCTTTATCTGAACGGTGAGATGGATGAAGTTACATTAAGCCCGGAGGCAATCGAACAGTATGTAGATGATCCGAGTATTAAGACGGGACCTGCAAAAGCCATTCAGGTAATTTCGATCAACCATGGAAATACCAATAATAATGGAATTCTTGGAAATGTAAATTTCAGAAAAGCATTGTTCTATGCAGTGGATCGTCAGAGCATTGCCAAAATGACAAACGGTATTCCGGCAAACTACCTCGTACCGAGTAAATGCCTTGGTCTTGATGGAAAAACATATCGTGAAATGTCGGAGGCACAGGAATATCTGGCAGACAATTTCGGATATGATCCGAAACTTGCAAAAGAGTATTACGATAAGGCGATGGCAGAGTGCGGTATCAGCAATCTGACTTTGACGTTACAGTACAATGAGACAAGTGCCAATAACAAAGCAGCATCTGAGTTTTTACACAAAACATTTCCGGAGATTTTTGGTGACAGTTTTACACTAGAATTGATGGCTGGAAAAACGGTGATCCGAACAGCTATGAGCTTCAGTGGAGAGGCTGGAACACAAGTACAGAGGCTCCATGGAATGGACTTAAGGTTTATACCAGTATGTATTCAAACAAGAATGAGCCGTATTATAACGATGAGGTGGATGCGCTTTGGGAAAAAGCAAACTATGATCTGGAAGCAAAGAAGGATCCGGCATATCGTCTGGAGCTTGCGAGAGAAATTGAACAGATTATTTTAGATGAAGTCGCAGCATGTCCGGTATATGAAGCTCCGAACTACTATCTGATCAATCCGAAGGTGATCCTTCCGTCGGATGAATATATTCCAGGTTATGGATTTGGCTTTACGATCAGTGATAAAGAAGTATAACCGATAAGGAAACTGAATGGTTCTACAACATGCAGCCTGCCGGATCTTGCGTGCCGGCAGGCTGCTTTTTTATAACAGAAGATCCGATCACTGAAAGGAATGAATGAATCTTGCCGAAATAACAACGGAAACTCGGAGGGAATGATATGACAAAATACATTATACAGCGAATTCTGGCGATGCTGGTGACTCTGTTTATTATTGTTACCATAGGATTTATGGTAATCCGGTTAATGCCAGGCGGAATTTTTGATGATGCTGTCGATATGACATATGAGCAGAGAGAAGCGCTGGAAGCAAAATATAATCTGGATAAGCCAATACCTGTTCAGTACGCACTATTTCTCAAAGGACTTGTGCTGGAGGGTGATTGGGGAACCTCATTAAAAATGTATGTAAATGTTCCGGTATGGGAAGTGATCAAAACAAAAATTCCGGTTACTCTTTATATTAACTTTTTTTCATTGATCATATCACTTCCGTTAGGAATTATCCTGGGAATTGTGGCAGCGGTCAGGAAAAATACAATGACAGACTATCTGATCTCATTTTTAGTCGTTATATTTATTTCAGTACCATCCTTTATTTTCGCTACGTTGCTCCAGTATTTTGTGGCATTTAAAGCAGGTCTGTTCCCAATCATTTTTGATGCGACAGTTGTTGGCTTGGATAAATTTTATTGTCTGGCACTTCCGATTCTGGCGTTGTCCCTTGGACCGATCGCCCGTGTGACCAGATATCTGAGAGCAGAGTTAGCAGAAACGATCAATTCGGATTTTATGCTTTTAGCTAAGACAAAGGGTCTAACAGAACGTAAGGCAACGATCAACCATGGAATCCGAAATTCCATGCTTCCGCTTATGAATATCATTGTTCCGATGTTTACCAGTATTATGGGAGGAAGTCTTGTAATTGAAACGATCTTTTCAATACCGGGAATGGGTGGCATTATGGTAAAATCCATCAATGCACCGGACTACACCGTAACACTGGCAGCCCTGATCTTTTATTCCGTAGTGTCACTTGTTACCGTATTGATCGTGGATCTTTCCTATGGCATTGTTGATCCACGCGTGAGGATGGGAGGGAAGAAATAATGACAAAGTTTTATTCTTCCGATGAAGCGGAATATAAAATTGATAAAACGGAATTTGAATTTGTTCAGTTAAAAGAAGATATTGCAGATGAAACATTTCAGGATAAAGCGATTGGATTCTTTAAAGATGCGATGATGCGTTTCTGTAGAAGTAAGGTTTCAATCATTGCTTTTATTGGAATTATCGTTATTTTATGTATGGCAATCGTTATGCCAATGACTAGTCGGTGGGGATACAATGATCAGGATCTGAATCGGATCAATCTGCCGCCTAAAATGCCGGTTCTGGAAAATGTCGGGATTCTGGATGGAACACGTTGGCTGACAAAACGCCGGGTGGATAGCCTAAATGATACGACCCGTTATCCGGAAGGATGTATTTTAAAGGTGATCAATCACCGAAACGTACAGGGTGTGGAGATGTGTGACATCAAGGTGGATTATTATAAGTACAGCGGTCTGGAAGACGGTACATATTTTTGGATGGGTACCGATTATCTTGGTCGTGATTTGTGGGTGCGAATGTGGCGCGGTGCCAGGGTTTCTTTGGCAATTGCATTTATCTCCGTGATCTGTAATGTTTTTATTGGTATCGTGTATGGTTCAATCGCCGGATATTACGGTGGAAAGATCGATATGATCATGATGCGTCTGACAGAGATCATCGGTTCGTTCCCGGAAATTGTCGTTGTAACATTATTTATCCTGTTTTTCGGAACTGGTATTCTATCAATTATTCTTTGTCTTGTGGTGCAGAACTGGATCGGTACAGCCAGAATGATCCGTTCCCAGTTTTATCGATATAAAGGAAGTGAATATGTACTTGCGGCCAGAACTCTTGGTGTTAAAGATATGGCATTGATCTTCCGTCACATTTTGCCAAACTCCATTGGTCCGATCATTACTCGTGCCATGATTGCGATCCCTGGTGCGATCTTTACAGAGTCGTTTCTGGCATACATTGGACTTGGTATTCGTGCACCGGAGAGTTCTATTGGAGTTTTGTTGTCTCAGGGACAGAAGGTCATGCAGCAGTATCCGAATCAGGTATTTTTCCCGGCAATTGTAATTTCTATATTAATGATCGCGTTTAATATGCTGTCTAATGGTCTGCGTGATGCGTTTGATCCGACTCAGCGTGGTGCATAAGGAAAGGAGAGAAATCATATGGAACCTATTTTAAGTGTAAAAGATCTTTCAGTTTCCTTTAATGCATTTGCTGGAAAGGTCCATGCAGTTCGTGATGTGAGCTTTGACCTGATGAAGGGAGAAACACTGGCGATTGTAGGAGAATCAGGCTCTGGAAAATCAGTTACAATTAAGGCAATCCTTGGGATCCTTGCAAAAAATGGTCATATTGACAGTGGCTCGATCATGTATCAGGGCGAAGATATGGCAAAATATAAAGAAAAAGATTTTTATAAGATCAGGGGAAAAAGAATTTCTCTGGTATTCCAGGATCCGCTGTCCGCTCTGAATCCAATCATGAAGATAGGGAAACAGATTACAGAGGCATTGGTTTTAAGTGGTTCTATAGAGAAATCAAAGGCAAAGCAGAGAGCAATCGAGCTGATGGAGGCAGTAGGAATTCCAAATGCAGCAGAGCGCTATGAAGCATATCCGTTCCAGTTTTCCGGTGGCATGAGACAGCGTATCGTGATTGCGATCGCGCTAGCCTGTAATCCAGAGATCCTAATCTGTGATGAGCCAACGACCGCACTTGATGTGACGATTCAGGCACGCATTTTGGAATTGATTGAGGATATGAAACGGGAACGTGATTTATCGGTCGTTTTTATTACTCATGATTTAGGTGTTGTTGCCAATATTGCAGATCGCGTATGCGTGATGTATGCAGGACGGATCGTGGAAGTGGGAACGTGTGAGGATATCTTTTATCGTCCGGCACATCCGTATACATGGGCTCTGTTATCGGCGATGCCGGATCTCCATACGGAAGAAACATTATACGCGATTCCAGGTGCTCCGCCGAACATGCTTTATCCGCCAAAGGGAGATGCGTTTGCAGCAAGAAATAAATATGCGATGAAGATCGACTTTGACAAGGAACCGCCGTATTTTAGAATTTCTGATACTCATTACGCATCTACGTGGCTTTTACATCCAGATGCACCCAAAGTTGAGATGCCGGATATTTTAAAACACCGCATCGCCAGAATGATGGAGGAGGCAGAACGTGGAGAATAAAAAGACAACTTTAGCAGAGGGTCAAGATCATATTCTGGATGTGGAACATCTGAGTATGTATTTTACAACAAAAAATAAAGGAAAAAAATCAACTGTGAAAGCAGTTGATGATGTATCCTTTTATGTAAAGCGTGGTGAGACATTTGGTCTCGTTGGAGAATCCGGTTGCGGAAAAACAACGACGGGACGAACGATCATCCGCCTTTATGATCCAACTGGAGGCACTGTAAAATTTAACGACAGAGAAATTTCCGGAAAAATGAATAAGGAACTTCATCAGTATATTACAGATAATATTGCAATGATCTTTCAAGATCCGATTGCCTCTTTAAACCCAAGAATGACAGTTCAGGAAATTATTGCAGAAGGACTAAAGATCCGTGGTGTAAAGGATCCGGAAGAACTGCGCACAAGAGTGATCCGAATGCTGGAGCATGTGGGACTTCAGGCAGAGCATGCGTCTCGATATCCGCATGAGTTCTCTGGTGGTCAGCGTCAGCGTATTGGTATAGCGAGAGCGTTGATTGTGGAACCGCAGATGGTGATTGCCGATGAACCTGTATCGGCTCTTGATGTGTCTGTTCAGGCCCAGGTCATCAATCTGTTAAACAAATTGAAAGGAGAAATGGGGCTGACGATCCTGTTCATTGCTCATAACCTTTCGGTTGTCAAGTATTTCTCTAACCGGATTGGTGTCATGTATTTCGGAAAACTGGTCGAAATGGCAGATTCAGAGGAATTGTTTAAAAATCCTTTGCATCCGTATACAAAAGCGCTGCTTTCGGCGATCCCAGAACCAGATCCTCGAAAGGAGAAAAAACGTGTTAAGCTACATTATGATCCGGAGATGCATCACTATAGTGAATCCAATCTTCCATTTTATCATGAAGTAAGTCCGGGGCATACCATATACTGTTCGGATGAAGAATTTGATGAATACAGAAAAGAGTGGAAACCATAATCACGATCCGCTTTTTGCATAAAGAAACGGGGCTGTCCCAGTGGCAATGTAATTGGGCGACAGCCCCGTTTTGTGGATCCTGACAGATCGGATCCGGTTATCTTCGTCCGGTATTCCAAAGAATATCGTGGTTGATCGTTTGGTAGAACATCTCGCGGACCTTGTCATGGTCTTTGGTCTGACCGAGGATCCACATCAGCTTTGTCACGGTCGCTTCTAACGTCATATCGTAGGATTCAATGAGACCAAAAGCATTTTTGATCTTTTGACCGACTTCATAGACGGACATATTACTGCCCTCCTGCGTTACCTGCGTGGTCATCACGACGATCTTTCCCATGGAGATCCATTTTTCGATCGAGCTGTAGAAGTCTCCGGATTCATAGGACGGAAGTCCGCCGACACCGAAGGATTCGATCACAACAGCGTCGTAATGTTCCGCCATGTAATCAAGCAGGCTGGAGTCCATTGATGGGATCAGCTTTAAGAGGCTGACCTGGCTGTCCATTTCATGGTAGAAGCGGACGCCCTCACGATCCTGCCATTTATCATCAATATAATATAGAATATGCTCGTCCTGGATCACGGCCAGATACGGGAAATTAATGCTGGAAAAAGCATTGTAGCTCTTGCTGCGTTCCTTTTTTCCACGGGTTCCGGCAATGACCTTTCCGTCAAAGACGATGGTTACGCCATGAGCACGATCCGAAGAAGCGAAGCGCAGGCTGTCGAGAAGGTTTGTCCGTGCATCTGTCACGTCAAGATCGATCGGTTTCTGGGCACCGGTGATCACGATGGGCTTGCTGGAGTGCTGGACAAGATAGGACATGGCGGCAGCTGTGTAAGCCATTGTATCCGTTCCGTGGCAGATCACAAAGCCGTCATAATTGTCGTAGTTGTCTTCCAGAACCTGGGCGAGCTTCAGCCAGTGCTTCGGGTGCATATTCGTGCTGTCGATGTTTAAGACCTGCACCGTCTCCACCTCACAGAATTTTTTTGCATCCGGTACATAAGATAACAGTTCATCGCCGGTGAGGAGCGGTGTCAGACCGTTTTCACCTCTCTTGCAGGCGATCGTTCCTCCCGTTCCAAGCAGCAGAAGGTGTTTCATGGTTTTTAAATCCCCTTTCGTTTGCAATCATCTCACATATGGTTTATAGTATAACACAGGAGGATTCAGAAAGTAAAGGCGGCGGATGGTTTGGAGAGAAAGAATCATCCGGGAAAGGAGAGAGATGACGAAGATACCGAAAGATCCGGTCATGCTGTTAAGCTATATCAACACACAACTGCGGGACAATTACCCGGATATGGACGAGTTGTGCAGGTCGCTTTGTCTAGACAGGAAAGACGTGGATGAGAAACTCGCGTCGATCGATTATGAGTACGATCCGGAAAAAAATCAGTATGTATAGAGTAAGCGGCCGATCCTGGCTTTCCAGGGCATGAGCCGCAGAAAAATCAAAGTGGAAAAAAGCACCGTGGAAAAGGCTGCATAGCGGATCGGAGAATCACAGATACTGGTTTCATGAACAGATGGAAGCAGAAAAACAGAAATCAGAAAATTGCAGTAAAAAAAAGCTCCGGCGGCGGATGGAGACAATGGGTCAGGAATTTTATGCTCTGCGGTCTGACGGGATGGGGACTTGAGATCCTTTTGACTTCCGTGGAAGGCTTTGCGGCTGGAGATATGAAATTCATGGGAAAGACATCAATATACATGTTCCCGATATATGGAATGGGAATCCTTTTGGGGCCCATCGGGAAATGGGTGGACAGTTGGATCGGAGACCGGGGACAGATCGCGGTAAAGGACAGGATCTTCCGACATGGGATCCTGGACATGGTCCTGATCTTTTTCGCAGAATACCTCACGGGAACATTCTTGAAAAGCCTTGGGATATGTCCGTGGGATTACACCGGGCGGATGCTGAGCGTTGACGGCGTGATCCGGCTGGATTTTGCTCCGTTCTGGTTCATGACAGGACTTCTCTTTGAATATCTGACGGGAGGAAAAGAGGAAATCCTTTCCAGAGATCCGGAAACGGAAAAGCCAATATATAGACAGATTTGAGCTGGATTTTAGATGGATTCGAGGTGCATTTGAGTTGCAAATAAGAGGTTTATTTAATATAATATAACTTATGAACCTCATTGCTGTAACTCTTTAAAGTGTATGAAAGGCAATTGTTCAATAGGTGGGCACACCTGCTGTGCTGACCGTAAGAGAGCACCGTTACTGTTAAAGAAAATATGGGAGGTTTGTTACTTATGATAAGATTATTACTTGTCCTGTTCACACTGGTGGGATTTTTGATCTTCAGCTATCCGTTCCTTGTGGCACAGGTATCGCTTGGAAAGAAAGATCCCCACGCGCGGGATCTGGAGACGATCAAGGTCGTCCGGTCCGTGTTCAAGGTACTCTTAAAGCTGGCGGGGGTGACCGTGACGGTGAAGGGCGCGGAAAATATACCGGAAGACACAGCGGTCCTCTATGTTGGAAACCACAGAAGCTATTTTGATATTCTTGCGGGCTACACGACAGTTCCGACACTGCTCGGTTTCGTCGCAAAAAAGGAGATGGAAAAGATCCCACTCTTACGCACCTGGATGGTGAACGTGAACTGCCTGTTCTTAGACAGAAAGAACATCAAAGAAGGCTTAAAGATGATCCTTCAGGGAATCGAGAAGGTAAAAAACGGCGTTTCCATCTGGATTTTCCCGGAGGGAACGAGAAATCCGAACGAAGATATCACGGAGCTCCTTCCGTTTAAAGAGGGGAGCTTAAAGATTGCGGAGAAATCCGGCTGTCCGGTGGTCCCGGTGGCGATGACAGGAACGGCGGAGGTGCTGGAAAAACACTTCCCGTTTATCACCCCGTCCCATATTACGATCTACTACGGAAAACCGTTCTATGTAAAAGAATTGGAAGCCGAAGATCGGAAACATCCGGGTGCTTACACTAGAAATGTATTGATCAGAATGCTGAAAGAAATGCAGGAAGAAAAACAATAAGGTTTCAGGCGGATAAAATGGCTTGAAATGATATGACAGGACAAGGTTTCGGAGAGATCTGCTGAAAAAGCAAAAGAAATTTTGGGAAATACCTGGGGAGAAATGACAGAAAGCAGAGGCATAAAATATATGAAAAATCTTGACTTAAAAGAATGCAGGGACAAGCTGGACGTGATCGATAAAGAGATCGTCCGTCTGTTTGAGGAGCGCATGTCCGTATGCGGAGATGTGGCGGAATATAAGATCGGAACAGGAAAAGCCGTTTACGATGCGGCGAGAGAGGCACAGAAGATCGCAGCGGTTCAGGAGCTGGCCCACAGTGAGTTCAATAAAGAGGCGGTAAAGGAGATCTTTTCCCAGTTAATGTCCGTCAGCCGCAGATACCAGTACAGCCTGTTATCCGCTCACGGTATGGGAATGGACACCGGATTTACGGAAGTGGAGACCATCGGGAAGAAGAATAAAAAGATCGTCTTCCAGGGCGTCGAGGGCGCTTACAGCCATGCCGCCGCGAAGTTATATTTCGGCGAGGACGCGGATCTTTACCATGTTCCGGAGTTCGAGGACACGATGCGCGAGGTGGAAGAGGGACGCGCTGATTATGCGGTACTTCCCATCGAGAATTCCACAGCCGGTTTCGTGATCAACAACTACGACCTGCTCTTAAAGTATAAGAATTACATAGTCGGCGAGGTCTATGTCCCGGTTGCCCATATGCTGCTCGGCGTTCCGGGAGCGGAGCTCTCCGATATCAGGACCGTTTACTCCCATGCCCAGGCTCTGGCCCAGAGCTCTGATTTCCTGTCCGCCCATAAAGACTGGAAGCAGATCGCTGTCTTAAACACGGCTGTAGCTGCAAAGAAGGTCATGGAGGAGAAGGATCCGTCCCAGGCGGCTGTCGCAAGCCGTACAGCGGGAGAACTCTATGGAATGGAGATCCTCGCAAAGGAGATCAACAACGTCAAGGGAAATACGACAAGATTCCTGATCCTCGGAAAAGAGCCGGTGTACGCAAAGACCGCCGGAAAGATCAGCGTGGCTTTCGAGATCGCCCATAAGAGCGGTTCCCTATACAACATCCTTGGAAACTTCATTTTCAACAATGTCAATATGACGATGATCGAATCCAGACCGATTCCGGAAAAGAGCTTCGAGTACCGGTTCTTCGTGGATTTCGAAGGAAATTTAAGCGATGCGGGAGTGAGAAACGCGCTGACCGGTCTTGCTGCGGAAGCTTCCGTCATGAGAATTTTAGGTAATTATTAGAGAGATACGGTCCGGGAAAATCCGGACCGATTCTTGTATCAACAGATATTTGATGCAGACGATATGGCGGACACAAAACGGGTCCGGCGATCGTCGTGCACAGAGCAAGGAGGAAAAAACATGGCAGCCCTTACATTTGCAGCCATCGATGTGGGATCCTTTGAGGTGGAGATGGGGATCTATGAGATCTCAAACCGCAACAAGATCCGAAAACTGGATCAGATCCGTCACGTCACTGCGCTGGGAAAAGATACCTACAATAACGGAAAGATCAGCTATGAGATGGTGGAGGAGCTTTGCGATGTGCTTGCGGATTTTGCAAGGATCATGAAATCCTATAAAGTCACGGAATACCGTGCCTACGCCACAAGTGCGATGCGCGAGGCGAGAAACAATAGGATCGTTCTGGATCAGATCCGTGTCCGAACCGGGATCCAGGTACGGATTATCAGCAACTCGGAACAGCGATTTCTGGGCTACAAGGCTATTGCGGTGTCCGATGACGAGTTTGATGAGAATATCCAGCAGGGAACCGCTATCGTGGACGTGGGATTCGGCAGCATGCAGATATCCATGTTTGATAAAAACCTTCTGGTGAATACGGAAAATCTGCCGTTAGGTGTTCTGAGGATCCGCGGTACTCTGGAAGAGGTCGATACGACGATGGAACAGTACCGGGAGCTTATTGATGAGATGGTGGACAATGAACTCCAGAACTATAAAAAAATGTATTTAAAGGAGCGGAAGATCAAGCATCTGATCGGGATCGGTGAGAACATCCTGTATCTGTTTCGGTACGAGGAAGACGGAAAGCCGCTTTCGAGGATCACGAGAGAGCAGTTTGAAGAGTTTTACACCCGCCTGAGCACGATGAATGAAGAGCAGATGGAGGAGCATTTCGGGGTGAACCGGGAGTACGCTTCCTTACTTATGCCATGCGCGGTGATCTATAAGAAGTTTCTTGAGATGACGGGAGCAGAGATGATCTGGATCCCCGGGGTACGGCTCTGTGACGGGATCGCGGCGGAGTTCGCGGCGGACAAGAAGCTTATAAAATTCCGGCACAATTTTGATAACGATATTATCAGCACTTCCCGTTCCATGGCAAAACGCTACCAGTGCTTAAGCCGGCACACGGAGACTGTCGAGAAATATGTGCTCCAGATCTTCGATACAATGCGGAAATACCACGGAATGGGGCAGAGAGAGCGCCTGCTTTTGCAGATCGCGGTGCTGATCCATGCCTGCGGAAAGTTTATCAGTGTCCGGAATTCCAATGAGTGCGCTTACAACATCATCATGTCCACGGAGATCATCGGTATCTCCCATTTGGAGCGGGAGATCATCGCAAATGTGGTCCGCTATAATATCCGGGATTTCGATTACAATATGGTTCGGATGGAGACAGAATTAGATGAAGTGACGGACAGCTTCAGCGGTCAGAACGAGGTCATGCTTCTGATCGCAAAGCTCACAGCGATGCTGCGTCTGGCGAATTCCATGGACCGCGGACACAGTGCGAAGCTCGCGGACTGCCGGATGACCGTGAAGGATCAGAACCTGATCATCACGACAGATTATCACGGCGATATTACGCTGGAGGCTGTTTCTTTTGAGCAGAAAGCAGCGTTCTTTGAGGAAATTTTTGGAATTCGGCCGGTGCTTCGCCATAAAAAGTATGTATAGTCAGGTCTGACCGGAACCAACGCATTCAGGGAGGCGGAAAAGAAAGATGAAAAAAGAAGAAAAAAAAGACAATGCACAGAAGGCCAGAAAAGGAAAAGAACAGGGAATTGAGTATTTTCAGGATCCTAAGAATTATGTAAACCGAGAACTGAGCTGGCTGGAGTTTGACTGCCGTGTACTGGAGGAAGCCAGAGATAAGACCAACCCACTCTTTGACCGTTTAAAATTCTTAAGCATCACGGCATCAAATCTGGATGAGTTTTTCATGGTCCGCGTGGCCTCCTTAAAGGACATGGTCCATGCCGGATATAAAAAACCGGATATTGCCGGAATGACGGCTCAGGAACAGCTGGATAAGATCAGCGTCCGGACCCATGAACTGGTGGTTCAGCAGTATAATACCTACAACCGGTCCCTGCTCCCGGCACTCAGAAACAACGGATTAAATCTGATCGAGTGCCATGAGGACCTGACACCGGAACAGGGAGTGTTCGTGGACCGGTATTTCAAGGAAGAGGTCTATCCGGTACTCACCCCGATGGCGGTGGACTCCTCGAGACCGTTCCCCCTTGTCCGGAATAAATCCTTAAATATCGCGGCACTGCTGAAGAAAAAAGACGGCGATGAGGAACTGGAATTTGCCATGGTACAGGTTCCGGCGGTACTCCCGAGGATCTTAAGCCTCCCGGTGACCACCGATGAGAACCACAACGAGACGCGGAATGTGATTTTCCTGGAGGAGATCATCGAGCGGAACATGCAGCAGCTGTTCTTAAACTACGATATCGTGACCTCCCACCCGTTCCGAATCATGAGAAATGCCGATTTCTCCCTTGACGAGGAGGAAGCTGTGGATCTTCTCGAGGAGATCGAGAAGCAGTTAAAGCGCAGGCAGTGGGGCGAGGTCATCCGTCTGGAGATCGAGGATAAGGCGGATCAGAGACTCCTCAAGGTATTGAAACGGGAACTTGAGGTCAATGAGGAAGACATCTTCGAGATCCCGGGCGCTCTGGATCTGACGGTCCTTATGAAGATGTACGGCCTTGACGGATACGACCATTTAAAGACACCGAAATATACGCCGCAGCCGGTTCCGGCACTGATGAATGACGATGATATCTTTACGAATATCCGGAAAGGTGATATTCTTCTGATGCATCCTTACGAGACCTTTGATCCGGTTGTGGACTTTGTCAGAAGAGCGGCGAGAGATCCGGAAGTGCTGGCGATCAAGCAGACACTCTACCGTGTCAGCGGAAATTCCCCGATCATTGCGGCACTGGCAGAGGCAGCAGAC
>OGDP01000882.1_pt1 | contig 23481 bp, 17 predicted proteins | sample 1570441 | NCBI WGS metagenome assembly OGDP01 (sample SAMEA2581961, study PRJEB24529) | metagenome | biome: Human gut stool | place: China | collected 2011
GAGCACTTGACTTTTAATCAAGTTGTCCGGGGTTCGAATCCCCGATGCTTCACTATGTGGAACCCTTTCGAGGGTTCTTTTTTTGTTCTGCATATCCAAAATTGGTCCGGTGGACCAATTTTGATTATGTTTATCTTAAGGTTACGGCGAAAATCTTGCAAAAGAGCAGGAAATGTACTATGCTTTGAAAGAATAAAAAAGAACGGAGGAATCTGTTTATGGCACAAAAAAAGAAAAACAAAAGACGAAGACGCCAGTTTCAGCAGAAAGTGATTTTAAGTGTTCTGCTTGTTATCATTATCGGATTGATTGGCGTGCTTGGATATCAGATGCAGAAGAACGAGAAAAAACAGACGGATGGAAACGCAAGTGCATCCTCTTCGGTTTCGTCATCCTCTCTTGTTGGGGACAGTTCAGAGCCGATATCGGATTCCAGCCCGGAGGAGGAGATTACACCGACGCCTGAGTCGGTACAGCAGATTTCGTCAGATGGTCTGAACAGTCAGCATGCCCTGCTGGTGCGGGAAAGCGATCTGGCTGAGATGATGAATCTGGGCGGAGATGAGAGAATTTATCCGGCGTCGATGACAAAGATTATGACAGCGCTGCTTACCATTGAAAATCTTCCGGATCTGAACGAGACGATTACGGTTCCGGAGGACATCTTCGAGGAACTGACGGCACAGGATGCGTCGGTAGCGGGATTTAATCCGTACGAACAGCCGACGGTTCGTGATCTTCTCTATGGTGTGCTGCTTCCATCCGGCGCAGATGCCTGTGAGACATTGGCGAGAGCAGTCGGCGGATCGGAAGAAGGTTTTGTGGCCATGATGAACCAGAAAGCAGAAGAACTGGGACTTACCAATACGCATTTTGAGAACTGCACGGGACTACATAACAACAACCATTATTCTACCTGCCGTGATATTGCGGTGCTGATGAGTGAGTGTCTGAAGAGTGATACGTTTCGCGAGATCGTGACGAGGGAGGTTTACACAACGGAGGCTACCGCATCACACCCGGAGGGAATTACGCTGTATGACACGATGCTCCACCGGTTTACCAGCTATGAGATGAGTACGACACTGGAGAACGGGGCAGTCATTGAAGGCGGAAAGACCGGATTTACCGATGAGGCGGGTCAGTGCCTGGTCAGCTTTGCAGAATATGGAGGCGAAGAGTACATACTTGTTACGGCAGAGGCCATGACGGATTCGGGATCTGCGGTGGACAGCATCGCGGATGCGAGTACGGTGTATGGAAGATTACAGTAAATACAGGTGAAAGCGAGAGCTGGAAACGGGAGAAAATTCCCGGTTCCGGCTCTTTTTTTTACGTGAAGCAAGTCGAGAAAATAAGGTGTGGATAACATTGGGGATGTTTTGCACGGAATGCGCAGAAAAGAATTATGTTTTCCACAAAAGAAAGAAGCGCAGGGGAAAAATTGTGGATAACGGAAAGGAAAAATCCGGTTTTTGTGTATAGATCGCGCCGGATGGGAAATACTGCTTACTGTAGAAAAGCAGGAGGAGAGCGAGAAATCGAAAAACGCCTCTGAAATGCTTAAAAAGATATCAGCAGAGGTGGTAAGAACATGAAAAGAGACAAGTTGAGAATCGGCGTGATCACAGCGGCACTGGCAATGATGATTGCAGGCGGAGTGCTGACCTGGCAGCAGGATGCGAGAAACGGTAAGGCAGATCAGGCGAAACAGGGAGAGACGGCACAGCTTACAGAGGACGAAAGCACCGGAACTACAGAACAGCAGACGGAGGAGACGGCGGGAGATGCAGACGGAACGCGTGCCGTACAGGATCAGGCAGATGATGTGGAAAACAGTCTGGAACAGGTGCCGGAAATGGAAGCGGCGTGTGAAGAAGAGGCGGCGGGAAATCCAGAAGCAGATGCAGAGACGGCTCAGAATACACCGGAAGAATCAGATGGGAATACAGAAAGACAGGACGCGCAGGCGGTAAACGGAACAGCGGCGGATCAGAACGGAGAAACAGGATCAGGAGAAACAGCGGCGAATGAAGAAACGAGTGCAGCATCCGGAACTGTGGATTCTGCAGAAAATCAGGAAACGGCAGTTGAGACAGCAGGGGCTGCACAGGATCTGATGTTCAGCGAAGCGACAATCATGGAACTGCCGGTTACTGGAACAGTTCTGATTCCGTATAACATGGAAAATACCGTTTATTTCCCGACACTGGATCTTTACCAGTGCAATCCAGGCGTTGTTTTCTCGGCGGCAGAAGGAACTCCGGTTCTGGCGGCAGCGGACGGAGAAGTTGTGAGTGTGGAAAATGATGCAAGAACCGGCCTCACCGTCACCATGAATCTTGGAAATGGATACGAAGCCATCTACGGACAGCTCACAGACGTTTCCCTCGAGGCAGGCCAGAAAGTTCAGAAAGCAGCACGGATCGGAGCAGTTGCAGCACCGACGAAATATTATGTAAAAGAGGGAAGCAATCTTTTCTTTGAGATGAAAAAAGACGGAAAAGCCATTGATCCTATGGTATATCTCCCGGCAATTTCGGAATAAAAAAGAGGACCTGCACGAAATGGGATGCGGGAAAGTATTATAAAGTGTAGGATTCGCAATCGAATCTTTTTTACAGGTTTTGAATACAAAAAAGGCGGCGCAGACCGCGGATGGTAAAATACCGTTTTTCGATTGCTTTTTATAAAAAAGGCTGGCTGAAAACAGTCAGCTTTACATATAACAAACAGGATTGTTTTGATATAGAAAAAGGGTGGAATAAAAGGAAAGTAACCGGTTACAGAAAATGTGAAAGTTTGTCATTTTAGGGGTTTCGTTTTTGAATGTTATCGGTTAAAATAGATGTAGTGGACAGATCCTGAAAACAAGGAGGATTAGAAAAATATGGAGCTTTTATTTATGGACCCGGTGTTCAAAGAAGCAATCTGGGGTGGAACAAAGTTAAGAGACGTATTTGATTACGAAATTCCGAGCGATACAACCGGCGAGTGCTGGGCGATCAGCGGACATGCCAACGGAATGAGCCATGTGGCAGGCGGAAGATTTGATGGAAAAACATTAGGTGAGCTCTGGAAAGAGGAGCCGGAAATTTTCGGAAATTACCCGGGAAGCCAGGTTCCGCTGCTGATCAAGATCATTGATGCAAAAAATGATCTGAGCATCCAGGTTCATCCAGATGATGCTTATGCAGGAGAGCATGAGAATGGATCTCTTGGAAAGACCGAGTGCTGGTACGTGCTGGACTGCGAACCGGGTACAGAAATTGTTATCGGACACAATGCAAAAGACAAGGCAGAAGTGGAGAAAATGATCCGCAATCATGAGTGGAGCGATTTCATCCGCAAAGTGCCGGTACATAAGGGAGATTTCTTCCAGATCAATCCGGGATGCGTACATGCCATCAAAGGCGGCACACTGATTCTGGAGACACAGCAGAGCAGCGATATCACCTATCGTGTATACGATTATGACAGACTGCAGAACGGCAAACCGAGACAACTTCATGTAGAGCAGAGTATCGATGTTATCGAGGCTCCGTTTAAAACGGCAGATATCGATACCTTTACAGAGGAAATCCCGGGCGCGGTACATACCCATTTTGTAACATGCAAGTTCTACTCTGTAGATAAATACGACATCGACGGTGTATTCACCTTAGATGCGAAAAAATATTATACTAATGTAAGCGTTATTGCCGGAGAGGGTACTGTAAACGGTATTACGGTGAAAAAAGGTACACACTTTATTATTCCGGCTAATTTTAACGGATGCAGATTTGAAGGAAAACTTTCCGTGATCTGCTCAAATCCAGAGGCGTAAGAGAGGAGAAAAACACAATGAGACTTGGAGCATTAGAAGCAGGCGGAACAAAGATGGTCTGCGCAATTGGAAACGCAAATGGAGAAATTTATGAGAGAATTTCTATCCCGACCGAGACACCGGAAATTACCGTTCCGAAAATGATTGAGTATTTCAAAGAGAAGGACATTCAGGCACTGGGAATCGGTTGCTTTGGACCGATCGACCTGAACAGAAAATCCGAAACATATGGTTACATTACCACAACTCCCAAATTAGCATGGAAGAACTACAACATCGTAGGCGCTTTCGCAGATGCACTGGACATCCCGGTTGGATTTGATACCGATGTAAACGGTTCTGCACTGGGTGAGGCTACCTGGGGAATCACAAAAGGTCTGGACAACAGCATTTACATCACCATCGGAACGGGCGTTGGAATGGGAATTATTTCCAATGGCAAGCTGTTGCACGGCATGCTTCATCCGGAAGGCGGACACGTTCTGCTGACCAGACATCCGAAAGATACTTACGGCGGAAAATGCCCGTATCACAGCAACTGCCTGGAAGGCCTTGCTGCAGGTCCTGCCATTGAAGCACGCTGGGGCAAAAAAGGTATTGAGCTGGCAGACAAAAAAGAGGTATGGGAGCTTGAGGCTTACTATATCGGACAGGCACTTGTAGACTGCATCATGCTGCTCTCCCCGCAGAGAATCGTTTTGGGCGGAGGCGTTATGCATCAGGAGCATATGATGCCGCTCGTAAGAGAAGAAGTAAAGAAACAGCTGAACGGATATCTTGTAACAAAAGAACTTGAGGATCTCGACAGCTACATTGTACTTCCAAGCCTGAACGACAACCAGGGTATCATGGGCGCATTGAAACTGGCGGTAGATGAGCTGGCAATGCAGTAAAAATAAAAATGAGAAAACCGTTCGGAGAAATCCGGACGGTTTTTTGCTTACAGGAAACTTCGTTGAATTTTCCTGCGAAGCAGGACTCTTTCTTATTTTTTTGATTGCGCCTAAAAGAACCGAGTGTTAAAGTTACATAGAATACAGATGAACAGAAGGAACGGAATTTGAAATGGAACAGGGGAATTTTACATATATTCTGGAATGCAGCGATGGATCTTTTTATACAGGCTGGACCAATAATTTGGAACGCAGAGTAAAGGCACACAATGCTGGAAAAGGAGCGAAATATACAAAGAGCCGCAAACCGGTAAAACTGGTGTATTTTGAAACCTTTTTAACAAAACAGGAGGCTATGCGGAGAGAATGGGAAATTAAGCAGCTTTCGCGGGTAGAAAAATGGAAGCTGATTCAAGCGAAGAAGCAATAAAAATACAAAAACAGACGGCTCAAACAGGCACAACGGTATGCGTAAGCGAGCAGTCTGTTTTTTTGTGTCAAAGCAGGTCAAACATTTTCAAAAGAAAATAGATATTTTGACTTGAAAAATAATTTTATCCTGCTATAATAAAAGAAACGATGACAAGTAGTAATCAAAACTACATAAAGTAGTAATTGAAATACACAGTGTTTCTGACAGGAAAGGAATGAGCAGGATGAAGTATATCAGAAAAAATGGAATCAAGGATCCTGGCAGTGCGATTACACATGGAACTGCGCTGATCCTGGCGGTGGTGGGAACGCTGCCGTTGCTTTTGAAGGCGGCGCGGGAGCCGGATCATCTGCATGTGGTTGCGATGGCGGTGTTTATGCTGAGTATGATTTTGCTGTATCTGGCGAGCACCGTGTATCACACGTTTGATGTAAATGGGAAGGTAAACCGTCGACTGAAGAAGTTTGATCATATGATGATTTCCGTGCTGATTGCGGGAAGTTATACGCCGATCTGTCTGATTGCGCTGCATGGACGGACGGGAATTGTACTTTGTGCATTGGTGTGGGCAGCTGCAATTGGCGGAATTCTTGTCAAGGCATTCTGGATCAATTGTCCGAAGTGGTTTTCCTCAGTGTTGTATATCGCAATGGGATGGCTGTGTGTACTGGCATTTCATCCGCTGTTTCTGGCTCTTTCACGGCCGGCATTTGGATGGTTGCTGGCGGGCGGCATCATTTATACGGTCGGCGGGGTGATTTACTCCTTAAAAATGCCGATGTTTAATGCGAAGCATAAAAAGTTCGGAACACATGAAATTTTCCATCTGTTTGTGATGGGTGGCAGCTTCTGTCATTTTATTGTGATGTATTATTTTGTGGCGGCGATGCCGGTATAAAAACTTGTTTGAAGATAAAACAGTAATGCAAAAATAAAATACTGCGGAACGTATTTTCGTTATACCCGGGTATTAACATTTATTTGGGAAAACTTTACGCTCCGCAGTACTATTTTTGCATTATTTTTTCTTTTGACGGTATTCACTCGGAGAAATTCCGTAGACTTTTTTGAATACCTGTGTAAAATAAGAAAAATTCGTGTAGCCGATATTCGTTGCAATTACACTGACCGGGAGATTGGTTCCCTCAAGCAGGGAAATCGCAATTTTCAGTTTTTCCTGCACGATATAGTCAGAAAGTGAAATTCCTTTTACCTTTTTGAAAAGCCGGGAGAGGTATTCCGGGTTCATGTATACCTGATGTGCGATTTCGGTGCGGGTAACATTCTGGTGAATATTTTTCTGAATAAAATTTACCACCTGGTCGATCTGTGAAACACCTGGTTCTGCGCTAATTTGAAGGCTTTTTAGATAATCAACGGAAAAATCAAGCAGTTTATGCATCTCTTCTATGGAATGACAGGAGTTGTTCAGGGCGTGAATATCGTATTCTTTTTCAAAAACACCGTGTGCATCGATGTGGTGATGGTTCAGAATCTGATAGAAGATCTGAAGAAAATCCTGTAAAAAGAGACTGAGCATTTTCTGGTTTACATGGCCGGATTCTTTTTGGCGGAGCAGATAATCATGCATGTCTACACGGACGGCATCGTAATAACCAGAGGAGAGCATGAAATTCCAGTGGACAAAATCCGGAGGGGTGTAGGGAACCTGGGAAATGCTGGATTTCTGATAAAAAATACCGCTATAGTTTGCCACATTTTCACTGCGCTGTTCCAAAAGCTGCTGTATTTTATCTGGTAGCAGAAGAAAATTTGCAGAATGAGCACAGTAGCATGCTATTTTAAAGTGGAGATACTGTGAAGCGGCTTCCACAAAAGTATGCAAATAAATTTGCACCTGATCTTTTGTAAAATTATCGGTTTCGTATAAAATAAGGGCAAAAACCTGTTCGTGGACATGGCAGAAAAGCAGTTTTTTAGTGAACGGCTTAAACAGCTCGGAAACGACATTCTGCAGGATAGAGCGGAGGAGAGAAAGGTCACGAACTGGATGTGGCGTGTCCTGTTCGAGAATATCAATCAAAGTCAGAACACAGGAACGGCCGGGATCGAGTTTTATGGAGATCGTGTCCAGAAAACTCAGAATATTCTGCGGTTCTGCAGGCTGTTTCTGCAAAAATTCATTTAAAAGCACATCAAGAAGATCCATTTCGCGTTTGCTGAAATAGTTTCCATATTCACTGTAAAATTTTTCCTTTCTTTCCTTTTGAATTTGCAGGACTGCTTTCTGAATGGAAACCTCAATTGCACTGTAGGGAGCGGGCTGAATCAGATAATCGAATCCGCCGAGTTGCAGTGCTTTTTGTGCATAGGAAAAATCTTCATGTGAGGTGAGAAAAATACATTTGATTTCTGGAAAATGCTCCGCAACCCATTCATAAAGTTCAAGACCGCTGCCGAGCGGCATTTCGATATCGCAGAGCATGATATCCACGGAATTGTTTGAAAGAATTTCACGCGCACGGATAATGTCGTTAGCACAGAAAACCTGTCGGATGGAAAGCGCATCCCAGTTGATGCCGGAATGAATACCGGCGACAACATCGGGTTGGTCATCAATAATCAATACATTCATTCGGGATTCCTCCTCTTTCTAGGATAATGAAAACAAATTTTCGTTTGAGAGTAAGCTACTTTTAGTTTCTGAACTGGTATTTGGTTCTTCCTGGATGGGCAGGATAATTTCTGTCATGGCGCCGGAGGAATTGTTCATACAGATCAGTCCGGCCTGGTCACCGTAAAGTAAGGTAAGTCGTTGACGGAGATTGTGTATACCGATGTGCTGTCCGGTTACTGCATCTTCTGTATGTTGCAGAAAGGACTGCAGAAATTCGTCCGGAAATCCGGTTCCGTTATCCTGAATACTGATATTTAAATAATTTCCTTCTTCAGTCTCTGTCAGCTGTACGGAAATGTGTACATTGAGCGGCTGGCTGGAGATTCGCCCATGCTTAAAAGAATTTTCGACGAATGTCTGAATGCAGAGCATGGGAACCGGAAACTTTGAAACAGCGGGATCGGCAGAAATGGTCAGCTCAGAAGAATCTCTTGTGTTTAGCTTCTGAAGTTTATAATAATTCTGTACCTGATTCAGTTCCGTCTGCAGTGGCACAAGACTGCTGTTGTCGCGGAAGGTATAGCGGATATACTGGGAAACATATAAAATCATTTGCTGTGCATCGTTTCCTTTATTCTGTTGAATCATACCGTAAAGAGTTTTCAGGCAGTTCAGATAAAAATGAGGCTTCAACTGAATTTGAAAATATTGCAGCTGAGATTTTTGAATGGTCAGCTTATTTTCATAAGTGCGGATTTTCAGATTGTGAATTTCATCCATCATTCGGTTAAAAGTGGAATTAAAGACGGAAAATTCACGGATAAACTGTGTTTCCTGCAGTTTTGAGTTCAATTTACCGTTTCGAATATTCTCCATGGTAGCGATTGCATCTCTTAATGGAGAAAAGTAAATTTTGATGGCCAAAAAACACATGAACGGAATCAAAAGCAGTGCCAGCACAGAGGCAATGATGGCAAACATCTGTGTCGCATTTAAATAAAACTGGCTTCCCTGGTAAGGGGAAAGGTAAAGCATGGTAATATCAGCATATTTTAAGCGATCCTGTACAACAAAAAAGTTTTCTTTTTGTCCTTTTTTGACGTGGTTATTGTCTTCAGGCGAAAAGGTCAGTTTATTTTCTGTAATGATTTTAGAAGGATTTAATACGGTTCCGTCGTTGGAAAGATAGATGAGTGAACTAGTTTTATGCGTCTGTGTGGCGAGGCGAGATGGAGCCATGACCAGATCAAAATCTACGAGAGAAACACTGTAGGCATTGGAAAAACCGATAAGGCGAACCAAAAAGTATTTATCACCGACTTTATCGTAAAACCAGGATTTGGGAGTTGATTCAAAATCAAGGGATTTTACGTAATTCTGCATTGTTATTAATTCTTTATAGGAATAGCAGTCCTGATAGGCACAGCGGCAGACATCATTGGGAGCAGAATAAATATAGACAGCACCGAGACATTCTGTCAGAGCAAGCTGTTCCCGTGCTTTATTCACAATGGAGAGTGTATTTAAATGAACATCGAGCGGATCAAGTTTATATTTTAGTTTCTGATAATTCCAGTTCGTAGCCCAGTTCTGTGCCATTGAGGTTTCTATCTGGGAAAGATCTGCTTCTAACTGTTCCTGATAGAGAAACAGAGCATTTCGATTTGCAGAAGCGATTTCGCGGTTCAGCAGGCGAAGCGAGTAGAAATCAAAAAATATCGTCAGAAATGTAAGCGGAATAAGCATGATAAGGCTTATAAGGGTGAAAAAAATTTTTGATGAGATGTAAAAATTTTTACGAGATAACATAAGAACCTCCCAAAATATAACAATATAAGAAAAATCGTGTGAGCGTTCCAACTGTTGGAACATGCCATTTATTCTAATATAGATGTCGTGTGTTTTCAAGAAATAAGTATACAGATTCGTTAAAATAACGAAAGTTACAGTGGTATGTCACAATATATAAAGAGAAAGTCACAGATTTTATAGAGAAAGAGATACTTCTTTGATAGGATATAGCTATTCGTAAAACAAAGAAAAGAACAAAGGAGAGAAATGTAATGAATAAGAAAAAAGCAATGGCATTTTTACTTGTTTCTGTTATGGCGGGAAGTATGCTGGCAGGTTGCGGAAGCGATGCAAGCTCTGCACAGGGTTCATCTTCTAAGAGCGCAGAAAGTAGCAATAATGACAGCTATACAGTAAAAATTCTGGCACCTGGTGATGCAAGTACAGATGACTGCGCAAAAATTTCTGAAGCAGCGAGCAAAATCACAGAGGAAAAATTTAATACAAAAATTGAAGTAACAAGAGTTGGCTTTGGAAGCTATGATCAGCAGGTAAACCTGACATTGGCATCTTCTGAAAAATTGGATCTGATGTATGAGTACTGTGGAAATGTAACATCTGCAATCAGCAGCGGACAGATCCTTCCGATTACGGATTATCTGAACAGCTATGGCAGCGATATGAAATCTGAAATCAGTGAATCCGACTGGAAATGTGTAACCTTTAACGGCAATATTTATGGTGTTCCGTCCAATAAAGAGAAAGCAACGGGATGGGGATTTGCTATGAATAAAGAGATGGCAGATGCAACCGGAATTGACTATAGTTCTATTAAAACAGAAGAGGAGTTGGAGCCGCTCCTTGAAAAAGTAAAAGAAATGTATCCAGATGTATATCCCATTGTTTCTCATGTGGGTTCCATGAGCCTTATGACAAACCCAGATGACCTTGGTGGAGATATCGGATCTTTAGAGAGTGTATCTTCTGACAGCACAGAAGTTATTAATTACTACGCAACAGATAAATATATGAACGAAATGAAACTTCGCTATGACTGGGCGCAGAAAGGTCTGATCATGCCGGATGCTTCCACTTCTACTGAAATGGCAAATAGTCTGATTGGTTCTGGTAAAGGTTTTGGACGTTTTACAAATACAAAACCAGGTATCGAGCAGGAGATCGAAAAAGAGTCCGGAAAAGAAATCGTTGTTTTGAATCTGGTAGAACCATATACTACCACAACACGTGTTGACATTGTATGGTATGTTCCGCATAACAGTGATAAACCGGAAAGAGCTGTACAGGTATTAAACGAGATCTACACAAACCCGGATCTGGCAAATATTCTTATCAATGGTCTGGAAGGAACTCATTATGAGTTTACAGACAAAGACAACGGTGTCATCAACTACCCAGACGGTGTAACAGCAAGTAACACAGGTTATACCAGTCTTCCATGGGCTTGGCCGAATGAGGCAATTTCCTATGTATGGGAAGGAAATGATCCGGATATCTGGGATCAGACCCAGGAGTTCAACAACAATGCGGTTGTTTCTCCGGCCAAAGGTTTTGCATGGGACAACACAAATGTACAGAACGAAGTAACTGCATGCGCAAACGTAACTGCCAAATATGGTCCTGCACTGCAGTGCGGTTCCTTGGATCCAGAAACTACCATTCCGAAATTCCTGGATGAGTTGAAAGCAGCAGGAGCAGATACCATCATCGCTGAGAAACAGAGACAGTTAGATGATTGGCTGGAAGCCAACAAATAATGGAGGCTGGGAAGATGAAAAGAAATTGGGGTAAAATCCGCAGATTTATTCCCATGTATCTGATGCTGCTTCCGGGGCTTGTATACTTATTTATCAATAACTATATGCCTATGGCTGGAATTATCATTGCATTCAAGAAATATAATTACAGTCTGGGAATCCTGAAAAGCCCGTTTACAGGTCTTAAAAACTTTGAGTTTTTGTTTAAGACAAAAGATGCTTGGACAATTACAAGAAACACACTGGGATACAACGTAATCTTTATCGTAGTCGGAACCGTACTTGCAATTGCAGTGGCAATTCTGCTGAATGAAATCCGTTCCACGATGGGAAAGAAAATATACCAGACGTTAATTCTGGTACCGTTCCTGATTTCTATCGTCGTTGTCAGCTACCTGGTATATGGATTCCTCAGCACAGATGCCGGATTCATTAATAACAGTATTCTGAAACCAATGGGAAAACAGGGCATCGGATGGTATTCTGATCCGAAGTACTGGCCATTCATTTTGATCTTTGTCAATGTATGGAAAAACCTGGGATATAACTGCATTATCTATTATGCAACGGTAGTAGGATTGGATGCCAGTCTTTACGAGTCTGCATCTATCGACGGTGCGAACCGCTGGCAGAGAATTCTGCATATCACACTGCCGGGACTGAAAACAACCATTATCACACTGACCCTGATGAGCGTAGGACGTATTTTCTATTCCGATTTCGGACTGTTCTATCAGGTACCAATGAACAGCGGACCGCTGATCGACGTGACAAACACCATCGATACTTACGTATATCGTGGATTGATGGAGCTGAACAACATCGGTATGGCATCTGCAGCAGGTCTTTATCAGTCACTGGTAGGATTTGCACTGGTACTGATTGCAAACCTGATTGTTCGAAGACTGGACGAAAACAGTGCATTATTCTAAGCGAAGGGAGAGTATGAAAAATGGTTGAAAGAAATAAAAGCTTTCAGATTGCAGCTAATGTGATTATGATCTTACTGTCCGCTATGTGTATCGTCCCGTTTATTCTGCTGATTATGTCATCAATCACCAAAGAGAACATTCTATTAAAATATGGATATTCTTTCTGGCCGCGTGAAATCAGTTTTGATGCATACAAAACACTGCTGGTAGATTCAGGCAGTATTGTAAGAGGTTATATCATTTCCGCACTGGTAACGGTAGTCGGAACCGTGGCAAACCTGACTCTGACAACACTGTTTGCCTATCCACTGTCAAGAAAAGAGCTTCCGGGAAAAGCATTTTTCTCCTTTGTGATTTTCTTTACGATGTTGTTCAACGGTGGCTTGGTACCGTCCTATATGATGTGGACTGGAATCTTTCATATTAAAAATACCATCTGGGCACTGATTGTTCCAAATCTTCTGATGGGAGCTTTCTATGTCATCATGATGAGAACGTATTTCACCACCAATATTCCTGATGCGGTCATCGAGGCTGCAAGAATTGACGGAGCAGGTGAGTGGAGAATTCTGGCAAAAATTGTTCTTCCGATGTCTACGCCGATTATTGCTACACTGGCACTTCTGGTCGGCCTCGGATACTGGAATGACTGGTTGAATGGTCTGTACTATATCAACAACGATAAACTGTACAGTATTCAGGTTCTGCTGAATAAGATGCTTCTGGATGTGCAGTATCTGATGAGCGGTGCTTCAGGAGGAGCATTGACACAAAGCATTACACTTCCGGCAACTGGTATCAAAATGGCCGTTGCAGTTATGGGAGCACTTCCAATTCTGGTTGTGTATCCATTCTTCCAGAAATACTTTGTGAAAGGTATTGTGATTGGAGCTGTAAAGGGCTAATAGAATTCTTATAATAGAAAGCAGACTTTCCAGATACACGCAGGAATGCGTGAGAATGGAAAGTCTGTTTTTTTGATGCAACTTTAGTTCAGCTTAATATTTTTAAACAGCGATCCCAGTGTCGTTGTCACTTCCTCTGTCTCCGGGAGTTCGATGGTTTCTTCCTGAATTTCTTCGGCGGCAACGTCGTCGAGTGCCTTCATGGAGAGACTGAGTTTGCCATCTTTGATGGCGATGACTTTTACTTTGACTTTATCGCCGACTGCCAGAACTGCGGACGGATGTTTGATGCGTTTGGCGCAGATCTGGGAGATGTGGACGAGGCCGGAGAGGCCGTTTCCGAGGTTGATGAATGCGCCGTATGGCTGCAGGCTTTCCACGGTTCCTTCGGTAACAAGGCCGACTTCTACGTTGGAAATTTTCTCTTTGCGGTCCTCATCTGCTTTTTCACGGAGAAGCTCGCGGGCGGAGAGGATCAGGCGGTCTTTTTCTTTGTCGAGGTCAAAAACCTGTACCTGAATGTCTTTGTTTAAGTATTCATTCAGATCTTCCACGTAGTTCAGGGAGAGTTTGGAAGCCGGGATGAAGCCGCGGATTCCTTCGACGTAAGCGATAACACCGGCGTTTACGATTCCTTTGACTTTTACATCCAGTACGGTTTTCTCTTCTTTGTACTGTGCGAGTTTTTCCCATGCGAGGATATCGTTTGCCTCTGCGCGGGAGAGAAGAATGTTGCCGTGGCCGTCGTCTTTGCGGATCACGGTTGCGGTGATTTCGTCACCGACCTGAACAGCGTCTTTTAAGGAGAAGCCAGGCTCGTTGCTGAAGTCCTCGGCGCGGATGACGCCCTCTGCGTAGTATTTCAGATCGAGAATCACCTCTTTTTCATCTTCCTCCCCTCTTCTTCCATTTTTATTGGATGGTCGAAATTCCAATATATCTGGAAAATGGCAGACTTTTCTGCACTTTACTGGTCTTGGCATAAACTGCTCCTTTCTTGTTTTTCTTATATATTAGCTCCATTAAGAGCATATGTCAATAACGTTTTTGACATATGCCCCTTTAACTTCTTTCTTTAACAAAACACACCTTCGCCATTACTTCTGAACACTGCCGCAATACTACTGACTATAATTATTGCAGAAAAAAGTCTGAAACGGGAACTGAATATTTATGGCCATGAGGAGGTCATTCATATCCTGCGCTGCCATTGGCAAACAGATTCATATGATTAAAGTAAAAGGCGGAGAAGAAAAATTAACCTGCTGCGGTGATGAACCATTTAACCCTTGCGAAGAAACATATGCCAAAGACAGTAAATAGCTTCTTCATAAAGCATTCTGCCTCTATGGGCAAGCTGACAAATACCAGCCATATAAGAAGCATCATTCCACGGTAAAGGATGCCTGTGAACTGGCTGAAACCCTACATATCCGGAACTTGATCCTGTATCACACCGAAGATGACACACTAAAGAATCGGAAAGAGCTGTATACAAAAGAAGGCTCCATGTATTACCATGGAACCCTCTATATCCCGAATGATCTAGATGAATTTGAATTATAAATAATGCTCATATAATGTGAGCAGCAAGCCGCTGAGATTATCATATGGTATATTCAAGAATGCTCTTTGTAGTCTCCCCTCAACGATGAGATGCTGTCCTGCGTCAGCATTTCATCGTTGTATACTTTTCCGGTTCTGTACTTTTTCCTTACTGCATATTTACATTTCTACTATTATTTGATTTTCTTATCGTCATTCTTGAAATTATGCTGATGTTCACATATAATGTATATATTATTTTCAGACAGAACAGGATTATATCTTTGAAAAAAGTGGAACGTAATGTGAGGTTATCTGTCCATAAGAGAAACTGCCCGAAAATGGGAAATGCAGGAATGACATGGCAGAAAGGAAGTGAACAGCATGAGCACCGATGAAGAATTTTACAAGCAATATCTGTGCGGTGATGAAGCAGGGCTTGAGGCGCTGATGAAAAAATATGGCGACCCGCTGACCTTATATATAAACGGTTATCTGCATGACGTTCACGAAGCGGAAGATCTGATGATCGAAGCCTTTTCCTATCTGTTTACGAAAAAGCCCCGCATCCGGGACGGCGGATTTAAGGCCTATCTGTATAAAGCGGCACGGCACATGGCTCTACGCCACAAAAGCAGACGGCAGATTTTTTTCAGCTTTGAGGACTTAACCGGGGAGCCGGACGGCAAAACGCTGGTAGAGGAGGTCGTCCGAACAAAGGAACGGAATCAGATTTTACATTTCTGTATGGACGAGTTAAACTCGGAATATCGAGAGACCCTTTATCTGACCTATTTTGAGGGCATGAGCTATCAACAGGCCGCCGAGGTCATGGGAAAAAGCGTGAAGCAGATTACAAATATGGTGTACCGGGGAAAAGAACGTTTGCGCGGATTATTGGAACGGGAGGGGATCACAAATGTTGAGCCATGAGGAACGAATCGCGGAGGTAAAACGGCGTACCGCAGAAAAAGAGCGTCAAAAAAGACTGCGACGGAGATGGATTGCCGCCGTTTCCGGCGTGGCGGCGTGTCTTGCGGTGATAGTTGGTATTTCCCTTTCCATGCCCGGTATTGTGGAACAAATCGAGCCGGGGACTTTCTCCGGCTTTGAAACGGCGGCAACGATGTTAGGTGGCAGCGCTGCGCTGGGATATATCGTGATTGGACTGCTCGCTTTTGTTCTTGGCGTGTGCGTGACGATTTTATGCTTCCGCGTCCGTCTGCTGAACAGGGAGGAACAGCCGGATGAGCAAAAGGAGGATGGTGCGGATGGAGCTTGTCAGTAACCTTTCACAATTCATTGTTACCCTGCTGGGCTTCTGCCTGAGCGGCATCTGGTATCTGAAAAGCCGGGCACAGGCGTATTTTCTGCTGACCTGCTTTTACGGCTGCTTCGCCCTCGGCTCTCTCTACTGGACGCTGTATCTGCTTTTATTTTCTGAAACGCCGCAGGTCTTTTATGTGTCGGAGTTTGGCTGGGTGGCCAGCGTGATTTTTCTTTATCTTCTGCAATACGGGCTTTCCACCGCGGAGGAAAGGGGGTTTGCATGCCGCAAAGCCCTGCTTGCCCTCCTGATCGGCGTTCCGCTGTGCATGTTTTACTGCACCTTTGGGGATGTCCTCTCCAATCTGCTCTGGTGCGGCATAATGATCGTTATTTCCCATCATTCCATCCGGGGGCTTGCTTACGCCTATACACAGACGGGAACGGCACGGGAGTTGCGGCATTTCCACATCGGGGTGCTGTGCTATACGGCGGTGGAGTATGCCCTTTGGACTTCAGGTTGCTTCTGGTCGGGGGCTTCCATTTCCAGCCCCTACTGCTGGTTTGACTTTCTGCTGACGCTCTGCCTGCTCGCTCTGTTGCCAGCCACGGGAAAGGCGGTGGTGAGATGACCTATATTGAAAATGTTTTGATCTGTATGGTCTCGCCTCTGCTGATTGCTGCTCTGTGTATGGGAAAGCGGCAGACAAAATTTTTCCTGTTCTGCTTTGCGGGAATGGGTGCATGTCTGCTCTCCGCTTATATCAACACCTTTCTTACCGCGCTTTACGAGGCGGATGCCTTTGCCGCCACCTCGGAGATCGCTCCCGTGGTGGAGGAGGTGATGAAGCTCCTGCCACTGCTCTTTTATCTGTTGGTATTCGAGCCAAAAGCGGAGCAGATCAAAATTGCCGCCGTGATCGTCGCCCTTTCCTTTGCTACTTTTGAAAATGTCTGCTATCTGATTCAGAATGGAGCCGAACATTTTTCCTTTATTTTCTTCCGGGGCATTGGGACGGGAGCCATGCACGTCATCTGTGGGGCCATAGTGGGCGGAGGGCTTGTCTATGTGTGGCGGCGGACATGGTTAAAAATTGCCGGAACCTGCGGCCTGCTGGGGGCGGCAATTACCATTCATGCAATCTATAACCTGCTGATCGCCTACGGCAGCGCGGCACAGTATATCGCTTATCTCCTGCCCGTTCTGATTTTGACAGTGGGAAAACTTATCTCCCGCCGTCTCATACCGTGATACAACTGAATTTTTCTTCTTTGGGAGTTGCTTATGTGCAGCTCCCAAATTTTTTGAAAAAATTCGATTTTGAGGTGAGAGTTTTTCCGAGTTTTTGTACCTATATAAGTGAAAGGCTTTTTTAAGCTGTGCTTTTGAGGAGGTTGGAAGGTATGTACGATACAGAAAAGCGTGTTGAGCTGGTAAAAAAGCGAATGTATGAATATCGCCGCCGAAAGGAGCGGCATAGAGTCTATCACCTGTCTGCTCTGTGTGCTCTGCTGTTTTTGTCCCTTGCGGGAGCTTTAGGGACGGTGCAGATCCAGCCGATGGATGCCGCAGGAATGTATGGCGCGATCCTGTTGCATGAAGGGGTGGGTGGATATGTGCTGGTGGCTATGACTGCATTCGTGCTGGCCGTAGTGATAACGGTCGTCTGTATGAGGCTGCATGAACGAGAGAAGAAACAACAAAAACAAAAAAAAGAACAAAAGGAGAACACAATATGAAAAAATTCCTATCTATGCTATTGATTCTCTGCCTGTTTTTAGGCGCACTACCCGCACAAGCGCTGGCTTATGTTGCTGACAACATTCAACGGGCAGACACTGTAGAGCAGGTTTCGGTGGGCAACAGCTCACTCGTCCTGCAAAACGATTATATCCGCATGACGCTGAACAAGCAGGACGGCTCCCTCACAACTTCCCCTGCCGCAACGTCGAGCAGTGTCAATCAAACAGACAAACAAAAACCATTCTGTGAGTTTGTTACATGGAAAGGCTACGGCTATAACAAACAGGAGCTTGTGTATCCCACAACGCTCCGCCTGAAAAATGTGTCTTTTGTAAATAAAACGCCAAATGGCGATGCAAAAGCCATCAAAGTGGAGTATGACCTGACGACCAAGCTGCCCGACAGCACGCTTACCGCCACGACCGCGGTCTACTATGAGCTGGTGCAGTGCAAGGAAGACGAATCGTCAGAAGATACCTGGGGCGTACTGACAACCGTCAGCAGTATCTATATCACAGGCGGATATGTCCCTCCTACGACTGATAGTGATGCTTATATGCCAAGGTGGGGTTATACCCTCGACGACTTTACCGGCATGGGGCACGCAAACGCCACAGACAGTCCTGCAATTAAGATGAGACGCACTGTCTACAATACGGATCAGCATACGGAATCGACCGAAAGCTCTGTTCTTACCAGCAAGGTGAAAAATCTGTCTACCTGGGACGCCTTCTTTCAGGGAAGCGACTATTGCGGGGTCGATATCCGCGATGTTTATGTGGACGGCTACACTTGGGCAAATCCATTTGTAGGACTGACGCAAGCCTCTGATGTGCAGGGCATTGATATTATTCTTCCGGAAAGATTCAGCGTAACACCGGACAGTAGTCCTGCCAACACCTATGTGGAGTGTAAGGGCGACGTTGCTTACCATTTCGACAGTAATGAACCAGGTGGGAATGTGCACTTCCTCTGGGGCTTCCGCGAATTGAAGAAAGGTGCTGAGAATGTTCCGACAGAAGCGGACAAGGTAGAAATCTCCATTGAGGCCAAGCGGCTGGCCGCCTTTGCCAACGGGGACAGTGTGACGGTGGAATATGTGGCCGACGATGCGGCACTGAACGCCCTGAAACAGCAATACGGCGATCCTATTGCCCTCATCAGCGGCGACTATGAGAGCAGAAACGGCACGGAATTTACCTTTACCGGTGGGGCGGCACTGCTCTCGCCCTCCGTGACGGCGACATGGGATACCTCCAACAAAAACAACAAGCTCGTCATCCACAAGGACGGAACGATCACTCATAGCGGTCTGAGCCTGAACGCACCGAGCTTTAAGTTCTACCAGCCGAAAAGCGGTGCAGGCAAGGACTTGAAAATCAAGCTCACACAGGACGGTTTCACATTTGACATTAATCCAACGAAAAATGAGGCTGTGATTTACGTTGATATCCCATATGCCAATGCAAAGCTGGAAAAGGCTGTTGCCGATGCGGCGGGAAATCTTGTGTTCAGCGGTGATATTAGCTTCCGAACCATCTTTGAGGGGGCAAGCTTCACTCTGGAAGAACTGGGCTACGGCCTAAATGAGAAGAACGAGTTTAAGGTCAACGGCGTTCACGCAACGGGTAGCTTTGACACGGCCAAAACGCTGTCGCTGGAGCTGGCCAGCGTCGAGGGCGAGGTCAATACCTTCAAGGGCAAAGAAAAATATGCTTTCAATCTAGAATTGAACGCTTTTGATCTCTTTGAAACCGAGGCCGAGTTGGAGCTGACACGCAGCAAACAAGACGGCAGCCTGCTCCCCAACACGCTGTACTTCTATGTCGCGTCAAGCCCCGGCATTCCCCTCATTCCTCCGGTGCCGATCGGACAGCTCAACGGCGGCGGCGCGGGATTCAGCAATCTGGCTGATACAGTGAACGGTGACTATTTCGCCATCCCACCCCTCAAGCTACGGGGCACATTGAAGGGCACCTATCTCCATCTCATCGAGGGCAAGGGGGACGTAGTCATCGGACCGAGTGAGATTTCCCTTACGGCCAGCGAGGTGGGTATCGTCGGCACGAACGCATCCATTATTGACAGCTTTGGCTATGCTCTCAAGCTCAACGGACAGGAGCGGACTTATAAAGGAACCACCTACAAGGGTATCTATTTCGTCGGCTCCGAGGCCCTTAACCTGCATCTGCCGAATACTGAGTTCAATGTTATTGTCCTGAACTCCTCCGTCGAGCTGGGTGCGTTCGGCGGTACTGATGAGAACAAAACAAACCTTTATCTTGGCGTAGGCGCAAATGGCAGCGTCAGGGGCAGAGTGCAGTTCCCGGACAATATTCGCGTCCTCGGCGGTCTTGGTGTAGATGTTGCGAATATCAATCTCGTCATAGGAGGACAGACTGTTTTCCCAATCAGGAATGCCAGCGTCAGCGAGGGCATGAAGCAGGCGTTTAGCAATATGGACGTGTATCTCGGTGCGATGACCGAGGTGGGCGGCTGGCTTGCCAGTGCCCGGGCATGGGTACTCTTGCCTAATATCGTTGAGACCAACTTCCGCATGGGCGGCGGTTGGGATATTGAGGTTAACGCGTTCGGCTATTTGCCCGAATGGGACTGGTCGGACAAGGGCGTCGATCCAATCGTGCAGGCCATGCCGTCGGAGGACAGCGGCGAGGCTGTCCCTATGCTGCTTGCGGAAGAATCAGGTGTACCTGTAGCTAGCGGTGGGAACACAGAGGAAATCACAGTGACTGCCGGTGCAGACGAAACGCCGTATATCTTGCTGGCCTTTGAGAACACGGTCACCGAACAGGAAATCAAGGATGCTTTGAAGATTCAGAAAGACAACCAAGAGATTAGTGTCAACTGGGTGGGCGAGGATGGTCTGATTGATGCCGACGCGGACATCAATGCGGACATCGACATCATACATAACACGACGGACAACAAGGACTACAACGTGGCGCTCCTGCGGCTGAATGAAGGCGGGACCTATACGGTCAACACGGGCTCGCTTGAACTAAAAAAACACCAGGAAGCCGCTGTAACACCATTTGAGGAACTGGACTTGTCTCTGAACAATCAGCAGGTGACTGGCCAAATCAAGTACGCCGAAACTGGTACAAAGTATGTACTTCGCACCTATTTTGCAAATGAAAAGGGCGGAGCAGATTATCTGATTGATGAGCAGGAGGTAACGGACGCAAGTAATATCTCAGTCGAGATTCCGCAGAGCGGTGCGCTGGCACCCACGGGCAGCTACTATATGACCTCTTTCCTCATGACGGAAAAGAGCGTTGAAAGTACCAACGAGGACGGCGAGGTGGAAACCCTGACCGGTCTCGTCGCCATCGACAATCAGCAGTTCGACACTCAAGTGAGCTACACGAACAACAACCATCCGATTGCGCCTGACAACGTTGCATTGAACCTTGCTGGAAACGAGGTCATGACGGCATCGTGGGGTAAGGTAGACAGTGCCGATGGTTACGCCGTGACAATCTATCAGAAGCAAGACGACGGCACATACAAGGACACCGGTTTCGGCTATGACCTTGATAAAAACGCCACCTCTATCAATATGGCACTTACTGTTGGCGGGCAAGCGGTTGAGGTGAACGAAGAAGGAGAAATTTCTTCCACCACGGCGGCAGAAAACCTTGAAGCAAACAAGACCTACAAGGTGGGCGTGAGGGCATACAGAACCATCGAGGGCGGCAAATACTACAGTACGGAAGTCGAATCTTCCGAGCAATATCTGCCACAATATGCGCCGTTGAATTTGATGCTCTCCATGAATGATACGCCTTGTATAGCAGACGAAAACGGCGTGTACCATGCCTATGTGGACGGTACCGACGATGTGCTAACGGTAAGCTGTGAAACAACCGGTGTCACCTACAAGGTCACACGGATGGATACGAATGCCGAGATTCGTGAGAATACCGCAGGATCAGGGTATATGCTTCCCGATTTTGAGGGCAGCCTGATGTTCAGAATCGACGGTATTTCAGGTGTTGCGGGCAATACGACCGCCAAGGATATGACCAGTGTGTTCTTGCTGGTTAGTGTGGATAAAACGCCGCCTGTGCTGACTCTTTCTGCTCCGATATTCTACGCTGACAAGATGACGGGCGAATATCAAATCACAGGCACGGCGGACGCGGGTAGCAAGATTTTCTACGGAAATGATGGTAAATCTGTCGATGCGGCTAACGATGGCTCCTTCACCGTACCCGGTACGCTGGAGAGCAACGGTGGTGTTCTTTCCCTTTACGCACAGGATAGTGCGGGGAACGAATCCGCTTTACAGCTTGCACTGATTACAAAGCAGCCGCAGTATGCTGTCACAGTGAACGGAAGCTACGCACAAGATTCGGGCGATGGAGAGTATTCAGAGGGCGAAACAGTAACGATTAAGGCTGGTGAGCGCAGCGGTTATCAGTTCGGTGGTTGGACCTCCAATCGTGATGTTGCCTTTGCGGATGCAAGCAGCGCGACAACGACCTTTACCATGCCAAACGCCGACGTAACCGTTACAGCTAACTGGAAAAAATCTGTTTCCCCTACGCCAATCACTCCTGGCGATACGGTAAAATATATCGTGGAGCATTATAAGGCTAGTAACGATGGTTATACGCTGGAAGAAACGGAATATCTTGGAGGTGCTATCGGTTCGAATGTTACCGCTGAGCCAAAAACCTACACAGGCTACACTTATAATCCTGATGCAGAAGGAAGTATTACCAAAGGGACATTAAAAAAGATTAGCAGTGCATCGGATATATTGACCTTAAAACTCTACTATGACTTAACTGTTTATGCTGTGACCGTAGAAAATGATGGAAATGGCTCTGCAACTGCTGTTCCCGGATCCGCAACGATGGGAGAGACAATATCACTAACTGCTACGCCGGACAGTGGCTACCACTTCAAGTCGTGGGAAGTTGTTTCCGGCGATGTGACGATCAGCGAAGGTAAGTTTACCATGCCCGCAGGAAATGTGACTGTAAAGGCTCTTTTTAAAAGAAAATCAAACAACGACGAAGGAACCACTTACTACACATTGACCTTTGATACCAACGGTGGTAGCAGTATTCATGCAATCCGCACGACTTCTAGTAAGACGATTAACCTTTCCGACTACATCCCGACCCGCAACGGCTATGACTTTACCGGCTGGTATTCCGATAAGACGCTGATGCAGAAAATCACGGAAATCAAGCTGAACGAAAACAAAACAGTTTATGCTGGTTGGACAAAACTGACAAGTGATGGTTCATCTACCCAAAAGCCTCCGACTGGTGATAGCAACGAATTGCTCCTCTGGTCTGTTTTGCTCCTTATTTCTAGTTTCAGCATAATAAACATTGTACTGCTTGTTAAAAAGAAAAAGGGTGCAAAATAATCAACATATAAATAAGCTAATGTAGAAAGGAGGTAACGGACATAGTTTCGTTATCTCCTCGTATTGTAAATACCATTCACCTTAAAATAAGGCTTTTCTCTACTTTTTAATTCCTAGAAAACTGCTGCCAGATAAGAAAAAAGGCCCTGACAGTCTGGAAATCCCAGACCATCAAGTTCATTCTTTATTCTAAATTGCATTTCATGTTTTCACATGATTTTTCTAGCATTATCATTGTTAAAATCTAATGCAGCCTACTGGACAGGATTTTGCACATTTCCCGCATCCTACACACAATGTTTCTTCTACTACCGCATAGCATCCACGATGAACTTTAACCGCTGCCAGCGGACAAGTATTTTCACATACTCCGCAGGCAACACATC
>OGDP01000889.1_pt1 | contig 23313 bp, 21 predicted proteins | sample 1570441 | NCBI WGS metagenome assembly OGDP01 (sample SAMEA2581961, study PRJEB24529) | metagenome | biome: Human gut stool | place: China | collected 2011
GCTTGTGCTTGCGGATCTGCTCGATGGTCTTGCGGGTGATGCCGCAGTGCAGGGTGACAAAGTCCACACCGTCCTCTGCATGCAGGCGCACCACATCGATGAAGTCCTGTGCGGTCAGCTCAGCCAGATCGCGCTGGTAGTGAATGACCGAATCGTACACCGGCACGGTGCCGATCATCACCGGGCACTCGTGGGTCAGCTTCTGGCGGAAGGGCTGGGTGTTGCCGTGGCTGGAAAGATCCATAATGGCTTCGGCACCCATGTTGACGGCGCTCATCACCTTCTGCATTTCCACGTTGTAGTCCTTGCAGTCGCGGGAGACACCAAGGTTCACGTTGATCTTGGTGCGCAGCATGGAACCGACACCCTCGGGGTTCAGGCACTCGTGGTGCTTGTTGGCGGGGATGGCTACCTTGCCCTCGGCCACCCACTGGCGGATCTCCTCGGTGGTGCGGTATTCCTTTTTTGCCACGATCTCCATCTGCGGCGTGATGATGCCCTTGCGGGCAGCATCCATCTGAGTGGTATAAGTCTGCATACGCTCTGTTCCTCCAAATGACAGTTTATCTCTGAACAGCAGGGTGCTGGTCATACAAGGGTAGGGAAGCCGTCATTCAGAAAAAACAGAACGTTCTGGATGCCGGCACCTGCGCAAAATACGCTTTTCATGTTGGTTTTCTCCATGAATTTTATAACGCGGCCCAAGGTGGTGTCCCCGGTTTGCCGCGGGATCGGTCAGATGATCTGCTCCGACAGGGCTTTCAACTCTTTGCACTCGGTCTCGATGTCGTCTGCTGCAAAGATGGCGCTCACAAGGGCCACGCCATCCACACCGGTGCCCTTGAGCTGCAGGATGTTCTCCTTGTGGATGCCGCCAATGGCCACCACCGGGATGTCCACGGCATCACAGATGGCCTTCAGGGTCTCGTGGGGCAGAACATCCACATCGGTCTTGGTGTGGGTGGCAAAGGCTGCGCCCACGCCAAGGCAGTCTGCGCCGTGCTTGACGGCTTCCAGTGCTTCCTCCACACTGTGGACGGAAACGCCGATCATCATTCCCTCGCCCACACGGGCGCGCACCTGCGCTGCGGCCATATCCTCCTGCCCTACGTGCACACCCTCGGCGTGGCAGCGGATGGCAATGTCCACGTTGTCGTTCACAAAGAACGGCACGCCGTAGCGCTGGCACAGAGCATGGATCTCCACAGCCTCTTTCAGAAAAGCTTCGTCGTCCAGCTCTTTTTCACGCAGCTGCACACAGGTGACACCGCCCTTCAGGGCGCTCTCCACCTGTTCATAGAGGGTCTGTTTGCCCACCCATGCGCGGTCGGTGACGGCATACAGAAGCATGTTCTGCTTATCGCACTTCATAGTTTGCTCCTTCTTCCAGCTGTTCCGGGGTCATATTGTAAATGGCATCGATGATATAATTGCGGTAGGTGGAGTTGCCGTCCAGCGGGGTCAGGCGCTTGTGGGCGGTCTCGCCTGCAAGGCCCATGGCGCACACTGCAGCTGCAGCGGCTTCCAGCGGATGGCCGGGGTTGGCGGTGACGAACGCCGCCGTCAGGGCCGAAAGCTGGCAGCCCGTACCGGTGATGCTGCTCATCATGGCATTGCCGTTGCGGATGCAGTAGGCGGTGTGGGCATCCGCCACAATGTCGATGGCACCGGTAATGGCAATAACGGCACCCGTCTGGGCTGCAAAAGCCTTGGCAAAGGCCACGGCACTGTCCAGATTTTCCTCAGTAACTTTATCGGCCACATCGGCATCCACGCCCTTGGTGGTTCCCGCGCCGGAGGCCAGCGTTTTGATCTCCGAGATGTTGCCGCGGATCACGGTGAACTTTACGTCCCTGAGCAGGCGGAAAGCCGTGTCGGTGCGCAGACGGGATGCACCCGCACCCACCGGGTCCAGCACCACAGGATGGCCCAGCTGGTTTGCCTTTTTGCCCGCCAGCAGCATGCTGGTGATGGTGCGGCTGTTCAGGGTGCCGATGTTGATGTTCAGACCGCCGCAGATGGTGGTGATGTCCTCCACCTCGGCGGCATCGTCGGCCATGATGGGCGAAGCACCGCAGGCCAGCACCATGTTGGCGCAGTCGTTCACGGTGACGTAGTTGGTAATGTTATGGATGAGCGGGCAGGTGCGGCGCAGGTTCTCGAATTCTGTTTTGAACATTCGGGTGCCCCTCCGTCAGGAAAGGCTCTTCTGCATGCTGTGCAGAGCGCCGGAGCGCTGCAGGCTGTACACCAGCACGCCCGCAATGATGGAACCCACTGCAGTGGAGATGAGGAACGGCACGATGTAGGCATAGAACGCGATGTCGCCGGCGCTCTTGCCCATGAGGAAGATGGCCACCGGGTAAGCGCACAGGCCGCCCAGAATGCTGGTGCCGAACACCTCGCCCACCATGGTGGCAAGGATGTTTTTGGTCTTATGGTACACAAGGCCGCACAGCAGTGCGCCGAACATGCTGCCGGGGAAGGCCATCAGGCTGCCCAGACCCAGCAGATTGCGCAGCAGCGAGGCCACAAAGGCCACGCCCACGCCCCACCACGGGCCAAGCAGCACCGCGCAGGTCACATTGACCATGTGCTGGATGGGTGCACATTTGCTGCCGAACATGGGGAAGCTGAATACGCTGCCCACCACGCACAGAGCACACAGCATGCCGGCCAGCGCCAGCTTTTTCACAGAGAGTTTTTTCATAAGGCAAGGCTCCTTTCCAAACCTGCGGAAGCAGCAAAAACCATACAGCGCCTCCGCAAACAGCCCGCACCCGGTGCCAGACCCGGCGCAGGAACTATAAGAAGCGGTCGAGACTTTCTGGTCTCCTCTCACGCCGGAACACGGCTTCCCATCGCTGACGGTCACAAAGCTCAGGGCGCTCCCCCTCAGCCCGCTGCGGCACTTCCGCAGAAAAGTACAAGGCATCCTCCTTAATGGTAATAGGTACACAACAAAAAAACAGGAGACACCTTCCGCGGTGCCTCCTGCAAAAAATCATCCATTCTGACTTCCTACGGCGGCATTATCCGCATCAGGTAAAAGGGTCGAAGTTTAGGTACTTCCTCTCAGCCTGCTTTACAAGCTCCCCTGTATTTGATTGTGACTGTATTTTACACCCTTTGCGCATAAATTGCAAGAGGGGGCAACGGCGCGCACAGCGGTGCAAAACGGTTTTCACGCATGTTTTGGGGCGTTTCACGCAGGTTTTATTGAAAAAGAAGGTGAAATATGGTATTTTTAAGGTGGACGCATACCCCCCCCCGTAAGCAAAAAAGGAGGAACTCCGTATGAAGCAGACGACTTTTGCGCAAAGGCTGGTCTCGGCCCTTGTGGCGCTGTGCATGGTGCTGAGCGTGTGCGCACCGGCACTGGCGGCAGATGACCGCGTTATCTGGATTCAGAAATCCGGTGGAACAGTGCAGCTGCTGAATGCAAGCACTATTGGGATAAAACTGCCCGGATGCAGCTATGCATACGATGGCACAACTGTGACCATCACAATGGAGGCGAGTCAGGGAGAGGTAATGCAAGGCGTGACGCTTGTAGGCGGACCCAGCACGGATATTGTTCTGGTCTGCACCAATAATACACGAATGGACGGTGGCCTGGGCCTTACCATTACGGGTATGCGCAATGTTACGATCAAGACCGAGGATCCCTCAAAAACCTATACGGGAGCCTTTTATGGAGCATTGAAAGTTACAAATTGCTACGGAAATGTGACCGTTACCAATCCGCACGGTGCGGCAGTCGTTTACTCTCTGGATGTGGACAACACAGCAGGTACAGGCAATGTGACGATCACGGGAAGCAGAGCAGACGGACCGATCTGTGCCGTAGGAAACTTTGGAAGCAAGGTCAACATTGCAAGCAACGGTGATGTGAAAATTGAAAACATCGTTTCTATTGGGCCGGCGCAGCTCAACTATCAGGCGGTTGACGGCGAACTGACCGTGACCAACAGTAAAAGTGTAACTACTACGGGTGGAGCAAGCAAAGTTGATATCACGAGCAAAGGCGCTGTTGAAATCAAAAGTAACGACGCAAAAAACGTGGTGGGCAATGGTTTGTCTGTGAATGCCGGCGGTGCCGTCACTGTGACGGGCGGCGGCGCGGACGACGCTGCTGCTGCTGCGATCAAAGGCGATGCCAACATTACAGCAGGCGGCGGTGTGAATGTAAGCAATCCCTACGGCATTGCGGTTGATGGCAATCTGACCATCGACAGCAGCACCGGTGTGACCGTTGTTGGCAACACACAGAAGAATGCTGTCCGTTATGCGGCCAACATTACCAGCAGCGGTGCAGTGAACATCAGCAATGATCGTGGCATTGCCGTGGGCGGCAAGCTGACCGTGAAGAACGCCAGCGGTACCGGCGATGTTACGGTGACCGGAACCGGCAATGCCACACTTAACAATGGCGCTGATATCACCAGCAGGGGTGCCGTAAGCATTACCAACACCGGCAGCGGCCTTGCTGTGGACGGGAAGCTGACCGTATACAACAGCGGCAGTGTGAAGGTAAGCGGAGGCAATGCCAGTGCACCTGCTGTCAGCGGAGATATTACCCTGACCAGCACCGGCAAAATGGAGCTGAGCAACCCGAAGGGTCAGGTGACCAATAAAAAACTCACCGTGAAAAACAGCACCGGTGAGGTGAGCGTTACCGGCAATAAGAGCGATGGCTCCGCCCTTGTGCAGGGTGGTGCAAGCATCGACACCACCGGAGCCGTTACCATTACCAACAGCAGCGGCCCGGCGATTTTCAGCGGGCTGAATGTAGAACAGAGCGGCGGCATTCCCGTGACGGGAAGCCGGGCTTCCGAGCCGATCATTACCGGCAGTTCTACCATTAAAAATACCAATAAGGTAGAGATCATCAATAATGGCACCAACGGCCAGACGGCACAGAGCATCACCTATACGCCGCCAGCGGGCAAGGGCTATTTCTACCAGACCGCACAGAATGGTGGAAAGCTCCATACCCGCAAAGCCATCAGCGGCATAACGCAGTATCTGTATATCGGAACCGACACCATCTACACCCTTACCCTGTCGGATGGTGTTACCGCCAAGACAAACGGCACCGAGGACACCAAGTTCTATGCCGGTGAATCGGTGACGGTTACGGCCCCGGCGGATACGGAAACAAACAAGTTCAAGCAGTGGACCGGCGGCGAGAACATCATAGAGGTTGACCCGAATTGGAGAAACAGCAAAACCTTTACCTTTAAAATGCCTGAGGGCAACGTGACCCTGACCGCTGATTACAAGCAGCTGTACAACCTCACCGTGACCGGCGGCACCATCGTGGACGGAAACGGCGACACCGGCAACTATCTGCCGGGCACCGAGGTGACCGTTGTGTTTACCGAGAGCGGTGATATCACTAAACAGTTCGAGAAGTGGACGTATACCGGCACTGCACCCGCAAAGCCGGATGGCGGCTGGACAGCGGCAAACGATAAGAACAGTAAGACCTTTACCTTTAAAATGCCTAAGGGCAACGTGACCCTGACCGCAAAATGCAAAACGGCCTACACCCTGACGGTGGACGGCGGTCGGGGTAGCTTTACGGTCAACGGCGCAGCGCGCACACAGGCACTGGAAGGTGAAACCGTCACGGTGAAAACGTCGGACACCTTCTTCGATGCATACCGTAAATTTGATGGCTGGAAGTTTACCAGCGGCACGGAGCCCACGGGCCTGCCCGATGGCTGGCAGAACAGCCCGGAGTTCACCTTCACCATGCCCGCAGACAACGTGACCCTGACCGCTGATTACAAGCAGCTGTACGACCTCACCGTGACCGGCGGCACCATCGTGGACGAGAGCAGCGATACCGGCAAACCCTCCGGCATCTATCTGCCGGGCACCGAGGTGACCATCCAGTTTACCGAGAGCGATGAGATCACCGAACAGTTCAAGCAGTGGACCGGCGGCGAGAACATCACAGATGCAGACCCGGCCAATTGGCAGAACAGTGAAAGATTTACCTTTACCATGCCGGATAGCGCTGTGACCCTGACCGCAGCGTATCTTCAGACATACCTCCTGTCTGAAGATACAAGTAAGGCCGAGTTCTTTGTGAACGATCAGCAGGTCCATCAGGCACCGGCAGGCGTCCGCGTTACTGTAAAGCTTGTGGATGGCTTCATCAACGACCACCGCGAATTTGATCAGTGGCTGCCTGCCGGCGGCACGGCTCTTGTAGACCCGGATGAAGGCTGGGAGCACAAGCCGAGCTTCAGCTTCATCATGCCGGAAGGCATGGTGCTCCTGCAAGCACACACTACGTTCCTGTACGATGTCAACGTCACACACGGCACCATCGTGGACGGAACCAGCGAGACCGGCGCATCCCAAAAGATCGTGAAGCCGGGCCAGCTGGTCACCGTCCGGGCCGAAAGCACGGAGGAAACCCCCTTCCTGCAGTGGAACTCTACCGGCAAAGCACCCGTAGCGCCGGATGACGGCTGGCCGGAGGGTGGCTGGCAGACCAGCAAGGAGTTCACCTTTAAGATGCCTAACGGCAATGTGACGCTGGAAGCACAGCGGGACCAGCTGTACAAGGTATCCATCAACGACAGTCTGGGCAGTGTGACCATCAACGGCGAACCACGCAGCAGCCTTTGGGTCAAGGAAGGCGATACGGTGACAGTGGCCACCACCCTGAAAGACGGCTACTGGATGGAGTTTGAGAAGTGGAACTCCACCGGCACTGCACCCGAAGAGCCGGAGGGCGGCTGGACAGAGACAAACAAAAGCACCAGCACAACCTTTACCTTTAAAATGCCCAATGGCCCGGTGGAACTGGTCGCTCAGTGGTCGGCCAGCTCGCTTGACCCGGAGCATCCCATCGACCCGGACGAACCTCTTGATGAAGACTTCGGCGTAGAACCTGCACCCATGGATACCACAGGCGGTACCATTGCCGCCGTGGCCGTGGGCGGTGCAGCCATCTGGGGCGGCTACGAGATCGCCACCCGCGTGATCCTGCACAGCCTCCTGCCCGAGGGTACAGCCATCCCGGCAAGCCGCGGCCAACTGGCTCTGCTGGTGTGGAACACCGCAGGCAGGCCCGAACCCGCAGGCGCACCCGCCTTTGCGGATGTGACCGACCCCGATATGGCCAAGGCCGCACAGTGGTGCACCGAGCAGGGCACCATGGGTGCCAAGGGCGACCGCTTTGAACCCGAAGGCTGGACCCCGAAGTTCAAGGTGATCGAAGTGTGGAACAAGGCGTTCCCCGCAGCCTGATGCCGGCAGTGTGGATGCCGTGCTCGGTTCGGACCTTTTCCGTGAAAATGAGGCTGTTGCAAAATAGCTCTCTGAAAAAATCATGAACAAAACCCGGAACCTTTTCTCAGCCAAAACGGCTCAAAAAGGGTTCCGGGTTTTTGATGTTATGCTGTTTCCGCCTTATCCGTTCCACCCTCTGGCAGAGGGGTCCAGCATTTCGGCGGCAGAGTAAATGAGGGCGTTGCAGATGGCTGCAGCCACATTGCTGCCGCCCTTGCGGCCCATGGCGGCGATGGCAGGCACGCCGTATCGCTCGCAGGCGGCAAACAGTACTTTCTTGCTTTCCACCACATTCACAAACCCCACCGGCACGCCAATGACCAGTGCAGGCCGCAGACCGGCTTCCATTTCCTCCGCAATGGTCAAAAGGGCCGTGGGCGCATTGCCAATGGCCAGAATGGCCCCCGGGTGCTCCCGGGCAGCGCGGTGCATGGCGGCAACGGCACGGGTGGTGCCCGCCTGCTTTGCGGCTTCGGCCACAGCGGGGTCTGCCATGTAGCAGATGGCTTCACCGTTCAGTTTTTTCAGGCCCGGCTTTGTGATGCCCGCCAGCGCCATATTGGTGTCGGTAACGATGAAAGCACCCGCGTGCAGGGCCTTGACTGCGGCTTCCACCGCGCCGAGTGTAAAACGCAGATTTTTGGCATAGTCGAAATCCGCGGTGGTGTGGATGACCCGCTTGACCACCGCAGCCGTCTCCGGCGGCGGGGTCAGGCCCAGCTCGTCCAGTTCCCTTGTGATAATGGAGATGCTCGTCCGTTCAATGTCGGCGGGCAGATGATGCTGCGGTGTCATGTGTTGTCTCCTTTTTGCATTCCCATGGCGGCATAGATGGCGGGCATATCCAGTGCCGCGCGCACACCATCGGCAAGCAGATCAAACTGCTGCTGACGGTACTGCTCCATGGGGATAAGCTCGGCCCCGGCCGGATCGATGCCCTTCCGTTTGCACAAAAATGCGGCCAGTTTTTCGGTCAGTTCGCCGGTGTCGAACAGGCCGTGCAGGTAGGTACCGAATACACCGTCCTGCACACAGCCCTCCGGCGTGCCGTCTGCAAGGATGCAGAACGCACTGCCCCGCACCTCGGTGCGGCCTGCGTGGATCTCGTAGCCCGTCAGCTTTGCGCCTGCAAAGGGTTCTGTGGTCACACAGGCTGCGGTCTGGGTCAGGTGCTTTTCGGTGCCGAACACCGTCGTGGTGGGCAGCAGGCCAAGGCCCCGCAGAGTGCAGGGGGTGCCGCTCTCCTCCCCTGCCGGGTCGCAGAGCTGTTCACCCAGCATCTGGTAGCCGCCGCACACGCCCAGCACCGGCGTACCGGCTGCCGAAAGCCTGAGCACCGCCGCTTCCAGTCCGCTTTCCCGCAGCCAGCGTAGGTCGTCCATGGTGTTCTTGGTTCCGGGCAGGATGACGAGATCCGGTGCACCCAGCTGGCGGGTGCGCTGCACATACCGCACGCCCAGCAGCGGGTGCTGTTCCAGCGGGATAAAGTCGGTGAAGTTGGACACATGCGGCAGGCGCAGGATGGCGATATCCAGCGGCTTGACGGCATTTTTTGCTTCCAGACGATCCGAGAGAGAGTCCTCGTCCTCGATCTCCACCCGCAGGTACGGCACCACACCCACTACGGGCAGCTGCGTTTTTTCTTCCAACATGGCAAGGCCGGGCCGCAGGATCTCCACATCGCCCCGGAACTTGTTGATGATGAGCCCCCTGATGCGGGCACGCTCGTCGGCTTCCAGCAGCTCCACAGTGCCGTACAGCTGGGCGAATACGCCACCCCGGTCGATATCGCCCGCCAGCAGCACCGGCGCATCCACCAGCTTTGCAAGGCCCATGTTCACGATATCGTCGGCTTTCAGGTTGATCTCTGCCGGGCTGCCCGCGCCTTCGATCACGATAATGTCGTTCTCGGCGGCAAGGCTGTTGTAGGCTTCCAGAATGTCCGGGATAAGGCTGCGCTTCATCCTGAAATAATCGGCGGCGGACATCTGGCCCCGGGCCTTGCCGTTCACGATCACCTGACTGCCCACATCGCTGCTGGGCTTGAGCAGGATGGGGTTCATGCGCACATCCGGCTCCACGCCTGCAGCCTGTGCCTGCACCACCTGAGCACGGCCCATCTCTGCACCGTTGCGGGTGACGAAGCTGTTCAGGGCCATGTTCTGGCTTTTGAAAGGGGCCACGCGGTAGCCGTCCTGCGCAAAGATGCGGCACAGCGCCGCGCACAGCAGGCTTTTGCCCGCACCGCTCATGGTGCCCTGCACCATAATGCATTTTGCCTTGCTCATTGCGCCACCTCCGGCAGGGTTTCGGCCAGCAGTGCAAGCAGCTGCCGGTTCTCGTTTTCTGTGCGCACGGCGGTGCGGTACCAGCTGGCATCAAGGCCCGGATAATTGCCGCAGCTGCGCAGTACTGCACCCTTGCGGCGCAGCGCTTCGCCCAGCGCTTCCGGCGCACGGAACAGCAGATAGTTAGCCCGGCCCTCGATCACCCGCAGGCCCAGCGCCCGCAGGCCGTCTGCCAGCACAGGCCGCTGTGCTTCGATCAATGCACGCACCTTCGCCACATATTCCGTCTCGTCCAGCGCAGCGATGCCCGCCGCCTGTGCCAGACTGGAAACCGCCCACGGCTGGCCCGCTGCCCGCATCCGGGCAAGCAGCTCTGTATCAGAGCACAGGCAATAGCCCAGACGCACGCCTGCCATGCCGTAAAGCTTGGTGAAGGCTTTTAAAATAATCAGTTTTTTGCTGTTTTTCAGCAGATGCTTTGCCGAAAGGCCTTCGCCCTCCGGCAGAAAATCCAGAAAGCATTCGTCCACGGCCAGCACCGCACCCACGGCTTCGCATCTGCGCAGCAGCGCTTCCACAAGGGCAGGCTCTGCCAGCTGGCCGGTGGGATTGTTGGGCTGACAGAGGAACACCATATTTGTACCCGGGTGCACCGCGTTCAGGAGATCTTTCGTCACCGCAAAATCGTTTTTTTCCCGCAAAAAATGCCGTTCCACCGTGCAGCCTGCCGTTTCAAGGGCGGTGGCATACTCGGCAAAGGTGGGGGCCGTTACCAGTGCAGTGCGGGGCTTTGCAGCCAGCGCCAGCCGGAAGATGAGGTCTGCCGCGCCGTTGCCGCACAGCAGCCATTCGGCGGGCACTCCCTCAGCCACCGCCAGTTTTTCACACAGGGCCCGGCACAGCGGGTCGGGGTAGCGGTCGGCCGTGGCAAGCGCTGCCGTAATGGCCTTTGCCACCCCTTCCGGCAGGCCCAGCGGACTGACATTGGCCGAAAAATCCAGCGGGTCGCGGCCAAACTCGGCGCGGTAGCCCGCCCAGTCGCCGCCATGGGTCAATTGTTTCATGCAAGGAACCCCCGTATTGCTGCACCCCATGCCAGCGCAAAGCCGCTTGCCACATACATCATGCGGTTGGCGCGCAGGATGTCCTGCGGCTCAATGGGGCGCAGGGCATCACCGATGGTGGGCTTGGGGTAATATTCGCCAAAATAGTAAGCCGGGCCGGCCAGCTGCACGCCCAGTGCACCGGCGCAGGCGCTTTCGGTCTGGGCGCTGTTGGGGCTGGCGTGGTTGCGCCGGTCCCGCCGCCAGATGCGCCATGCGCCCTTGGCATCGTTACCGGTAAAGGCCGCAGCGGCCACCCACAAAAGGGCGGCAATGCGGCTGGGGATGTAGTTTGCAAGGTCGTCCAGCTTCGCGGCTGCGCGGCCAAAGTAAAGATACTTCTCGTTTTTGTAGCCCAGCATGCTGTCCATGGTATTGATAGCCTTGTAGGTCAGCGCCAGCGGTGCCCCGCCGATGAGCATATACAGCAGCGGCGCAATGACGCCGTCGCTGGCATTTTCGGCCACCGTTTCCACCGCAGCTTTGGTCACACCCTCTGCGGTCAGGTTCTGGGTGTCGCGGCCCACGATGCGGCTCACGGCTTTGCGAGCGGCGGGCAGGTCGTTCCGGACCAGCTCGTTATACACATTTGTGCTCTCCTGCGCAAGGCCCCTTGCCGCCAGCGCCTGCCCGCACCAGAACATCTGCACCGCAAGGCCCAGCCACGGGCTGAGCTTTGCCGCCGCCAGACACACAAGGCTCGTGACCAGAAAGGTACCCACCGGCAGGCAGAACGCCGTCACGGCACCGCCCAGCAGCTCGCCCTGCGGGGTGCCGGGCAGGCGGGCGCGCAGGAACTTTTCCAGCCGGGAGATGCATCTGCCCATAAGCACCACCGGGTGCGGCAGCCACGCCGGGTCGCCGAAGAGCGCGTCCAGCACAAAACCGCCGACAACTGCCTGAAGGATCATGCCCTGCTCTCCTTTGTGTACTGGACGGTCTTTACGAGATGCAGCAGATGCTTTTCCGTCCAGTCCTTTGCATCCAGCACAAAGCCGCCCGCGTTGGGTCCGCACCATGCGTAATAGTCCCTGTGGGGGACGGCAAACCGCTCCATGGCGGCCATCTGGGTGCCGCCGTGGGCCAGAATGACCAGCCGTTCTTCGCCTGCGGCAAGGGCTTTATCGATCAGCTCTGCCACGGTGCGGCAGATGCGGTCTGAAAAATCCGTCTTGCGCTCTCCATCCGGGCAGGGGCTTTCGCAGTTGGCCTTCACCCATGCCTGATACTCGGGGTCCTTTTCCATCTCGATGAAATTGCGGCCCTCAAAGCTGCCAAAGCACATCTCTTTCAGGCCGTCCACCGGCACAAGCTTTGCCTCCGGGAACAGGATGCGCGCCGTCTGGCTGGTGCGCTGCAAGGTGGAAACATAGACCACATCGGGGTCAAAATCTGCCCGGCGCAGCTGGGCAGCGCCTTCGGGTGAGAGCGGGATGTCGCGCTGGCCCTGATAACGCTTCTGGGCGTTGTATTCCGTCTGGCCATGACGCAGAAGATAGATCAGCATTGAGACAATTCTCCTTTCAAAACCGTGGGGATGCCGCAGAACATCTGCACCACGCATTCGGCCCGTGCGGCCAGCAGGCAGGCAAGCCTGCCCGCCGCCTCGCGGTCTGCGCGCTGTTTGACATCCATCGGCACAACACCGCCGCCTACCTCGGTGGCGATGAGGATATCGTATTCATGGGCAAGCTTGTCTGCCAAGGCAGGCAGGTCGGCGGCATCGGCAGCCAATACCTGCACGTCCGAAAGACGCTTGCCGGGAAGTGTTTGCGCAAAGGTGCGCTTGCCGCTGTAGAGCGGCCCGGTAATAAAGATCATAGCAGCCCTCCCCACTGGCAGGCACACAGCGCCGCCAGCATCCAGAGCTCGGCCTTTTGCAAAAACCACCCGGCAAGGTCGCCGGTGATGCCGCCGAACTGCTTCCGGCTCACGGCATGGTAGCGCCAGAGCACCGCCAGCGCTGCCAGCACCAGCGCCCAGCCGCCCAGCGCCGCCATGCCCACGCACAGCACTGCGGCCAGCACCGCCAGCACCCGGCGCACCACAGTTTTGTCTGCTGCAGTGGCAAAGGTGTGTGCAAGACCGGTGTTTTTGGCCATGGGGAACGATGCCACCGCAAGGCCCGAAAGCGCCCGTTCCAGCACCAGTGCCAGAACCCACAGCACACCCACGCGGGGTGTAAAACTCACACAGGTGCACAGGGCAAAATAGGCCAGGAAATAGCTGCACAGCCGGATGACCGCAAAGGCACCGCAGTGGGGGTCTTTTAGTATTTCCAGCTTTTTCGTGCGGTCGCCGTAGCTGGAAAGGGCGTCGCAGGTGTCGGCGTAGCCGTCCAGATGGATGCCGCCGGTGATCCATACCGGGATCAGCGCAAAGCCTGCCGCCTTGGCAAGGTCCGGCAGGGGCAGCGTGCCACACACACACCACGCCGCACCAATAACGACACCAATGAGCGGGAAGGCGCACATGGCGTAGCGCATATTTTTTTCGTTCCATTCGAACTGCGGCACCGGGATGGCCGAAAACATGGCAAAGGCCACCGCAATGGTCTGCAAAACGATCATTTTTCCACTCCTTTATAGTACACGGGGATGCCGCATACCACCCGCACCACATTGTCGGCCCGGGCGGCAAAGGCATTGTTCACCTGCGCCAGTGCCAGCAGATAGCGGCCTGTGTCACCGGCATAGTCAGCCCCGCCGCTGAACACCTCGTTGGAGACCACGAGCAGGTTTTCGCACTGGGCGGCAAGGCTTTCCAGCCCGTGCAGGATGGCTTTGGCCGCGTTTTCCCCTGCTCCCGCCGGGTCGTACAGCTCGTTGGCGGCAAGGTTGCCAAGGTCTTCCAGCAAGGCGGTGCCTCGCGCAGGCAGGCGCACATTGTCCAGATGCAAGGGACACTCCACCGTCACAAACTGCTTTGCGGCCCGCATTTTGCGGTGCTTTTCCACCCGGGCGGCACACTCGGCATCCCACACCTGCATGGTGGCAAGATAGTAGCGTGGGCCGGTGGTCCTGAGCACAAGGCTCTCGGCGTATTCACTTTTGCCGCTGGCCGCGCCGCCCAGAACCAGCGTCAACATTGGGGCGTATACGGCGCAATGCCGCCCTCCGCAAAGGAGTAGCACCCGCCGTATACGGCCAGCGCCATATCCCACAGCGGGATGCTGGCCACCGCGCCGGTGCCCTCGCCCAGATGCAGCCCCGCCGTAATGATGGGTGCCTTGCCCAGTGCTTCCAGCACGATGCGCGCGGCAGGCTCTGCCGAGCAGTGGCTTGCAAACACAGCCTTTGCCGCCGCCGGGCACAGCCGCACGGCGCACAGCGCGGCCACTCCGCTGATAAAGCCATCTGCCAGCACCGGCACACCGGCCAGCGCACCGCCCAGAAACACACCGCACAGGCCCGCGATATCAAAGCCGCCAAGCTTTGCAAGAACATCCAATGTGTCTTCCGGGTCCGGCTCATTGCAAAGGATGCCGCGGCAGATGGCATCCACCTTACGGGCAAGCCCTTCGTCCGAGAGGCCCGCACCGCGCCCAGTCATAAGCTCCACAGGCTGGCCCAGCAGCACCGCCGCCACCGCGCTGGAGGTGGTGGTATTGCCAATGCCCATTTCACCGGTGGCGATGAGCCTGTAGCCATCCTCTGCCAGTTCCCGGGCAAGGGCAATGCCCTCCCCAACGGCCTGCACGGCCTCGGCCCGGCTCATGGCAGGGCCTTGGGTAAAATCCGCCGTGCCTGCGGCAATGCGGCAGCTGCGCACGCCGGGCACCGGTTCGCCTGCCATGCCCATATCCACGGGCAGAACATCGCAGTGGGCCGTGCGGGCCATCTGGCACACACTGGTGCGCCGCATGGCAAGGTTTTCGGCCACGGCACGGGTCACTTCCTGCCCGGTCTGGCTCACGCCCTGCGCCACCACGCCGTTATCCGCGCAGAGCACCACCACCACCCGGCGGGAAAGATCAAGCTCCGCACTGCCGGTAAGGGCGGCGGCATCCTCCAGCATGGTCTCTAGCCGGCCCAACCCGCCCAGAGGCTTTGCAAGGCTGGCCCAGTGGGCGTGTGCCGCCGCGCGGGCAGCTTCGTTGGCAGGGGTGATACCCGCCAAAAGTGCGTTCAGTTCAGTTTCGGTCATTTTGGTCATCCTTTTGTTTTGCTGTATCGTTCTGCCGCGCGCACAAAGCGGCCCGGCAGAGGCGTGCCCGCCCAGTATAAATGCGGGAACCCCGCATAGAAATTCTCGTTTGCAAAGCCGCATTCCCACTGCATTTTTTCGTTTTTGCAGGCAGTAAATGCAGTGCCGTTTGCGGTGGAATCCCAGTGGTGGAATTCGTGGATGGGCAGCGTTTCTCCGGCGCAGAAGAGCATACTGTCCGCCTTGGCAGTCATTTCAGCATAGCCAAAGCGCACCAGCCTTCCCACCCGGATGCCATCGCCCGGCAGAACATCTGCCATGGGCCACACCTTACCGTCGACATCCTCAAGGCTCCGGCCCAGATACAAAAAGCCGCCGCATTCGGCCGCTGTGGGCAGGCCCGCCTGCACGGCCTGCCGGATGGAAGCCAGCATGGTTTTGTTTTCACTCAGAGTTTTGGCGTGCAGCTCCGGGTAGCCGCCGGGCAGATACAGCCCGCCTATATTTTCCGGCAAAACCGCATCCTGCACCGGGCTGAAAAGCACAAGCTCCGCCCCGGCATCCCGCAGTGCGTCCAGCGTTTCGGCATAGGTAAAGCAGAACGCCTCGTCCTTTGCCACCGCAATGCGGACGGATGTGGGTGCAGCTGCTCCCGGCAAAGCTTCCGGCGCAGGCTTTTCGGTCAGCACGGCAAGGCGCTGCCAATCCAGCACCAGTGCATCGGCCAGCAGGGCGATCTTTTCCTGCAGGTCGGCAATTTCATCTGCAGTCTTCAGGCCGAGGTGTCGGCTTTCTACCGCTGCCTGCGGCAAATGGGGCAGATAACCCAGCACCGGCAGGCCGGTCTCCCTTTCCAGCAGGGCCTTGAGCATTTTATACAGCTTTTCGGAACAATCATTGAGCAGGATGCCCGAAACATGGCTGTTTTTGCGGAAGTTCACAAGGCCCTGAATTTGCGCGGCCAGCGTCACGCTGGCACCCTTGGGCTGTACCACCAGCAGCACCGGCAGGCCCAGCGTATCCGCCAGTTCCCAAGCGCTGGCACGGGTGGTCAGGCCCTGACCATCATAAAAGCCCATAGCGCCCTCACACACGGCGGCACCATGCCCGGCGGCATAGCGGGCAAAAATGGCCCGCACCATATCCCTGTCGGAAAGAAACAGATCCAGATTGTGGCTGTCCACCTGCAGAGCTGAGCGGTGGAACATGGGGTCGATGTAGTCCGGCCCGCTTTTGAACGCACAGGGGTCGGCCCCGCGCTTTTTCAGTGCCGCCAGCACTGCGCAGGTCATCGTGGTCTTGCCGCTGCCGGAAGAAGGCGCGGCGATGAGGAATTGCATCATTTACGTGTACCCGTAATGAGGAAGATGGGATTATTGGCCATGAGCAGGTGCAGTCGGCCCGCCGGTTTTGTGCGGCTGACGGCGATCTGCGTTACCTCTACGGTCAGGCCCCGGGCCGTGAGGGCGGCAATGGCAGCGCCCAGCGTTTCCAGCGCAATGGCCGAAATGCAGATGCGTGCGTTCGGATTCTTGCCGAGCACTTCATCCAGCACGGCTTCCATGCCTCCTTTGGTGCCGCCGATGAACACGGCATCCGGCGCAGGCAGGTCTGCCAGCACATCCGGTGCGCGGCCCTCGATGAGGATGAGGTTGCAAGCATGGAACTTTGCCCGGTTTTTACGGATCAGTTCACAGGCATCCGGTTCACACTCCACGGCGTAAACGCGGCCTTTGGGTGCCGCCAGCGCCAGCTCCACGCTCACACTGCCGGTGCCTGCGCCCACATCCCACAGAGTGTCGGTGGGCATTACCGCCAGCTTTGCCAGCACAGCAGCGCGCACCTCCTGCTTGGTCATGGGCACCTCGCTCCGGATGAAGCTTTCGTCCGGGAAGCCCGGCGCACGCAGCTGCGGCAGATCAAAGTTTTCCACCAGAAGCACGCTGAGTGGTGCAAAGCTCTGCCCCGCCAGCTCTGCAGCAGAACCGTAGCGGATGGCTTCCGCCTCGGTGCCAAGGTTTTCGCCCACCACGCCGTGGGCTTCGCCCATACCGGCATCGGTCAGCTTCTGGCACAGAGAGGCGGGCGTTTCCGTGCCGCCGGTGAGGAAGAACACCGAACGGTTCATCATGCACTCGGCCACCGGGTCGCAGGCGCAGCCATGGGCCGAGACCAGCTTCCAGTCCTGCCACGGTCGGCCCAGCGCCGCTGAAAGCAGCTGGATGCTGGAAACGCCCGGATACACCCGCGCGGGGATGCCCAGCGCCCGCAGCGGCGTGAGCAGACCGGACGCACCGGAGTAAAATCCGGTATCGCCGCTGTAAAGCACGGCAGCATCCTGCCCGGGGTTTTGTGCCAGTGTTTCCAGAATGTCAGCGGGCTGGTAGCGCGCGAACTGCCGGGCCGTGCAGTCTGCAGGCAGGCCCGCCAGCAGCCGCTTTGCACCGAACACAAGGCCCGCGCTGCGCACAGCCTGCTGCGCCTGCGCCGAAAGGGCTTCCCATTTTCCGCTGCCCATGCCAATCAGTGTGACCATTGCAAAATCTCCTTGCAATACGCTAAAATTTGTGTTTCCGTCTCGCCAGTTTCCGGCGGGCGGCGCAGCACCACCAGCTGTGCGCCGGTATCGGCAGCGGCCTGCACCTTTTCGGCAAAGCCGCCCGCCGCGCCGCCGTCCTTGGTGACGAGGTACCGGATCTGGAACTGTGTTATCAACGCCTTATTCAGCGCCAGACTGAACGGCCCCTGCATGGCAATGATGTTCCGGTGCGGGACATTGGCCGCTTCACAGGCGGCAATGCCCTCCGGCGTGGGCAGGACGCGCGGGTAAAGCCGCGCCGGCTCCAGCCCGGCAAACACAGCCAGCTCCTTGGCACCGGTGGCAAGCAGGATATTGCCCTCTGTCCCGGCCAGATATTCTGCAGCCTGCGCTGCTGTTTCAAACACCGCACAGCCGGGCGGCAAGGGGCTTTGCGCACGCAGCAGGCGGCGGTATTCCACGCACGCCTGCACCGCTGCAGCGCGGATGTTCCTGGTGGCATCCACTGCATAAGGGTGGGTGGCATCCACGCAGAGATCAGCTCCCGCCAGCAATGCCGCCATGGCATCCGGCTGCAGCCGCCCGGCGTGCACCGTGATGCCCGCCATTTCGCCCTGCTCCTCGGCACCCAGCGGCGTTGCCACGCACACCGTTACCGCAACGCCAAGCTCTGCCAGCTTTTTGGAAAAGCGACGGCCCTCGGTGGTGCCGCTGAACACGACCGCCTTCACTTACGGTACCCCCGCGGCGTGACCATCCGGCCCGAAAGGGCGCGGGTATTGCTGTTGCCGATATACACGGTGGTGAACATATCCACCGGCGTGTTTTCCAGCTCGGCCAGCGTCAGCACCCGGGCGCTCTGGCCCTCGCGGCCAATGTTGCGCACAAGGCCGCAGACGGTATCATCTGCCTTGCCGTTTGCGCGCAGGATGCGCACTGCCTTTTGCAGGTAGTCCGGCCTGCCCTTGGAGGAAGGATTATAGAGTGCAACACAGAAATCTCCCTGCGCTGCGCAGGCCAGCCGCTTTTCGATGACCTCCCACGGGGTAAGCCGGTCGGAAAGGGAGATCACGCAGAAATCGTGGGCCAGCGGCGCGCCCAGCACAGCCCCACCGCTGAGGGCGGCCGTAAGGCCGGGCACCACTTCTACGGCAACGTCCGGGTAATCCTGCGCCAGTTCCAGCACAGGGCTGGCCATGCCGTAAACGCCTGCGTCGCCGCTGCACACCATCACCACGCGCCTGCCGGTATTCGCCTTTTCCAGCGCCCAGCGGCAGCGGTCGATCTCCTTGGTCATGCCGGTGGAATAATATTCCTCACATGGGAACTCCGGCTCGATCAGGTCAAGATAAAGTTTATAGCCGCAGATGGCATCTGCGTGTTCCAGAACGTTCTGGGCTTCCTGCGTCAGGTAGTAAACATCTCCGGGGCCAATGCCCACCACGTAGACTGCCTTTTCCGGTTCGTCGATCTCAAATTCCATCGGGTCAAACATTCTGCCACCTCCAGTCCGGGGCATAGGGCCGCACGGCCAGCGCAAAGGTCACGCCGGTATGGGCATATTTGTGAAAAACGAGTGTCCCGCCTGCGGCCAGCACTGCCGACCGTTCACAGACATTGTCCACGCCGGTAACGCTCTGCACAAAGGCCGAAGGCGTAAAGCTGCCGGGGGCGGCACACAGCTGTTCCGCTGTGAAAAACTGCACCGGCCAGCTGTGGCTCTTACAGAAGGTCAGCAGGCCCGCCTCGTTTTGTTTTAAGTCGATGCTTGCCGCCGCCGTGATGCATTGCGGCGCAAGGCGGTTCTGGGCACAGAAAGCTGCAAAGGCTTCGGCCAGCGTTTCGGTGCTGGTGCCGCGTTTGCAGCCCACGCCCAGCACGCCGATGCGCGGCACCAGATGCAGCGCATTCCCCGCCGGGCAGAGGGTGAGGGCAAAGTCCGGGGCATCTCCCGCCGCGATCCCATCAGGCGGTGCACCCGCAATGGGCCAGTCGGATGCAAACTGCACCGTTTTGCCCGCCAGCAGTGCACCGCTGACAAGCTTGATGCGCTCCGGCTCCAGCACGGTGCAGTTCTGGTGCTTTGCCCACTCGTCCACCGCAAACACACCGTTTGCGTCGGTGGCTGTGGTGATCACCGGCACCGCGCCGCACACAGCGGCAAGCGCCCGGGCAAGGTCGTTGGCACCGCCCAGGTGGCCTGAGAGGATGGGCACGGCAAAGCGGCCGCACTCGTCCAGCACCACAACGGCAGGGTCCTGTGCCTTGCTTTGGCAGTGGGGCGCAATGGCCCGCACCGCAATGCCCACAGCACCTACAAAAACAAGGGCATCGCTCCCGGCAAACTGGCGGGCCGTCCAATCGGCAAGGTGCACCTGCCCGGCTTCATGGCCGCAGCGGATCACACTGCCGGGATATGCCACCGCCAGTTTTTGGGCCAGTGCAAGGCCCTTTGCCGTAAAGGCCAGATAGGCGCGGGTCACTGGTCTGTCCCCTTGCGGAACTCGGTGGTAAAGGCCGGGTCGTAGAGCTTGCTGCGCTCATAGTTCCGGCCCAGAAAGCCGCCTGCCACGATGAGCGCCGTTTTGGTGATGCCCGCTGCATGAACGCTTTCCGCCAGCGTACCTACGGTGCAGCGCACCGTTTTTTCCTCCGGCCATGTGGCCTTATACACCACCGCTGCCGGGGTATCCGGCGTATAGGCACCGCCTGCCAGAAGCGCCTGCTGTACTTTGTCCACAAGGCCGATGGATAGGAAAATGACCATCGTTGCCCCGTGGGCGGCAAGGCTTGCCAGCTTTTCCTTTTCCGGCACCGGGGTGCGGCCCTCCATGCGGGTGATGATCAGTGACTGTGATACCTCCGGCAGCGTGTATTCCAGATTTAAGGATGCAGCTGCTCCAAAGCAGGCGCTCACGCCCGGACAACTCTCATACGCAATCCCCTTTTTCTCCAGAAAATCCATCTGCTCCCGCACAGCTCCGTAAATGCTCGGCTCCCCGGTATGGAGGCGCACTGTCATAAATCCCTTTTTTTCTGCCTCCTCCATTACCGCAAGCACCTGCTCTAGGGTCATGTACGCACTGTTATGTATCTCACATTGTTTTTTGCAATAAGTCAAAAGTTCGGGATTCACAAGTGATCCTGCATAAATGACAACATCTGCCTGCTGCAAAAGTTTCATTCCACGGACTGTGATCAGATCGGCTGCTCCCGGTCCTGCTCCCACAAAATATACCATACTGTTTTTGTTCCTTTCGTTTAGGTAATTCGCTCTGCCCCGTCTATAAGTTTCGCAATTACCTATATTTTATTATAATAATTCTTGTAAAAACGCCTCAGCGCCCTCGGATTTTGCAAGCTCTCCAAACTCATTGGAATAGAGGATCACTTCGATCTGTATTTTTCCGGCTGCACGCTTTTTCAGGTAGAACATGATCTTTGCAAGTAAGTCCTGCATAACTGCATCTTTTTTGCCACAGGCTTCCAGTTTTCTGACTGCCTCCTCTGTTGTCACACACTGCAGTATCTCATCAAGCACCGGATAAGGAACCTGATTTCTCACCCCGGCTGCCACAAGCAATTCCATGCGGCAATCCCCTTCTTTGGAATGTGTATTCATAATCCCACCTGCTACTTTTACAAGTTTTCCGATATGTCCTGTGAGCAGCATTTTTTCAAATCCAGCGGCAATCGCCATATCGATCGTATCACCGATAAAGTTGCTGCACTTTACGCTGCGGTCAAGATCATAGTGGTAGGTATTTTTCATAAAATCAAGTCCATAGTTACCCGGAGATACCGCCGCGACCGGATACCCCTCCGCCTTTTTCTGATTTAATTCCACTTTGATCGTATCTAACAATGCCTGACTGCTCATCGGCTCGACAATCCCGGATGTTCCTAAAATGGAGATTCCTCCGACAATGCCAAGTCTTGGATTGAAGGTCTGCTCCGCAAGTTTTTCTCCCGTTGGCACGGAAATGATAATCTCAAGCGTTCCGGTATAGTCTGCTAATGCACAGACTTCCTGCACTTCTTTTGCGATCATTTCCCGCGGCACATGATTAATCGCAGCGTTTCCGACCGGCTGGTCTAAACCGGGTTTTGTCACCCTGCCTACACCTGTTCCACCATCGATCAGAATTTCTGCTTTCTTCTGTTCTGACGCCCCGTCACTTTCTGCAACAAATTTTTTGGAAACCCCTTCTTTATTTACGATTTCCTCTGAGGATAACTGAGCAGATATTTGATTTCCGATGCGTACGGTGGAAAAAATCAACGCCCCGGTTGTAATATCCGGATCGTCGCCACCATCTTTTCGCACCGCACAGGTCACCTCTTTTTCCCCTCTTGTGATTTCAAGGATTTCTGCATGAAAAACGATTCCCTTTGGTGTCTGAATTGTAATATCCTGTTTTAATTTTCCTGTTAAAAGCATATAGGCTGCTGCTTTCGAGGCAGCCGCTGCATTTTCCAGTGCTCCTTCTGCTCTCTCAGATTTTTCTGTTAATCCGAAAATCTGCATCCACCCGTCCTGACCTTTTACGTCTCATCCCGCAGTTCATACAAAAGTGCATTGCAGATTGCTGCCGCGACATTGCTGCCGCCCTTTCTGCCCCGGTTTATGATATATGGTATATCGGTCTTTAGAATCAGTTCTTTTGCTGCTTCCACATTCACAAATCCAACCGGAACCCCGATAATAAAAGCTGGGCGGTAACTTCCACTCTGTATCATCTGGTAGAGTTCGATCAACGCTGTCGGTGCATTCCCGATTGCAAAAATTACAGGCTTTTGGATCTGTGACGCCTTTTCCATGCTCACGGTGGCTCTTGTCACACCGCGCTCCTTTGCGATTTTTGCCACTTCCTCATCGGCCATAAAACAGTGCGCCTCTCCGCCGTACTTTGCCAGTTCCTTTTTATTCACGCCCGAAAGCGCCATATTGGTATCTGTGACAATGTCCGCTCCACTTTTGATCAGGTTTTTTGCCACCGCTACTGCATCTGGCGAATACGTCATCGTCTTTGCATAATCGAAATCTGCACTTGTATGAATGGCTCTCTTCGTCACAAGTTCCTGCTCTTTCGGAAGCACGATTCCCATTTCTTCTAATTCTTTTGTTATAATTGCAAAGCTTCGTTTTTCGATTTCCTGTGGTCTGACATACTCAATCGTTTCCATGTGACACTCCTGCTCCTTCATTATCTGTCTTGCAAATTTCACTGCACCTTCATTAGCTCCCCTGCAAATCTGTTACTCTTTCATTCGCTGTCCTGTGAATCCTGCCGCCCCTTTTTTATGGCTGCGATCAGTTTCTCATTGTCCTCATGCTGCTTTACTGCAACCCGGTAATAACCAGTTTGCAGTCCCCTGTAATTACTGCAGTCACGAATTAAAATTTTTTGCTCTAATAATCTGTCATACAACGGCTGCTTTGTTTTTAAAAGAAGGAAATCCGCTTTGCCCGGAAAAACCTGAATGTCTGCATTTTCCAGTTCTTTTTCCAGATATTCTCGCTCTGTCCGGATATAGGAAACCGTCTCGTCGCAATATTCTTTTTCCTCCAAAGCTGCCAGTCCTGCTGCTTCTGCAATCACAGAAATATTCCACTCCGGCAGCTGCAGGGAAATACGATCTGTCTGTTCCTTTCCGCCACAGAATGAGAACCCAAGACGCACCCCCGGAATCGCATATAACTTTGTAAATGACTTTAAAATAATAAGGTTTTCATATTTTTCTATAAAAGGCTTTACTGTATATTCACTCTCATTTTGACAGATTTCTAAGAAACATTCATCAGCCATCACAAAGGTATTCGTCTCTTTTGCCCGTTCAAGAACACGAAGAATCAATTCTTTCTCTGTAAGAATTCCTGTCGGATTATTTGGATTGCAGATAACAACAAAATCCGTTTCTT
>OGDP01000891.1_pt1 | contig 23277 bp, 24 predicted proteins | sample 1570441 | NCBI WGS metagenome assembly OGDP01 (sample SAMEA2581961, study PRJEB24529) | metagenome | biome: Human gut stool | place: China | collected 2011
AAAAGAAGCCTTCATATCCGAACCCAGTTGAAAGGCCAAAATACAACCGCATCTCCGAAAGTTAACAAAAAAGTCACAATTTGCATTTGCAAATCGTGCGTCTGCTATTAAACGGAATTGTCATAATAATCATACGAGTACAAGCAAACCTTCGTGAAAGAAGATACTCCGAAGAAATACCCCTCTATATACGAGCCCACGAAAAGGGCTGTTTCGTAGCATTCAAGACCGTTCTGTAACCGAATTGTAACAAGCAGACAGAAGTGAGTTCCTAAAAGAAGCCTTCATATCCGAACCCAGTTGGACGACCAAAATGCACCCGTGTCTCCAAAAGTCAACAAAAAAGTCACAAAAAATAGCAGCCGTCTGCAAGGTAGATGCAGATGGCTGCTATTGATAAATTAGATAAAATTATTAGGTGATCAATGCGGTGAAAATATCACGTCGTTCAGAATTGGACTTGTTGGTGAAATCAACATTATCCATCCACTGAAGAAGTTTTTCCTTGTTATTTTCGGTCAAAACTTCGTTATGGAAGATAAAATATCCTAATAAATAATTAATATAATCAATGCGAGGAAGTTGAGTGGGTGTGTTCTCATTGATGAAGTCTAAAGTGCGATCGAGTGCAGCTAAAGTCATAGAAAAGCATTGTGTAAGCTGTTCTGGAGAAAGGTTACAAAGTTGATTTTCCTTAGTATCAGAAGGAATAGGAGCATAATTTCCGGAATGAGGCTTCTGAGTGATAACTTCATACGCAGGATTTAATGCTGCAACTGGGTAAGAAACATTGGTTTTTTGCGGAGTGAAAAAATCTTCGTATCCTGCTTCATATACACGGGTACGGTAGAGGTTTGTGTACTGTTTATAAATATCAATTCCATGAGCTTTCAGTTTAGAAAAGCGCATTTGAATAATACTTACTCGGCTGCCAGCATTGTTTAGAACTTCGAACCACTCAATTTGTTCATCCTCCGTTAGGTCTTCAGCCGAATTAAGAGTATAATTATAGTTTCTCATTTTGCTGCGTACTTGAAGGAGCACAGACAAGACATCGGCAGAACCAAGTGCACTTTTAGCCTTAGTATACTCAAATAATTTGGTATCCTCTTTATTTAAGAGGATACCAACAGGAATTTGATTACTCCTGATAGAGTCACGCACCTCTGTGAACTCGCCTTTTCCTAAGTCTAACACGATATTTCGAAAATCATCATGATTACAATATGCTTTATAGTTAGTGGTTAAACGCTGCTGGCCATCCACGACCGAGTACTGACCGCGTTCAATAGTTGAGATGATTTCTCTATCTATAAAGGAAACTTGCGGAACAGCACTATCCACAGTATTTATAACATTGATAGAAATAGGAGAAACCGGAGCCTTTCCCCACAATTGATAATTAAGAAGATCGATACACTTCTGAAGTGTCCAACTGATATCTCGCTGATACAACGGCAAAGAAATCGAGTTCTCCTCAATTTTACGACACATATCTGCTACAGTTATCAAGGAGGTTCTTTTGGTCGGATCAAATGTTGCTGCTATCATCAAACCTTTGTTGACTCTCATGTTGCCTACCCTTCTTTTGTTGGAAGTAATCACTTGATTGTATAGTACATCCAATCACAGCAAAAGTCAATAGCAGCATACGTGCAAATCGCAAAAATCGTGAAAATCAAGCAAAACAATGGGTGCTGCTTAAATGTAGCAGCGCCCATCGTTCTAGTCTAACAGAAAGCACACACACCACGTATAACGAGAACTGCTTAAAGCATGAGCCTTCGTGAGGCTTCTAAAACAGCCTTGAAATGGGTTGAAAAAGCCACATCCTGCTCCTTCGTCCGCTTTGGGCTCCCCTTGGGGTGCTTTCCGGCACGGAGGAGCTTTTTGTTTTCATAACGCCGCAGCATGAGAGCTTCCATGTTGTCGGCGGTGTACTCCAGCCCGTTCTGGTTCAGCACTCGTGCGCGCTTGGCAAGGCACATACTCGCAAGGCCGTAGTCCTGTGTTACGACCACATCCCCCGGCTTTACCCGGTTGACGAGGGCAAAGTCTACGCTGTCTGCCCCTTTATCGAACACCAATGTCTGCGTACCTTCCCGCTCGATTTGGTGGGCGGTGTCGCACAGGATGATGACCGGAACGCCAAACCGCTTTGCGATCTGCAACGTCAAATCCACCACCGGGCAGCCGTCTGCGTCGATCAAAATATTCATCGGCGTTCCTCCATCACCCACCGAAAGGCTTTCGCCGTGCGCAAGTCGGCATCTTTGAAATGCCCGCCGCTGTTCCACTCAAGGGTGCAGTCTGCGCCACGCTCTGCAAGCCGACTGTGCAGGGTGCGGATGTTATCACCTACCGCAGCCATGACAGCGTTTTTCGTATGCTCTTCCTTGTTGCCAAGGCTCAGATAAACGCGCTGTGCCTGTATCGGGTGCTGCTGTTCAAACTCCATCCATCCCGGAAACCATACGGAAGGCGAAGCGGCCGCAACACCGGAAAACAGAGCTGTCTGCGTGGATGCCCACAGAGCAAACAATCCGGCCAGCGAATAGCCGCCCAGAACGATCCGGACGTTTCTCGGCAGTGCAAACTGCTGTTTCAGGGTGGGGATCACCTGTTCGGTCAGAAAGCGCAGCGTGCCCGCCGCATTGCCGCCGAAACTTTCTTTGCCCCACACCGCAGGAGATTTCCACGGGGAAAGTTCATCGTTCCAGCTTTTCACAGGAACAGCGGCAAACAAAAACGAATGTGCCGAACCCTGCGCAATGGCTGAAATTTCATTGTCCATATGCTGCAATTCATGCTCGTCTGTCATCTGAAGCAGAAGATATTCGGCGCAGTCTGTGCCGTAAATGCAGCAGGGTCTATCTCCGAATTTTAAGGGAAAATCAAGGCGATTAAAGGATTCTGCTTTATAGTTCATCGACAAAATACCTCCCATTGATCGGCACGAGAAAAAGGCGTGAGGAGATTGGCTGCTTCCATTATAGCATATTCGGGCGGAGAGACAAGAAGCCCGGATGTGCGGCACGCTCTGCAGGGACTTCCTGCATTTCTGTATGGGAGAATCGACACAAAACCGGTTGACATCCACCGGAAGAAACTCTTACAATGGGAACAGAAACCATGTCGGGCAATGGAACAGGAGGAATTTTGGAATGAACAACACAGAAGCATTTGAGTTCTTGCTGAGCTGGAAGGATGACGTCCTGATGAACTGCCTTTCCGGGCGGCGGGATAAGGCTTTTGATCCGCAGGCCATGCAGAAGGTCCGGGCGGCCTGTGCCGTGCTGGCCGAGGACGGGACCTATCCGTTCGACCTGTCGGTCACAGACCCGGAGATCTACCGTCAGGTCAGCGCCTGGTTCACCGACCTGCTGCGCAAGTCCTGAACCGTTCCGACACGAAAGATGCATTTATTTTCCACAAACGCTTGACATCTTGTGCAATCTGCATTATCATAAAGCCATCAAGTGTTTGTTCAGAGAAGCGAGCAGAACAAACAAGAGGGAGCCTGTTCCCTTTTGTTTGCTCTGCTCTTTTTTGTTCCCGCTACGCAAACGAGCATGCTGTGACAGGCAGAAGATCAGGAGGTTTTTATGCTGGATGTAGCAATCATCGGCTGCGGTGTCGTTGGCGCGGCTGCCGCCTATGAGCTCTCGCATTATCCGCTGCACACTGCAATTTTTGAGGCCGAGAACGATGTGGCCGACTGCACCACCAAGGCCAACAGTGCCATTCTGCACGCTGGGTACGACCCTGAGCCGGGCACCCGGATGGCACGGCTCAATGTGGAGGGCGTTGCACTGGCCAAAGAGATCTGCGCCCGGCTGGATGTGCCGTACCGGCAGTGCGGCAGTCTGGTGCTGGCCCTCAGCCCGGCAGAGCTGCCGCATCTGCAGAAGCTGTACGAAAACGGCCTTGCCAACGGGGTGCCGGGCATCCGGCTGCTGTCGGCAGAGGAAACACGGGCCATGGAGCCCGGTCTTTCGCCGGAGGTGGCCGGAGCACTGTATGCACCCAGCGCGGCCATCGTCAGCCCGTGGGAATATGCGCTGGCCATGGCGGAGGTGGCGGTGCGCAACGGGGTGGAACTCCACCTCAGCAGCCCGGTCACCGGCATTCAGAAAACCGCGTCCGGATGGGCGCTGACCACGCCGTCCGGCGTGGTGGAGGCCCGCTACGTTGTCAACGCCGCCGGCATCCGGGCCGATGCCGTGCACGACATGGCCGCTCCGCATCAATTTACCATCCAGCCCACCCGCGGCGAATATTACCTTCTGGACAAATCGGAAGGCACGCGGGTGCAGCATGTCATCTTCCAGTGCCCCAACGAAAACGGCAAGGGCGTGCTGGTGGCACCTACCGTTCACGGCAACCTGATCGTTGGACCCAATGCCGAGCCGGTGGCGGGCGACAACACCGCCTGCACCGCCGCCGGGCTGGCCTTTGTCAGCGCGGCCGCACGCCGCAGCGTGCCGGACATCCGCTTCGGCGAGTCCATCCGCAACTTTGCAGGCGTCCGCGCCAATGTGGACACCGGGGATTTCGTCATCGGCGAGGCGGAAGGTGCATCCGGATTCATCGACCTGGCCGGTATGAAATCGCCGGGCCTGTCCAGCGCACCGGCCGTTGCCAAAGAGGTGGTCCGCATTCTGGAAGGCCACGGGGATCTGCCTGCGGCCAAAACGGATTACCGGGACGGCCGCACCCGGGTGCGGTTCAAGGAGCTGCCGCCGGAAGAAAAGGCAAAGCTCATTGCCCGGAACCCCGCCTACGGCCGGGTGATCTGCCGCTGCGAGACCATCACCGAGGGCGAGATCCTGGACGCCCTGCACACCGAGATCCCGGCCACCACCATCGACGGCGTCAAGCGCCGCTGCAACGCCGGGATGGGCCGCTGTCAGGGCGGCTTCTGCGGGCCCCGGGTGCTGGAGCTCATCAGCCGGACGCGGGGCATCGACCCGCTGGACGTCCTGCAGGACAAGGCAGGCAGCAACGTCTTACTGTGCGAAACCAAGCAGGAGGGAACCAACCATGATTGATCTGGTCATCGTCGGCGGCGGCCCTGCAGGCCTTGCCGCAGCCTACAGCGCATGGCAGCACGGCCTGCGCGATATTCTGATTTTGGAGCGTGACAACGAGCTGGGCGGCATCCTGAACCAGTGCATCCACAACGGCTTCGGGCTGCACCGTTTCGGCGAGCAGCTCACCGGCCCGGAGTACGCCGGGCGCTACATTGAAATGCTGCGCTCCACCGGCGTCCGGGTGGAGCTGGGCACCATGGTGCTGGAGGTCACGCCGGATAAAAAGATCCACTGTGTCAGCAAGGAGAAGGGCTACCAGATCCTCGAAGCAAAGAGCGTCATCCTCTGCATGGGCTGCCGGGAGCGCACCCGCGGGGCCATCGGCATCCCGGGCACCCGCCCGGCCGGCATCTACACCGCCGGTGCCGCCCAGCGCTATGTCAACATGGAGGGCTATCTGGTAGGCAAACGGGTGCTCATTCTGGGCAGCGGCGACATCGGCCTGATCATGGCCCGGCGGATGACGCTGGAAGGGGCCAAGGTGCTGGCCTGCGTGGAGGTCATGCCCTATTCCGGCGGCCTGACCCGCAACATTGTGCAGTGCCTGCAGGATTTTGACATCCCGCTGTACCTGTCCCACACCATCGTGGACATTCAGGGCGATACCCGGGTGGAAAAGGCCATTGTGGCCAAGGTGGACGAGAACCGCCGCCCCATTCCGGGCACCGAGATGGAGTTTGACGTGGACACCATCCTGCTCAGTGTGGGCCTGATCCCGGAAAACGAGCTGACCCGGCAGGCCGGCATCCCGATGGACCCCCACACCAAGGGAGCCGTGGTCTACGAGAACATGGAGACCGGCATTCCCGGCGTATTTGCCTGCGGCAACGTGGTGCATGTGCACGATCTGGTGGACTTTGTTTCCGGCGAGAGCGACCGGGCCGGAGCCGCAGCCGCCGCCTATGTGCTCCACGGTGAGACCCCGGACGCGGCCGTGCTGGACCTTGTCCCGGGCAATGGCGTGGGCTATACCGTCCCCCAGCGGGTGCGCCCGGCGGACGTGGACAAGGGTGTGGAGATCTCGTTCCGGGTGCGGCAGAATTACGGCCCCAGCCAGATCACCATCACCTGCGGGGAGAAGCAGCTGGCCCGGTTCAAGCGCCAGCGGATGGCACCCGGCGAGATGGAGCACATCACCCTGCCCGGGGTCCTGCTGGCAAAGGCCGACGGCCCGCTGACCGTTGCAGTAGAGGAGGTCGTAGCAAAATGAACAAAAAGCGTGAGATCATTTGTATCTGCTGCCCCCGTGGCTGCCACTTGCAGGTGGACCCGGAAAACGATTATAATGTAACCGGCAATGCCTGCCCCAACGGTGCCGCCTATGGCAAGGAAGAACTGACCCACCCCACCCGTATCCTGACCAGTACGGTGCGGGCCGAGGGCGGGCGCTATCCGCGCTGCCCGGTCAAGACCGCGCAGGCGGTGCCCAAAGAAAAGATCGTGCAGGTCATGGCTGCGCTGGACGGCGTCACGCTGCACACACCCATCCGCACCGGGCAGGTCGTGCTGACCGACGTCTGCGGCACCGGTGTGGATGTCGTAGCCACACGGGACCTGTAAAACCGCCCCTGAGCGAAACGGAGGTCGTTGAACCATGTCGACAAAGTATGTTCTTGCACTGGACCAGGGAACCACCAGCAGCCGCGCCATCCTGTTTGACAACGAGCAGAACATCATCGCGGTGCAGCAGCGGGAGTTTGAGCAGATCTACCCGCAGCAGGGCTGGGTGGAGCACAACCCCATGGAGATCTGGTCCACCCAGTACGGGGTCATGAACGAGGTGGTGGCCCAGAGCGGCGTGGATGTCCATGACATTGCCGCCATCGGCATCACCAACCAGCGCGAGACCACCATCCTGTGGGAAAAGGCCACCGGCCGCCCCATCTACAATGCCATCGTCTGGCAGTGCCGCCGCACCGCCCCGCTGGTGGACGAGCTGGTGCAGCAGCCCGGCATGACGGAATACATCCGCGAGAATACCGGCCTGATGCCGGATGCCTATTTTTCCGCCACCAAGATCAAGTGGATCCTGGATAATGTGCCCGGCGCGCGGGAGCGGGCCGAGGCGGGCGAGATCCTGTTCGGCACTGTGGACACCTGGCTGGTGTGGAAGCTCACCGGCGGCAAAGTCCATGTGACCGACCGCACCAACGCCAGCCGCACCATGCTCTACAACATCCGCACCCTGGACTGGGATGACACCCTGCTCAAAGCGCTGGATATCCCCCGCTGCATCCTGCCCCGCGTGGCGGATTCCAGCGAGGTCTACGGCACCACCGACCTGTGCGGGGTGCAGGTGCCGGTGGCCGGCATTGCCGGGGACCAGCAGGCTGCACTGTTCGGGCAGGGGTGCTTTGCCAAGGGTGAGGCCAAGAACACCTATGGCACCGGCTGCTTCTTGCTGATGAACACCGGTGACACCATCTGCCGCAGCCAGAACGGTCTGATCTCCACCATTGGCATCAGCCTGAACGGCAAGGTGGAGTATGCCCTGGAAGGCAGTGTCTTTGTGGGCGGTGCCGTCATCCAGTGGGTGCGCGACGGCCTGCGGATGATCCAGGAGAGCCGCGACGCCGAATACTATGCCCAGAAGGTGCCGGACAACGGCGGCATCTACATCGTGCCCGCCTTCACCGGTCTCGGCGCGCCCTATTGGGATATGTACGCCCGCGGTGCCATTGTAGGCATCACCCGCGGCACCACCCAGAACCACATCATCCGGGCGGCGGAGGAGTCCATCGCCTACCAGAGCGCCGACCTTGTGGCCGCCATGGAAAAGGACACCGGTGTGCCCATCACCTCCCTGAAGGTGGACGGCGGTGCTTCCCGCGACCAGTTCCTGATGCAGTTCCAGGCCGACATCCTGAACAAGGACGTTCTGCGCCCGGCCATCCGGGAGACCACGGCCCTGGGCGCTGCCTATCTGGCCGGCCTTGCCACCGGCGTGTGGAAGGACCGGGACGAGATCCGCAGCCTGTGGCACTGCAACATGACCTTTACCCCCGCTATGCCGGAGGCCGAGCGCGCACGGCTGCTATCCGGCTGGCACAAGGCCGTGGGCCGCAGCAGTGACTGGGCAGAGCATTAAAAAAAATTGTCTGGATTTTGACTACTTCCAACAAAAAATCACGGAATTTGTGAATTGTCTGTTGACAAACCGTTTAGAAATGGTATACTGAAAGCATCCCAAGAGAATTGAGATGGGGATGCACTGTGCCACACGACCGCAGTGCGTCCCCATTTTTTTGTTCCCATCGCACCCCTTGTCCGCCCGTTCACATCTGTTCCGGGGGCTGGTTCTGGAAGTGCAGCCGCCGGGCACGTCCCTGAAAAAAGAAGGAGGATCCCCATGAAAAGCACCGCAAAGGCCACCGAAAAGCGTTCGCGCACGGTCGTTGTGCTGGCGATCGCTGTGGCGTTGATGCTGCTGGGCAGCATTTTTGCCCAGATGCTCCACACCTCATTCTACAAGGTCAAGGTCTCCCGCATTTCCTTTGAGACCGACACCGGCACCCTTTCGGGCCTGTTGTACATGCCCAAGGGCGTGGACGCCTCCAACCCGCACCCCACCATCGTGACCACCCACGGTTACCTGAACAGTGCCGAGATGCAGGACGAGACCGCCATCGAGATGTCCCGCCGCGGCTATGTCGTGCTGGCACTGGATATGTATGACCACGGCCATTCCCACGGGAACGCCGACAATACCGGCGGCTTCTTCAACTTCTGGCCCACTTCGCTGTGGGATGCCGCACAGTACATGTACAGCCAGGACTACGTTGCCAAGGATGCACAGGGCAACGGTCAGATCGCGGTCAGCGGCCACTCCATGGGCGGCTTCTCCTCCGAGATGGCCATCTATCTGGATGAGCAGAACTACGCTGCCGCCGGTTACCGCATCATCAAGGCCGGTTTGAGCATGGGTGCCGATTACTCCTGGACCTCCTACCTGGGCCTGGACGAAGAGGCTGCAGTTGCCACCTTCGGCGGACGCACCATCGGCAAGATCTGCGGCCAGTACGACGAGTTCTTCTTTGCGGCCGACGAGCCTCCCACGAAGAGCGGCACCGTCTACCACAAGGACTATGTTGCCACCACCGCTGGCAAGACCCTGCTGGAGCAGGAAGCTCCGCAGGCTGACACCTGGTACACCGGCTCGGACGGCGGCCAGCGCATCATTTACCAGCCGCGTGAGATCCACCCCTGGAACCACTTCTCCAAGGCTTCCACCAAGGATGCCATCGAGTTCTACGCCACTGCATTTGCCGACCAGTCCGGTCTGGTGCAGAACATTGCTTCCACCAGCCAGATCTGGTACTGGAAAGAAGTCTTTGAGCTGGTCGCTCTGGTGGGCTTCCTGCTCATGCTGGCACCTCTTGCCCTGCTGCTGATGAAGCTGCCCTTCCTGTCCAATGCAAAGCAGGCCGTCGCAGCACCCACCCCGGCCGTCGGTAGCCTGTCCGGCAAGCTTGGCACGATCAGCCTGTTTGTGGTGGGTATGCTGATCCCGGCCATCATCTTCCCCGCCGTGTACGACGGCAGTCTGACCGCAGAGCCCATCCGCTGGATGCGCTACGCCAGTGACATTGCCCTGCTCCTGTCGGTGGTGGGCATCGTTCTGGCAGCCCGCAGCACCGAGGACGACCGCAAGACCTGGCTGTCCGGCTCGGTGTGCGTCCTGATCGCTTCCATCGTCCTGCGTGTGCTGGTGACCAAGAACATCTTCGAGACCAATGCCACCTGGCAGGGCCCCACCGTCAACAGCATCGTGACCTGGGCTCTCATCTGCGCCTGCATCTCCATCGTGACCATGGTCTGCGTCTACCTGTTCGGCGGCCGCAAGCAGAAGGGCATCACGCTGGAACAGTACGGCATTGCCGCAAAGCCGGTGTCTGTGGCTGCAGCCTTCTGCGTGGCACTGCTGGTGTGCGTGATCGCCTACGCCTGCCTGTTTGCCGTGGATGCCATCTTCAAGACCGACTTCCGCATCTGGACCTTCGCCTTCAAGACCTTTGAAGCCAGCGCCATCCCGGCGGCGGTCAAGTATATGCCGTTCTTCTTTGTGTACTACTTTGTCAGCGGCGCCGCCGCCATCTCCAACACCAGCAGCGAAAAGCTGCAGGGCGGCTGGGGCTACCTGCTGGCTGCTCTGACCAACATGGGCGGCATCCTCCTCTGGCTGGTGCTGCAGTACGGCACCCTGTTCCGTACCGGCGTTGCCTTCTACCCGGGACAGGCCCTTGGCGGCATCCTGCTGTTTGCGCTGGTGCCCTCGCTGGCCATTGCATCCTGCCTGGCCAAGTACCTGTACAAAAAGACCGGCAGTGTGTACGTTGCGGCCTTCCTGAATACCATCCTGATGACCATGATGACCGTGGCCAACACCGCGATCTATTTCCAGGCATAAGCACAACCGCAGACTGGGGCTGCACTTTACAGTGCGGCCCCTTTGTGCGATAATGAGAACCATCTGAGAGAAAAGGAGTCCTGCCCGATGCATCCACTTGCTGAAACTCTGCTGGACGAGCCGGTGATCGCAGCCGTCAAGACGGATGACGCTCTGACGGCCGCCCTGGCCTCGCCCTGCAGCACGGTCTTTCTGCTGGCGAGCACCCTGCTCAATGTGGGGGAGCTGGTCCGGCGCATCCACGCGGCCGGAAAGCTGGCCGTCGTGCACATCGACCTTGTGGACGGCCTTTCGGCGCGGGAAGTTGCCGTGAATTCCCTCATTGCGCTGTGCCACCCGGACGGTATCATTTCCACCCACCCGTCCCTGATCCGGCGGGCGCGCCATCAGGGCCTGCTGACCATCCAGCGGGCGTTCATCCTGGACTCCCTTTCCCTGAACAACCTTTCCGGCCAGCTGGAACAAGGCAAGCCGGACTTTGTGGAGATCCTGCCCGGCATCATGCCCCGGGTCATCACCGAGATCAGTACCCGCACCCGGGTGCCGGTGATCGCGGGCGGTCTGCTGCGGGACAAGGCCGACGTCATGGCCGCCATGCGGGCCGGTGCCTCGGCGGTGTCCACCTCTGCCCCGGAGCTGTGGGACATCTGAACCCCGGAAAACACAAAAATGCCTGACCGCTGTCGTTGGCGGTCAGGCATTTTTTATGGAAAGCAGCAGCGTTACGGTTGGCTCTTCCTGACAAGATCTTTGGTGTACAGGGCGCGGGTGGCGTTGAGCACGGCAACGACCATGACGCCCACGTCGGCAAAGATGGCTGTCCACATGCTGGCCATACCGATGGCACCCAGCAGCAGGCAGGCAAACTTGACCGCCAGCGCGAACACGATGTTCTCGTACACGATGCGCAGGGTGCGGCGGGCAATGCGCATGGCCAGTGCGATCTTGGCCGGGTCATCGTCCATCAGCACCACGTCGGCGGCTTCAATGGCGGCGTCGGAGCCCAGGGCACCCATGGCGATGCCCACATCGGCGCGGGACAGCACCGGGGCGTCGTTGATGCCGTCGCCCACAAAGGCCAGATTCTCCTTGGACTTCTTGGCGGCGATGAGTGTTTCGATCTGGTCCACCTTGTCGCCGGGCAGCAGACCGGCGTGGTATTCGTCCAGACCCAGCTGGGCAGAAACGGCCTTGGCCACCGGCTCGGCGTCGCCGGTGAGCATGACGGTCTTGCGCACTCCGGCGGCCTTCAGGGCCCGGATGGCCTCGGCACTGTGGGGTTTGACCACGTCGGCGATGAGCAGGCAACCGGCGTATCGGCCGTCGATGGCAACGTGCACGACGGTGCCGGTCTCGCTCACGGCGGGGGCAGAAAGGCCCAGCCGCTCCATCAGACGGGCGTTGCCGGCGGCAACGGGCTTACCGTCCACCTTGGCGGTCACGCCGTGGCCGCCAAGTTCCTCCACGTCGGTCACGCGGGAGGTGTCGATCTCCTTGCCGTAGGCGGCCTTGATGCTCAGGGAGATGGGGTGCTTGGACCAGCTTTCGGCCAGGGCGGCGGCCTCCACCAGCTGTTCGTCGGTGATGCCGTCGGCCGGGTGGACGCCGGTGACCTTGAAGGTACCCTGGGTCAGGGTGCCGGTCTTATCAAACACCACAACACCGGTGCGGGCCAGCTCCTCCAGATAGGTGGAGCCCTTGACCAGGATACCGCAGGCGGAAGCACCGCCGATGCCGCCGAAGAAGCTCAGCGGAATGCTGATGACCAGTGCGCAGGGGCAGCTGATGACCAGGAAGGTCAAAGCGCGGTAGATCCAGTCCCCAAAGCGGGCAGGCTGGCCCATCAGCAGCAGCGCGATGGGCGGCAGGAAGGCCAGCGCCAGCGCACCGTAGCAGACAGCCGGGGTGTATACCCGGGCAAAGCGGGTGATGAAGTTTTCGGCACGGGCCTTCTTCATGCTGGAATTTTCCACCAGATCGAGAATTTTCGAGACGGTGGACTCGCCGAATTCCTTGGTAGTCCTGACTTTCAGCAGGCCGGTCATGTTCACGCAGCCGCTGATGACCTCGTCTCCGGTCTGGACGTCGCGGGGCAGGCTCTCACCGGTCAGGGCGGCGGTGTTCAGGGCGGAGGTGCCCTCTACGATCACACCGTCAATGGGCACCCGCTCGCCGGGCTGCACCACGATCACGGTGCCGACCTCCACGTCATCGGGGTCCACCTGCTCCAGCTTGCCGTCCTCGTCCTCCACGTTGGCGTAGTCCGGGCGGATGTCCATCAGGCTGGAAATGCTCTGGCGGCTCTTGCCCACGGCTACGCTCTGGAACAGCTCGCCGATCTGGTAAAAGAGGATAACGGCGCAGCCTTCCACATAGTCGCCCAGGGCAAAGGCACCTACGGTAGCCACCGCCATCAGGAAGCACTCGTCAAAGGGCTGGCGGTTCTTGACGCCCTTGATGGCCTTGCGCAGCACGTCCTTGCCCACCACAAGGTACGGGATGAGGTAGAGCAGCAGCTCCACCGGGGTGGGAAGTGCCGGCAGCACACCGAGCAGCAGCATGAGCAGGATCACAAGGGCCAGCGCGATCAGGATCTGCTGCAGGCTCTTTTTTTGCTTTTTGGTCATACAAAACGCTCCTTTTGTCGGATTGCGGCGGTTCTGAGAAAAAACGGGAAAACGCAGTGGAATTCAACAGGTTTTCCCCACAAAAATGGATTTTCCACCATTTCCCCCGTGTTTTCCACGGGGTTTTCCCGCAGAAAACTTGCTTTTCCACGTTTCTTTTTGGAGTTTTCCGCGAAAGGTGTTGAAAAGTGCGTGGAAAGTGTTGAAAACTGCCCGTTTTTTCCACGAAAAAGAGAAGTTTTCCGCTGCCCGGCGGCAGAGGAAAGAAAAGCTCTCCCACAGGGGGAGAGCTGCCGCCCGGCAGCGATGCCGGAAACCGGACCGGAAGAGGTCAGATGTCAAAGATCTCGCAGTCGTCCTCCACCTTCTTGCAGGCAGACAGCACATTCTCCATGGTGGCGTGGGGGTCAGCACCCTCGGCAAACTCCACCTTCATCTTCTGGGTCATGAAGCTGACAGTCGCCTTTTCCACACCGGCAACGGTGTTGGCAGCGTCCTCCATCTTCTGGGCACAGTTTGCGCAGTCCACTTCGATCTTGTAGGTCTTTTTCATCGTAGATACCAGCCTTTCTGTTTTTGTGCGGGCCGCGGCCCGGAAAATCATTCTTCGATATGGTCCATCCCCAGAGAGAGGATGCTGCGCACATGGTCGTCGTCCAGTGCGTAATACACGGTCTTGCCCTCCCGCCGGAAGCGTACCAGCTTGGAATCCTTGAGCACCCGCAGCTGGTGGCTCACGGCCGACTGGCTCAGCTGCACGGCGTTGGCAATGTCCTGCACGCACAGCTCATTGTCGTGCAGGGCGTACAGGATCTTGATGCGGGTGGAGTCGCCGAACACCCGGAACAGGTCGGCCAGCTCGTACAGCACCTCGTCGTCCGGCATATCCAAGGCTTCCGGCTGCGGCGCGGGCATTGCTTCCTTTATTTCCGCCATGTTGACATCTCCCTTCGCTGTGGATTCACATGAACGCTTGTTCATGTGTTCATAGTAGCACGCGGAATGCTCCTTGTCAAGACTTTTTTAAAGATTTTCGGCGTCTGCTCTAAATTGATGAAATTTGCCTTAAAACGCAGAAAATTTGCGTTTTTGAATCGCAATAAGGATGCGGATTGGAGGGAAGGCGAAAACAAAAAAGAGGTCGCCGCATGGTCAGTGTCCTCACCCTCTCCGTCACCTTTGGTGCCACCTCTCCCAAAGAGAGAGGACTTGGCAGCCCGTTTGCGCAAAAAGAAAAAGAGAAATTTACAAAAAAGTGTAAAACAGGGTGCGTTCTGGTGCAAAATGTGGTATCTTATAAAGGTGTTCAAAAATAAAATGCGCCATACGGCGCGCAAAAGGAGAGGAAAGTATATGACATTGGAAACCGGTATCCGCGGGGAACAGAGCGTGCTCGTCACCGCAGCCAACACCGCAAAGACCATGGGCAGCGGCACGCTGGAGGTGTTTGCCACCCCGGCACTGGTGGCTCTGGCGGAAAAGACCTGCTGGATGAGCGTGGCCGATGCGCTGGACGAGGGCAGCGGCTCGGTGGGCACAAAGCTTGAGCTGGAGCACACCGCCCCCACCCCTGTGGGCATGACCGTTACCTGCGAGAGCGAGCTGGTGGCGGTGGAAGGCCGCAAGCTCACCTTCAAGGTGGCCCTGCACGACGAAAAAGGCCCTGTAGGCGGCGGCACCCACGAACGTTTTGTCATCAACAACGCCAAGTTCGCAGCCAAGGCGGAGGCAAAGAAGGGGTGAACTCCTTCCGTCATCGCTGCGCGATGCCACCGTTCCCCTTTTTGTCGCTTACACGACATCTTCCCCCGGCCGGGGGAAGTCTTTCTCAATGAGGGAGGCTTTGGCAGTACGGTAAAGTTCCCGGCTTTGCCAAGGGCTCTCCCCTTGGGAGAGCTGGCACCGAGGGTGACTGAGAGGGCGAGGATGCTGACCGAAGAAAACTATTCTTCATCCGTTTGATCTGTTTGCTCCAATCGTATCGGCGGCGGGTCAGCTTCCAGCAGGTGCTGCTCGGCACGCTTCTGCGCGTCCTGCAAAAGCTGTGCGGCCTGCACGCTGGCCCGGAACAGCTCAAAATACATCGCTTTATAATCCGGCGCGGCGCACACCTCCCTTTGCATTCGATGGGGATAGTTTTTCCTGCGCAAAGAGGGGTATGCATCCCCGGAAATTTGAAAAAAGAGGAATCCGTTATGAAAAACAAGAACCTTTCATGGTTCGCAGCTCTGCTGGTGTTTGCCCTGCTGCTGTGGTGCACAGCGGCAACGCCCGGCAAGATCGCGGACCCGTCCACCTATACCTGTGCGGTGTACAGCACCATCTTTTCGCTGCTGCCGCCGGTGATCGCCATTGTGCTGGCGCTGAACACCAAGGAGGTGTACACCTCCCTGCTGGTGGGCATCGCATCCGGTGCACTGCTGTATGCCAACGGCAATCTGGAGCTGGCCATCAACACCCTGTTCTTCAATGAGGACGGCGGCATGGTCGCCAAGCTCTCGGACAGCAGCAACGTGGGCATCCTGATCTTTCTGGTGATGCTGGGCATTCTGGTGGCCCTGATGAACAAGGCCGGCGGCTCTGCCGCCTTTGGCCGCTGGGCCTCCACCCACATCCACTCCCGGGCCGGTGCGCAGTTTGCCACCCTGCTGCTGGGTGTGATGATCTTCGTGGACGACTACTTCAACTGCCTGACCGTGGGCTCCGTCATGCGCCCGGTCACCGACCGGCAGAAGGTGTCCCGCGCAAAGCTGGCCTACCTGATCGACGCCACTGCGGCCCCGGTGTGCATCATTGCACCGGTGTCCAGCTGGGCAGCTGCGGTCACTTCCAGCGTGCCCGAAGGCTCCGGCATCAACGGCTTTACCATGTTCCTGCGCACCATTCCTTATAACTACTATGCCCTGCTCACCATTGTGATGTGCCTGTTCCTCATCTTCACTGGCATGGACTTCGGCGCCATGAAGCTCAATGAGGACAACGCGAAAAACGGCGACCTGTTTACCACCGCCGACCGTCCCTACGGCAACGATGTGGACGACGGCACCGACACCCGCGGCCATGTGGCGGACCTGATCGCCCCGGTGCTGGTGCTGATTGCAGCCTGTATCTTTGGCATGATCTACACCGGCGGCTTCTTTGAGGGCGTGGACTTCGTTACCGCCTTTGCGGACTGCAACGCTTCTGCAGGTCTGGTGCTGGGCAGCAGCATTGCCCTGCTGTTCACCTTTGTGTTCTACCGCGTGCGCAATGTGATGACCTTTCAGGACTTTGCCGCCTGCATTCCCGAGGGCTTCAAGGCCATGGTTAGCCCCATGCTGATCCTCTCCCTTGCATGGACCCTGTCCGGCATGACCGGCCTGCTGGGCGCAAAATATTACGTTGCCAACCTGCTGAACGGCTCTGCCGCTGCCCTGCAGTACATGCTGCCGGTCATCATCTTCCTTGTGGCAGTGTTCCTTGCCTTTGCCACCGGCACGAGCTGGGGCACCTTCTCCATCCTCATCCCCATCGTGTGCCATGCCTTCCCGGAGGGCGAGATGCTGGTCATTTCCATTGCGGCCTGCCTGTCCGGTGCCGTCTGCGGCGACCACTGCTCCCCCATCTCGGACACCACCATCATGGCATCCGCCGGTGCCCACTGCAGCCATGTGAACCATGTGTCCACCCAGCTGCCCTACGCCATTACGGCGGCTTCCTGCGCGGCAGTGTGCTATGTGATCACGGGCATTGCACAGGCTTTTCTGGGTGCCAACGGCAGCCTGTTCACCTCGCTGATCCTGCTGGCCGTTGCCATTGCCGTAGAGCTGGTGGTGCTCAGCGTGATCCGTGTGCGCACGAACAAAAAGGCGGCAGAATAAATTCCTGCCAAAAATTCAGCTGTTTCGCTTTGCGCCGCGGCCAAAACGTGGTATTTTTAAATAAAATGAACTATCGGAGGCACACGACCTATGCTGGAACAGGCATTTCAGGACGTATACACCAAATTCAAGCTGCATTTCTACCAGAACGTTTTTCAGCGTTTTGCCACCCGGGAAGCCACGCTGACCACGGTGGAGTCCTTCTGCATGGAGGGCATCATGGCCATGGGCGAACCCACCATTGCGGAGTTTTCCCGCATGATGCAGATCTCCACCCCCAATGCGGCGTATAAGATCGGCAGTCTGGTGAAGAAGGGCTATGTGGAAAAGATCCAGTCCACCACCGACCGGCGCGAGTATCACCTGCGCCCCACCCAGAAGTATATCGATTACTACAACATCAGCTATTCCTACCTGCACACTGTGGTGGAGCGCGCAAGAGAGCGCTTCTCCCCCGAGGACTGTGCAAAGCTGGAGGAGATGCTCACCATTGTGAGCACCGAGCTGATGCCCGAGTTGGATATGCTCAAGAAGGACGAAAAGGCAGAATAAGCAACAAAGAACTCCCGGACATCCGTCCGGGAGTTCTTTTGTTTCCCCTTACTTCTGCTCTTTATCCACTACCTGGATCCTGCCCTTCTTCCACAGCACATAGGAGGTAAGGATGCCGATGGGCAGCATCACGATGATGAAGATGCCCACAAGGCCGCCCAGCACGGAGCCGTAGCCTGCAAGGCGTGCGGCGAGTGAGAGCACTGTCATGATGATGAGCACCGGCAGCACGCCCTTGATGCCGCCCTTGACCACCTTGCTGCCGCTGGCAGAGCTGGCGAACAGACCCAGCGCCATGGAGCCGAACAGGGCCGGCAGCAGCGGGCTCTGGATGATGTCCTTCATGGTTGCCATAAAATGTCCTCCCACTAAATACAGAACAAACGAAAAAAGGCGGGTATTTTCGGCCCGCCGTCCTTGCGATACGGACAGGATACCGGAAAAGACGGCATCTGTCAAATGAGTATGACTAAAGCACAAACGGCATTTAGGGATATTTCAGGAACATGATCCTGCAAAGAACCTTTACTGCATTAAAATAATAAAGCGCTGACTGCGAGTCACTTTGTATCCGTTAAAAATTGCATAAAATTTAAAGAAAAAATCTGTCGTTCTGCCAAAAGCAGTGGGGATACACCTTTGCAAAAGCCGTGAGACCTGTTATAATACAGACATATTCATATCGAGAGAATGGGCTTATCGGCGGCAATGAGGCCAAAGAGGAAACCGGCATCGTATTTTGAGGGAAAGGCCAATGGAATATGCAACCGGACAACAATTGACAAGGCGGCAGAGCACCGTATGGCGGGCACTGCGCGCCGCCGCACCGCAGACCATCCCGGTGCTGGCGGGCTATTTTGTGCTGGGGATGGGCTACGGCATTTATGTGCAATCGCTGGGCCTGCCGGTGTGGATGCCCATGCTCATGGGCACCGTGGTGTACGGCGGTTCGCTGGAATTTGTGCTGGCAAGCCTGCTGCTGAGCGCGTTCTCGCCGCTTTCGGCGTTTCTGATGGCGCTGATGATCCAGGCGCGGCATCTGTTCTACGGCCTTGCCATGCTGGAGCGCTACAAGGGCTACGGCCTGCGCAGCTTTTATATGATCTTTGCCATGAGCGATGAGACCTTTTCCATCACCTGTTCGGCCGAGCCGCCGGAAGGGGTGGACAGGGGCTGGTTCATGTTCTTCATCACCCTGCTGGATCAGTGCTACTGGGTGGCCAGTGCCGGTCTTGGCGCGGTGGTGGGCTCGGTGCTACCCTTCAGCACCGAGGGTGTGGACTTTGTGATGACCGCCATGTTCACGGTGATCTTTCTCAATCAGTGGGAAAAGGATGAGCAGCACTACAGCGCCCTGATCGGCCTTGCCGCCCCATTGGCGTGTCTGGTGGTTTTTGGCTCCAGCAGCTTTTTGCTGCCCTCCATGGGATGCATCCTGATCCTGCTGCTGGTTCTGCGTAAACCGATCGAAAAGGCCGAAGGCACCGAAGCAGAAAAAAGCGGCGAGGAGGTGGGCGCATGACCGCAGTCCAGATGGGCCTGACCATTGCGGTGTGCACAGCCGCCACCATGCTCACCCGCTTTCTGCCCTTTGTGGTGTTCTCTTCCAAGGATCAGCAGCCGCCGGAGGTGGTGCGGTATCTGGGCAGGGTGCTGCCCGCAGCCATTTTTGGAATGCTGATCGTCTACTGCCTGAAAAGCGTCACCCCCTTTGCGGGCAGCCGCGGCATCCCGGAGGCCATCGCCCTGCTGGTGACGGTGGGCCTGCACAAGTGGAAGCATGAGACCCTGCTCAGTGTCGCAGGCGGTACGCTGTGCTATGTGCTGCTGGTGCAGCTGGTGTTCTGAAAGAAAAAGGACACGGCATGCCGTGTCCTTTTTGCATATCTGATTTAATGGTAGAAGGTATCAAAGTTCACCTGACGGTAGAACCGCTGCTGCAGCTGGTCAAAGCTTTCGCAGTTCTGCGCCAGCAGCCACATACTTTTGGTCACTACCGCCTCGATGGTCATATCGTGGGCTTCCAGAAAGCGGAAGCGGTTCTTCACCCGCTTGCCCACCTCGTAAACGCCCACGTCGCTGCCCTCGTAGGTGACCTGCGTGGTCATGATGAGCACCTTATGGGTGGTCTCGTAGTCGCCCAGGCCTTCGGCAAAGGCATCCATCAGCTGCTGCGGAATGCCGCCCACGCCGAAGCTTTCCACGATAACGCAGTCGTACAGGCGGAAGATCTCCGGGATGAGCGCCGGGGACATGCCCGGGGTCAGCTTGAGCAGGAACACCTTCGGGTCCAGCACACGGCTGAACTCCACCGGGCCGGTGGGCCACGGCGAGGAAATGTACCGCACCAGCCGGTCACCCTGCACCAGCGCCAGCTCCGGGAAGTTGACTGAGGCAAAGGCGTCGTAGCTGATGGTCTTGTTCTTCTTGGCACGAGTGCCCGCAATGACGTGCCCGCCAAACACCACCATTACGCCCCGGCTGCCCGGGTCGATGGCGCAGACCACGCTGTCCCGCAGGTTTTTCTTGGCATCCGTGATCTCGTTGGAGATGGGCTGCTGTGCGCCGGTGAGGATGATGGGCTTGTCCGCGTTCTGAATCAGGTAGGAGAGCGCCGCCGCAGAGTACGCCAGCGTATCCGTGCCGTGGCAGATGATAAAGCCGTCGTACAAAGCGTAGTTTTCCTGAATGGCGCGTGCCATCATCAGCCAGTGCTCCTGCCCAAGGTCGGTGCTGTCAATGCTGCACAGCGCCAGCGTTTCCGGGCAGCACAGTTCTTTCAATTCCGGCAGATGGGCAAGCAGCTCCTCGCTGGTAAGCACGGGTTTTAACCCCTGCTGGGTGCGTACGCTGGCAATGGTGCCGCCGGTGGTGATGAAAAGGATACGTTGCTTGGTCATAAAATAAGCCTCCGTGGCAGAAAATTCAGATGACTGAAACAGTATAACATACTCTTTTCCGCTTGAAAAGCGGCCAGCCGCCGCAAAGCGCAATTTTTGCGACCCGGTCACAGAAGTTTGGGGGAATTTGGTGTATACTAAAGAAAATGATAAAAGGAGAATGTTATGCCCAATATTGTCATCATCGGTTCCGGCCCGGCGGGCGTATCCGCCGCGCTGTACGCTGTCCGCGCCGGTGTGGATACCACGGTGCTCACCAAAGGCCCCGGTGCGCTGGACCGCGCCGAAAAAATTGAAAACTATTACGGCTTTGCCGAGCCGGTCTCCGGTGCGGAACTGGAACGCCGCAGCATCGAGAATGCAAAGCGCCTTGGTGTGAGATTCGTCACAGCCGAAGCCGTGGGCCTGACCTATACGGATAAACTCACCGTAGAAACAGTGGATAAAAATTACCCGGCGGACGCTGTGATCCTTGCCACGGGTGCATCCCGGGCGGTGCCGCGCATCCCGGGCCTTGCCGGGCTGGAGGGGCACGGCGTGAGCTATTGTGCCGCCTGCGACGCATTTTTCTACCGTGGAAAGGACGTGGCGGTGCTGGGCAGCGGCGAGTACGCCCTGCACGAGGTGCAGGCTCTGCTGTCGGTGGCAAAAAGTGTTGCCCTGCTGACCAACGGCGCACCGCTGACGGCGGACTTCCCGCCGGAGGTCACAGTCTATCCGCAGACCGTGGAGGCTGTTCTGGGCGAAACCGTTGTCACCGGCGTGCAGCTGTCCGGCGGTGTGCAGCTGCCTGTCAGCGGTGTATTTGTGGCACTGGGCGTAGCGGGCAGCACCGCACTGGCCAGGAAAATCGGCGCAGAGGTGGACGGGAACCGCATCGTGGTGGACGAAAAAATGCAGACCACCGTGCCCGGCCTGTATGCGGCGGGCGACTGCACCGGCGGCCTTCTGCAGGTGGCAAAAGCCGTGTATGAGGGCGCGCAGGCGGGCACTGAAGCCGCCAAGGCCCTGCGGAAAGGATGAAAAGCAATGTCGGAAACAACAAAGGAACACCGCGATTGTCTGGCCAAAGGTTTTCCCTTCTGGAGCGACCTGACACCCGACGAACAGGAGATGCTCTGCCGCTACACCCGTCCGGTGCACTACGCAAAGGGGGCAAGGGTGCACAGCCCGCTGGAAAGCTGCGTGGGCATTTTGCTGCTGCGCTCGGGCCAGCTGCGTGCCTATCTGCTCTCGGAGGACGGGCGGGACGTGACACTCTACCGCCTGTTCGGCGGGGAGGTGTGCATCCTGTCGGCATCCTGCGTGATGGACTCGGTGAACATCGACCTGTATATTGATGCCGAAGAGGACACCGAGGCCTACTGCATCAGCGCGGGCGTTTTCCGCAGGCTGATGCAGCAGAACGTGCATGTGCGCTGCTACGCCTACCAGATGACGGCGGAGCGCTTTTCCGACAGCATGTGGACCATGCAGCAGGTGCTGTTCATGAGTGCAGACCGCAGGCTTGCCATTTTTCTTACCGATGAGCTGGCCAAGACCGGCGGCGACGAGGTGCGCATGACCCACGACCAGATGGCAAAGTACATGGGGTCTGCCCGCGAGGTGGTGAGCCGGATGCTGAAATACTTTGCGCAGGAGGGCTGGGTGCGGCTGTTCCGGGGCGGCGTGCAGGTGCTGGACAGGAAAAAGCTGCAGCAGCTGGCAAGAGGACAATAACAAAAAGGGGCGATGTGAACATCACATCGTCCCTTTTTGGGTCATAGGTTATCCTTTGCAGCCCTGTTCTTCCCAGTCGCCAAAGTCGCTGGCTTCGGCGATCTTGGTGGGATCGAATTTTCCGCTCTCGTCTTTGGGAGCAACGGCGGGGCCTGCTTCCACAGGGTTCTGGTTGGGAGCTTCCGGGTCGAACACCGGCTTCTCGCCGCCCTCTGCGGGTGCCGCCGGGGCAGCGGCTTCTTCGGCGGGCTGGGCAGCAGCTGCCGCTTCTTCGGCAGGAGCTTCCGACGCAGCTTCTTCTGCAGCCTTTTCGTTGGCAGCATCGGAGGCTTTGGCTTCCGCTTCGGCGTAGGCTTCGGCAGTCTTGGCGGCTTCCTCCGCGTTCTGCTCGGCGTCCTCCGGGAATTCTACCTCCTCCACATGGAGCGGGTCTTTCTGGTTCAGGATCTTGTCCAGTGCCACAATGGCAGCACCGGTAACGGCTACCGCAGCGGCCGTGCCAAGGATACGAAACAGTGTTTTCATGCCGGGACCTCCTTGAAAGATCAGATCAAGAGAATGTTACCACATCGTTCAGCGGCTTTTCGGCAGGCTCCACCGAAATGGCGGTGAGCACCGGGCCTTTGCCGCGGTAGATGTTATGGAACTTGTAGCCTACCTTTGCGGTCACCCGCACCCATGCGCGCTGCTCCAGCGCCTTGTAGCCATCGTAGCTGCAGGGGAAGCCCACGAACTGGATGTCCTGCACGCAGCAGGTCATGGCGAAACGGCCCGGCACGAAGCTGTTCTTGCCGGCACGGTTGGTCTGACACACCTGTGCAAGGAATTTGACCGTTTTGCCGGTATACTTCTGGGGCTCGTCCTGACAGTCCATGTACCAGATGCCGAAATCGTCATCCGGAATGTCGATGATATCCGCGTTGATGTCAAAGGGCAGCGGATCAGGGATATCGTCATAGGCCACGCTGCCGTCGGCAAACTCGTAGGCGATATCGCACTTGCGGGAAGCCTGACGCACCAGCTTGTGCAGCTCCTGACGGGCGGCATCGTTGTTCACGGCCTCAGCGCGGTTGAACACGATCAGCTCACTGCGGGCGATCTTGTCCAGCAGCAGGCTGC
>OGDP01000893.1_pt1 | contig 23248 bp, 12 predicted proteins | sample 1570441 | NCBI WGS metagenome assembly OGDP01 (sample SAMEA2581961, study PRJEB24529) | metagenome | biome: Human gut stool | place: China | collected 2011
GTATTTAGTACACGCCGCCAACATAGCCATCATAAAAAATATAGCACTTAATACCGCCTTTTTCCTCATAATAAGCCACCCCCAGACCATTCAGACTTTAGTCACTTAATTAACTTGTTATCATTATATATCATAGTCCTTACATATAGCTTACACATTCGTTTAACCGCTCAATTAATTTATTCCCCAACCTTTAAAGTATCCATCCGCCAATGCCAGACATAATATTTCCACGCTTTTCTTTTTCACTCTTTCGTTCGTGAAATACAATATATAGTACCATATTCCTATATTAACTAATATTTGTACCACTATGATATATATGTCAAACAAAAAATATCCTCTGGCAGATAACTTTATAAAATAAAGTCCAATCCACCAGAGGATACTTATATAGCATATAATATATTTACTTTTATCGGTTTTTGTCTTCTAACTCAATCTCTTCAAGTTCAATTTCTTCTGACACATTTTCTGATGATGTATCTTCTGTATCTGATATACCAGAGTTATTCAGAATATCCTCTGCATCAGCATCATAATTCTTATCAGATAAATCATTTTCATCCGCGCTATAAGAATTATCTTCATAATCAGCATTATTATCTTCAGCATAGTCAGTACTGTCATCTTCGCTATTGTAGCTATCCTTTACATCACCTGCATGTAAAGTCCTTGATGAACCATCCTTAATATTAATCAGCTCATCATATTCGTCTGAATCATCATAATCATCCATAGCCTTTACAAATGCTTTCTTGCTTACTTTAAGCTTGCGTGAGAGCATTTCGACCATAACTGCAAGGATTATGATAACTATAGCAAGAGCAGCAATAATAATCATAAATATAAGATTTATGCCTTTAAATAAGCTAAAAGAACCTGTACTGCTGTTATTCTTCCTGTCTATTATATTAAATACCGTCTCATCCGCTGTATTATAACCTGCGTAACCCTGTATAGTTCCATCATTGGTATTATATCTGAACCATCCTGTTCCGCCTGTTGAGCTCACACCATAAAAGAGTGCATAGTTGCCAGTCTTATCAAGAAGCACTTCCACTTCCCTGCCGTCTATATCTATCTTTCCAAGCTCATATCCATCCGGAAGCTCCATAGAAGCTGCATCTATAGGAAGTATGCAGTATGATAATTCCGGCTGTGATACTTCTATGTACTTTGAAAATGACTGGTTAACGGAGTCATACACATAAAAGCCGCTCTCTCCTGTGCCATCCACACTTTCAAGATATACTAATAACAGGTCTGTATTAGTTCCCATTCCTACTGCAATCTTAACACCATTGTAGTCTGAATCTGCCTGTACATATCCGTCTGGAAGAGGATATTCATCAAAGGATGATATTATCTTATATTCCCTGCCGCCTACATCAACATTTGGCTCCTGAATAGCACTTGTATCCGGTCCATCTGTACCAGACTGGCTGTTATCCGGCTGGCCGCTGTCAGTCGCCTTTGTCGTATCATCCGGTGTTTTAACATCATCGCCCTTTGTTGTCTTTATTGTATATGTTCTCTTGCTTCCGTCCTCTGCCGTAACTGTAATGGTTGTTGTATTAAGTCCCGGGTCCATACGTGTTCCTGATACTTTAACTGTTGCCTTTGAGTCATTGGCTATGGCACTTACTGTAAGCTTGTCACAGTCACTTCCCACCGATGTAGTATATGTGGTAACATTTGGTGAAAATGCTGGCGAAAGCACTCCCGGACTTATCTCTAACGAACTTAAAGTGTCGTCAGATGAATAGCTTGCCGGTGCTGATACGCTTACACTTCCTGATGAGGCTGCCACATTCATACTATCCTCAGTCTCTGAGCCTATCTGCGCTGTTGACCTTGCAACTGATATTGTTGAAGTACCCGGCTTTACAGCCTTAAATGTAACTTTAAATGTAGTACTTTCCGTTGATACAATTCTTATCGTTCCATTGCCACCTGCGTCATATCCTGACTGTGCAGTAATTATAGATGCATCATAATTAACATAAAAATCGCACAGCATAATATTAGAACCGCTTACTGTTATTGTGATTGTAACTGTATCACCGACCTCACAGCTTCCTGAACTTACAGATATTCTTGCTGTTTCTGCCGCTGATACATCTTTTTTATCAAATGTAGCTGTCATCATCATAAACATAACGACAAATGATAGAACACATAATGTAACTTTTCTGATTGCTTTCATTATATTCTCCATTTACTGCTGTATATACTTTATATCCAGAATATGTCTTTTTATGTATAACATATCCATACTTGTAACATCGCTGTCCTTGTTAGTATCTGCTGCTAAAAGGTAAGCACCTGACAATGTCTTAATGTAAAGAATATGTCTTTTTATATATAACATATCCATACTTGTTATTCTTCCATCACCATTTACATCGCCATATATAACAACATCATACTGGGCATATATACTTCCGTCCTTCTTATATATAACAAGCTTATTGCCTGTTGCCACTGTGTCATCTGCAGCACACTCACTGCCAGAGCTGTTAAGAAGCTTTCCGTAGCAGCCATTAGTGTAAGTAATTCCGTTAAGTATACTATCAACACTGCTTCCAACTCCGACTCCCGTAACTATGCCATTATCATTATCGACATTAAGGTTACTGCTAAAGCCGTCATTCTCACCAGAGCCGTTATTATTATTATTATTTCCATTATCCGGCTTTACCGGCTCAGGATTTTCAGCTTTCTTTCTTACAACACTGATAGTATAAGTCTTTGTTGTACCGTCCTCTGCTGTGACTACTATGTTGATTGTATTATCACCAACTGATAACTCATGGCTGCCTCTTCCGCTTACACTTGCATTAGTATCTGCTGCCGAAGCTGATACATCTATGCCTGTGACATCATTGTCAACTATAAGACTATAGTCTGTAGTATCCGCCGCAAATGTCGGTGTAAGTGAATATCCGTCAACTGACAGACCTCTTAACCAGTTATTAGAGCTCTTATTGCCATCCGGTATAACACATCTTGACGATGGCATATTGTCATATACCGGTATTGTAAACTTAAATGTAGTGTTGTTAAGTGTACTTGTGCTGTATGCCTTCTTTGCCCTTGTCGCCTCTGAACGTGGTGCAAGTACATTGGTCATATACTGGTGTGAAAAGTTCTTTATATCAAACTTCTCATAATATATAGTATCCTGACCTCTGTTGATATACCACTTTCCAAGGTTGATGGCACCGCCTACAACCGCTCTGTATCTTGTATTCCATGGTCGCATATTAGTGTCATCTGTCTGCATAGCATACTTAAGACCATTCTGCACCGCTGAAAGTCCGCCGCTTGCATACGCATTCTGGCTGTAATAGTTATAGTAGCCCTTATAGCCGCTTACATTTCCAGATATCTCATTACCTGCGCCATTAGCACCCTGTTCCTGTATAATTCTTGTTGCAAGATGATAAGGACTGACCTTTGACACCTCACCTGCATACATAAGAAGTGATGCATAATCATAGCCATCTAAGTCGTGGCTTGAGTTTTCCATAAATGTTCCACTTATGATATTACGCACACCCTCTGTATTATGTACAGAAGAGTCATACGAAAGGCTTTCAAACATAAATATATATGTATCATTAAGGAAGTTACGTGGGTCAAGCGCATACTTTATAAGTCCTTCCGATGCCTGAACCCATCCGCCACTATCTAATATGGTGTACTCTCCTGTTTCCCAGTTATAGCAGCCTGCGGCTGTCGACTTCCATGAGGCATCCGCTGAACTGTATATAAGGCTTCGTCCTATAACATTCTGTGCATTTACCATAGTATCCCAGTCCCTGCCGTTATGGTCTGCCACAAACACCCACAGAGGATACTGTTCGTGAAGCTGTCTTAAGCTCTCCCTGTAAGACGTTGGGAAATTCTGTGCATTAAGATAATCCTCAAAGTTATTATCCGGCTTATAGTCAGACTTCTTATCCTTTGTCGTGTACTGTGAAGTTATATATCCTCTTGTGTATTCCCCATCAAGATAGAACCCGATACTGTACCAAGTATAGGTTGAACTTGTGCTTACTTCCTCGTATATATCAAACTTAAAGCCTCCGTTGACCTTAGTTACGATACTGCCGTTAACCGGCTTGGTTCTTATTCTTAAGTCCGTGACATCATAATTGACATAACCTGTCGCTATGATACTGTCCTCGGCTTTAACCTGTAAAACCCCTGTATAACCATACTGCGTACATATAAGCACTATTACCATAAGTACAACAGCCGTTATCTTTTTTACAATACATCTGTAGTTTTCTTTCATCTAATCACCCAGTTCCTTATGTGACATTATTCAAGTCTGATGCAGCATCCTGTTGTCTTAGTTACTCATTAATTCTTTCCAAACTCTGACAGCTTAAGACCCTCATTACGTTCAAGTACCATATTGACAGACCAGCTGTTAGCAAATACAAGAAGTGGATTACCTTTAAGGTCCTTAATCTTCTTCATATCTGATGTACCAACTATTCTGTTTACATCTATCTCCTGTGGATTTTCTATCCATCTGATATGTTCATATGGAAGCGGCTCAAGCTTTATATCTACATTATACTCGTTCTTAAGGCGGTATTCCAGTACTTCAAACTGAAGAACACCAACAACACCTACGATTATTTCTTCCATACCTGTGTTGTACTCCTGGAATATCTGGATAGCACCTTCCTGCGCTATCTGGCTGATACCCTTTATGAACTGCTTACGCTTCATAGTATCCATCTGTCTTACTCTTGCAAAATGCTCTGGTGCAAATGTAGGAATACCGTCAAACATAAACTTCTTGTTAGATGAGCATATAGTATCACCGATTGAGAATATGCCTGGGTCAAATACACCGATAATATCGCCTGCATACGCCTCTTCAACGATATGTCTTTCCTGCGCCATCATCTGCTGTGGCTGTGAAAGTCTTATCTTCTTTCCACCCTGTACGTGGTTAGCCTCCATACCGGCAGTGAACTTTCCTGAACATATACGCATAAATGCAATTCTGTCCCTGTGTGCCTTATTCATATTAGCCTGTATCTTAAATACAAATGCTGAGAAATCTTCTTTAAATGGGTCGATAGGACCAGCTGAGGAATTACGTGGCAGTGGCGATGTAGTCATATCAAGGAAATGCTGTAAAAATGTTTCCACACCAAAGTTAGTAAGAGCTGAACCGAAGAATACCGGTGTGAGATCACCTGCCTGTACCTTTGCAAGGTCGAACTCTGCACTTGCACCGTCAAGAAGTTCAACATCCTCATCTAACTTAGAAAGATAAGCATCGCCTATCTCTGCCTTAAGTTCAGGGTCATCAAGTGCAATATTCTTAGTTGCAACTTCCTTCTGTCCGTTCATCGCAGCCTTAAAAAGTGACACTTCCCTCTGCTTTCTGTCATATACGCCCTTGAATTCCTTACCACAGCCTATAGGCCAGTTGATAGGACATGTTGCTATTCCAAGGACATTTTCTATCTCATCAAGAAGCTCAAAAGGGTCGTTAGCCTCTCTATCCATCTTATTAATAAATGTAAATATAGGGATATGTCGCATAACACATACCTTAAAAAGCTTGATTGTCTGCTTCTCAACACCCTTTGAGGCATCTATTACCATGACGGCTGAATCTGCTGCCATAAGTGTTCTGTAAGTATCCTCTGAGAAGTCCTCATGTCCCGGTGTATCAAGGATATTGATACAGTATCCGTCATAGTTAAACTGGAGTACTGAGGAAGTAACTGAGATACCTCTCTCCTTTTCTATCTCCATCCAGTCTGAAACCGCATGCTTTGCTGTTTTCTTACCTTTTACAGAACCAGCTAAGTTGATAGCTCCTCCGTATAACAGGAACTTTTCTGTAAGAGTTGTCTTACCAGCATCCGGATGCGATATGATTGCAAATGTTCTTCTTTTCTTTATTTCACTTGTAATATCTGACATAATAATCCTCATTTCTGCGTAAGTTTAAAATCTATTTTTCACACTAATCTCCGTTCTTCTAGTTATAAACCTAGTATAACTAATTTAGTATATAGTATAAAGCTCATAAATTCAACCGTTCAGACATATATTTAAGAACCAACATTTATCTCTCTCCCCAGTGTAAATGAATATATAAGCTTTTCCTTAACCTCAAGACCTGTAAGCTGTGACAGGGCTTTAGCATAATAATCAAGCTGCACGCTGTATCTTTTTATAAGTTCCTTCTCTCCTGCTTCTCCCTTTCTTACACGGTCTGTCTTATAGTCGACTATAACTATCTTTCCATCTTCTATTATAAAAAGGTCTATTACACCCTGTACAAGCTGTCTGTCATACTCAAACACAAACGGCTGCTCACGCCTCATATTGCCGCTTATGGCAGCAGCTCTCACTCTTTTTCCTATAGGTGAACTTACAAATGTGTATATATCCTTTACATTGATATTATTTATCTGCACCTCACTCATACGCTCAGTTTCCAACATTCTGTGGATATCCGCCTGTACATCCTCAAAGCTTTCAACATTATTATAATCAAGACACTCCATAACTCTGTGGTACGCCGTTCCTCTCTCATTCGCCCTCAGAGTTTCTTCACTTCCTGATATAAACTTAGGAATAGTCGGAATAAAACTGTCTGCACCTTCTTCCACATTTTCAGTATCAGCAGCCCTGCTCTTATCTTCATCACGCTCTGCCTCATCATAAGCAGCCTTTATATCATCATGCATAAATGCATCACCATCATAGTCAGCCTCCGCCTGCATCTGCTTTAATTCTGTTACTGTAACCTTAACCTTTCTGTCAGCATCAGGGTCTTTGATGTACGGTGGAAGCTCCTCTGTCTTTTGTCTGTCATATACCTGTGCCTTATCATCATTGTAAACATCTGTATCATTCAGGCTTTCTTTAATATTTTCTTTACTTTCGTTAATGCCTGTATCTTCATCTGCTGATACATTTTCAGACTGTGCCTCTTTACTTATGGCTTCATCTTCTTTGATAATATCCGCTGAACTTATAAGGCTGAATTCAAATGTACCTTTATTATCCTCCTGCTTCATAAGTGCCACCGGCATAATCATATCAGAATATCTGTCTATATTTTCACAATCTGCATACGAATATACACCATTGACACAAAGCTCATCTGATATCATCTGCCATGCAGACATTTTCTTATCTATGCTGGCTACACCGCCTACCATAATAAGCTTTTCCCTTGCTCTTGTCATTGCAACATATAGCACACGCTCTTCCTCTGATATTGAGTCCCTTAATATCTTTCTTGCTATTGCCCCTTTAATAAGTGTAGGTGTCTTGGTCTGTCTTGTGAGGTTGACATAATCTGTTCCTATTCCAAGCTCCCTGTCTATAACAAGCTTATTTCTTGCATCTGTTTTATTAATCTGCTTATTAAGTCCTGCCATAATAACTACCGGAAATTCAAGTCCCTTACTCTTATGGATACTCATAATTCTGACTGAGTCGCCATTGCCGCCCGTTCCTGATGAGTCCGTAAGTTCTATATCGTACTTCTGTAATCTTTCTATATATCTTAAGAAGTTAAACAGTCCGCTATAGCTTGTTCCCTCAAATGATGATGCCTTATCAAGCAGTACATCTATATTCGACTGTCTTTTCTTACCTGCCGGCATAGTTCCAACATAATCATAATATCCTGTATTGTATACAATATCCCACAGAAGGTCATATATTGTCATAAGTCTTGACTTTTCACGCCATACCTTAAGCTTATCAAGAAAAGCTTCACATTTATCAGAAAGTGCTGAAAGCTTTTCTGCATTTTCATCAGTATCTTTTATTGTAGTATCCTTTATAAGGCTCTGCATCTGCTTTACAAATAATCTGTCAGCACCTGCACTCTTCTTTCCATACACTCTCAAGTCAGCCAGCTCATCCTCTGTGAAACCGCCAAAGTATGATAACAGCACTGCCGCCATAGGAATGTCCTGCAGAGGATTATCTATACATGTAAGAAGGCTTATAAGAACCTTTATCTCCCTTAACTTGAAGTACTGCTGTGCCGTATCTGCCATAGCTGGAATATCCCTGTCTAGAAGTATATTTACTATTGTATCCGCCCAGCCGGAAAGTGTTCTTGTAAGAATTACTATGTCCTTGTACTGTATTCTCCTATAGTCGGATAAGTCTGTATCGAAAACATAATAAGGCTCATCCTTTGACATGAATTTTTTTATTCTTTCTGCCATATACATAGCTTCTGCTTCAATACTGCTGTTTTCATCATCTTCTGACGTATCTATAAGCACTGTTTCTGTGCTTTTCTCGTCCTCCCACCCAAAGTTTCTTTTGTCCGTACACTCTGGATATTCAAAACCGCAGTTTAGCTGCTGATTGCTGTCATACTCTATGCCGCAGTAGTTCCTGTTCATAACCCTGTAGAACACATCATTAGTTGTATCAAGTACATTTTTCCTGCTTCTGAAGTTCTTCTGAAGCTCTATCTTACAGTCACTTATTACCCCTGTTTCCTTCTGTTCATCATAGCCGGAATAACTATAATACTTATTCATAAAAAGCTCAGGACACGCAAGTCTGAACTTATATATACTCTGCTTTACATCGCCAACCATATACATATTATCGGGAACATCACTTAATCTGTGCTTTGATACCGCCGTAAGTATCTCCTCCTGTAACTGGTTGGAGTCCTGATACTCATCAATGAGTATTTCATTGAAATATTCTGCAAGTTCATCTGCAACATTTGTATATTCTTTACTTCCATCCTGCTTTGTGACAAGAATATCAAGCGCATAATGCTCAATATCACTGAACTCGACTATTCCCCTGTCACGTTTTTCTTCTTCCATCCTGTCAGCAAAGTCCTTTGACAGCTTTACCATCATACTTATTGCTGGTGCATTGGAATGTACATCCTCCATAAGACTGTCAATATCCGCCGTAAATACTGTCTTAAGCAGTCCTGCTATGTATTTTTTATACTTGTCACGCTGGACTTTGACATATTCTTTTAAGTCATCCCTTGCATCCGGCATCCTTTTGGTACTTAAACGTGTGAATTCTGTCTTAATAACTCTTTCTGAGAGCTCATCAAAGTCTGCCGCATCTATAATCCTGCATATATTCATATAATCCGAATTGATTGCATCAAGATAGGATATCGGTCCGTCAACCCTGCCACAAAGCTCAATCATATACTCATATTTTCTCTTATAGTCACGCGCAGAACACTGTATACTTTCATACAGATTGACAAGTACCTTATTATTGCTGTTATCCATACCTGTGTATGTGTCAATAACCTGCTCATACCATTCATCAGGCCATGGATTACTTCTTGCAAGCACATATATCTTCTTTATTATCTCTTCGATATTGGCATCACTTCTGCCAGTTCCATATGCATCTATGAGTGCTAAGAACTGCTCATCACTTTCCTTATAATAATCCTCAAGCATATCCTGCATGACATCATTTTCAAGAAGTGTTATCTCGCCCTTGTCAGCAACGCGGAAACCCGGGTCAAGATTAATCTCTGAGAAATGATTTTTTAATATCCACAGACAAAAGCTGTCTATAGTTGTTATCTGTGCATTATTTATAAGTGCTATCTGCTTGATAAGGTTGCTGTTTTTCTCATCCTCATCGAGCATATCATCCAGCCTGTTTCTTACTCTTGCCTTCATCTCTGCTGCCGCTGCCTTTGTAAATGTAACAACAACAAGTCTGTCTATATCTGTTCCGTTTTCCTTAGTTATCTTATTTACTATTCTTTCTACAAGCACTGCTGTTTTACCAGAACCAGCAGCAGCCGATACAAGAATATCCCTGTCTTTTGTGTTCATAGCATCAAGCTGCTGCGATGTCCATGACTTTGCCATATATAACACTCCTTTTTATGACTCAATTTCCTCTTTAATCCTGCACCATATGTCCTCTACGCTTAAGCTGTTAAGCCTTCTGAACTTAACTCCCGGCATATCCTCACTAAAACCACATACACTGTTATATGGACAGTAATTACAACTGCTGTCCTGACCTCGCTCATATGGGTTGATATTGATACTTCCGTCCAGTATTTTGGTTGCTTTGACGACATTTTCCCTGTCAACGTACTCACCAAGCGCCATAAGCTCCTCTGTTGTAAGCACTTTGCTCTTAGATGCATCTATACTTCCCGACTTGCTCACTGTAACCGGAATATTAAGAGAAGTTCCATCTGTTGAATCAAGCTTGCTTATAATATTTCTGTTAGAATTAACTACCCCCTTCATACGCAGCTCTTTTCTTATAAGCTCCTCAATCTTATCATCATCGTCCTGCCTTGTTTCAACTATCGGATTGTCTATATTATAGTAAAGCAGTCCTGCCGGAACTATATTCTTACCCTTATGTCTCTTTTTTTCAAAGCTTATAGCCTCTCTCATATATGTAAATAACTGTATCTTAAGTCCATAGTATGTCTTTAGCAGGTCAAAGTCCGAGTGTCCCGTCTTATAATCGACAACCTTTACATATACATTTTCATCATCTTCACATATATCTATTCGGTCTATCTTTCCCTGCATAAAAAATGTGACATCGTGAGGTAAGTCCTCTATCTTAGTTAAGAAGCCTTTCTCAAATGTGTCAGGTATAAACAGTCCGTCTGCAAGCTGTTTTCCTATCGCCCACAGTGTCTTATCCGCCAGGTCCTCCATACGCTTTATAAGGAATTCGTTACGGCTCGTGCTCTTTAATATCGTGTTTCCATAGCTGTCCGCAATGGCATGTATACTCTCTGACACCATACTTCTTCTTTCTTCGTCAGATAAAAGCACGAACGATTTCTTATTCTGTTTTATGTTCTTTGATACATCCTCTATAACCGCATGAAGTATCGTACCAAAGTCATTTACTGCAAACTTATACTCCTCACGCTCATCCAGCTTCAATCCATAGCGGCAGAAGTACGCATACTGGCATGCTGCATACTGCTCAAATGATGTGACACTTCCTGTAAGCTCTTTTCCATACAGGTCAAGCGCAACACCGTCTGCAAGTATCTTTGCAAGGTTCTCGTCACTCCACTCAAGCTCAGCCTTTGGAATTCGTATATATGAGCGCTCTTTTGCAGCATCGTCATATGAAAGCGCATCCATTCCCGGAAACATTTTCTTAATCATTCTTATAATATAAGATGGCAATATTGCTTTCATATCCATGCTGTTATGTGCATAAGTTATATATAGCTTCTGCGATGTCTTTGTCATAATAAGATATAGATAGAATCTTTGTACAAATGCTTTCTCCCTCACTGACATTGACAAAGAAACATCCATTGTCTTAAGCTTTTCCCTGTCTGTTTCTGACAATACGCTTCTGCTGTCGCTTTTTTTAGGAACATACCCGTCATTTACCCCGACAAAGAACATAGCTCTTATGTTATCAAGTCGTGTTCTCTCAATATCACCTATAACTATACAGTCCTTTGTAGGTGGAATAAGTCCTATTTTTATCTCATCAAAACCAGATGACATAATACGGTTATATTCTTTTACAGTTACCTTTTCACTGCCTAATAGCTGTACCAGCTTATCAAAAAGCTCTATTATCTTTGCGTATATCTGTCTGTATTCATCCTTATTATTGCTTGCAAGCTCAAGCATCTGCTCCTCGCACTTTAGTCTGACTAACAGTTCATACACTGCTGTTGTCATAGCCTTAACATCACCGTCTGCACTCTTAAGCTTATCATCAAACTCTGATAAAGGCTCTATAACTCTCACTCTCAAGTCATTTAACATTGTAAGGTCAGTAGCCATGGCACTGCCTCGGAACTTTCTTGTCCACTCTGTATTCCACTGTTTTCTGCCCCTTATACCGACTGCAAGGCAGTAATTATCAAGAATATCTATCTCATCATCTGATATGCCTGTAAGTCCTGTCCTTAAGTATCTGAATATGGCATCATAAGTATAATTCTTTTCAACAACGTCAAGAGCTGCTGTTATCATTTCAACAAGACAGTTGTCTGTAACGTGGAGCTTCTGGTCAAGGAAGTATGGTATATCATTCTGTGCAAATATGTTGGCAGCAAGCTTTCCATATGCTGATATATCACCTGTAACAACCGCTATTTCATTGTATCTGTAACCTGAAAGTCTTGTCAGCTTTAATATCTCACCCGTGACATACTGTATCTCATCCTTTGGAGTGATACCTGCATACATCACTATGTCATCAACCCTGCCGCTGTAATATCTTGTACCTGTACGGAATATATTTTTTTCAAGAAATGCAAGCTCCTTTGATGACTCAAATCTTGTCTGCACTTTCTTATCAGCATTTTCTATTACTATGCTATCTGCATTAATATGCTGCTCATCACATATTTTATTAAGGTGTGCAACTGTATCCTTAGTCATATAGAAAAGGTTCTCTATTCCCTCATTGACATTGGCATGCTCATTTGCATCTATTGTAAGCGCCACTTTGACCTCGCTGCACATATCAAGAAGTATTGACATAAGCCTGTACTGCACCGGTGTAAAGCCTGTAAAGCCGTCAAATGCTATAATACTTCCTCTTATCTTAGCAGACTCTGTCACTTTTCTGCACATAAGGTCTAATATCTCTTCTGATGTTATATAGTGGTCTTTTATAAATTCCTTAAACCCACTGTATATAAGTGATATATCATCAAGCTTCATTCCTAACAAACTATTGTTATCCACACTCTCATTAATATCCATAAGCTTATCCACACCAATATCATACTGAAGCATTTCTGATATAACTGACTTCATCTCTGATACAAAGCCCGTATTGGATATATTACTTCCAAAAAACCTTAGCGACTTTTTATTCTGCTCTAATACTCTTCTTACTATAAGATTTTTTCCTGTATCATCAAGAACTGGATAATCTGCTGCCCCGACCTCTTCAAATACCTTGTATGCAAGTCTTTCAAAGCTCACAACATCTATATTCAGTATTCCTTTTCTTGGGTGAAGCTCAACAACTCTCTTCTGTGTCGCCATAGTATACTGTTCAGGAACAACAATAATATAATCCAGTGACGGATTTTCTATGGCTTCTTTTATTATGGAATTGTACAGATATGTGGACTTTCCAGCCCCCGAACCTCCTAGTATATACTGTAACGACATAGTGTAATCTCCTTTTTTATGTAATACCGTTCTAACCTTCCATCGTACATCATATATTCTTACAAATAGTATCCGGCACAGGAGGATTAATCTGATGAGTGGACCTACCAGAATATTAGTCATACCACTTAAGAAACTGATAATAACTATATGCATAATTGCTGCATTTATCATAATAGCAACTATATATATACTCTCTGTGAAAGAACCAGACAACAGCCCTGCAAGTACAACCAGCAGGCAGAATAAAGCCAGTACTGCTACATATTCTCCCGGCGTGTATACATCCTCACTTATGCTTAACGGAACGCCCGTTGACATTCAGGTAACTGTCGACTCCGATAATATCAACAATATTGAGCTCGTCAACCTGTCAGAGTCAGTCCAGACGATGTACCCGATGCTTACCAGTTCATTTGGCGACATTAAGAAGGCTGTTATGGAAAGCGGTTCAACTGCCAACATAACCTATGACTCTGCTAACAAGTACACCTCCAGCCTGCTGCTTGGTGCTATACAGAGTGCTCTTGATAAAGCTGCCGCCCATTAATAAAAAAGCGTATGTATTAATAACTTTAGTGTAATAATACATACGCTTATACTTTGCTTTAACTATTCGTAATTATTCAAAGTCTGATATCTCATCACCATTACTTACATTAATAAAGCCTGCATAGCCTCTTTCCTGAAGCTTTGATAAGAACTTACCCATCTTCTTTGGCTTTACATATAATGAGCATATCTTACCTTCTGCCCTATACTTTTCAGCTATTCTATATGCATTGGAAAGGTCGCCCTCATCATACATAACAGCTATCTTGTTGCCCTTGTTTGGAAGGTCTATGCCATGTTCCATAAGGATAGAGAATATACGCTCGAAGCCTATAGAGAAGCCTACTGCGCTTACCTGCTGTCCTAAGAACTTGCCTATAAGATTGTCATATCTTCCGCCGCCGGCTATAGCACCCTTAAAGTCAATACTCTCAACTTCAAATACTGTTCCTGTGTAGTAACCCTGTCCTCTTACTAAAGAAAGGTCAAATACAACATCAAACTCACCATTACAAAGTGCATTAACTGAATTCATAATATACTCAAGACTTTCAGCAGGAGCCTTGTCAACAAGAATATCCTTTACTGACTCAAGTGTAATCTCCTGTGGGTTATCAACACCTGATAAGAAATCTGTAAACTTATCAACAGCAGCCTTGTCGAATTCCTTATCTTCAAGCTCTTTTCTTACGCCTTCAAGTCCTACCTTGTCCATCTTATCAAATGTTATGCACACACTGTCAAGCTGGCTCTCTTCAAATCCACAATCCATAAGGAATGCACGAAGTAATCTTCTGTCGTTAACCTTGACTTTGAAGTTCTTCATACCGATAGCCTTAAGAGCCTTAGTTGTTATAAGTATAAGCTCTACTTCTGAATCTCTTGAGTCAGAACCGATAATATCTATATCACACTGTACGAACTCACGGAGTCTGCCCTTCTGTGGACGTTCTGCCCTGTACACTCTATCCATCTGTATACATTTCATAGGAAGTGTAAGCTTATCCTTATTATTAGCAAAATATCTGCTCAGTGGAAGTGTAAGGTCATATCTTAAGCCCATATCTGCAAGCACATTTTCATTCTGTGATGTAACGCCGCTTGCAAGTGCCTTATCAAGCTTATCTCCTCTTTTCATAATCTTAAATATAAGATTAAGATTTTCTCCACCGTCACTCTTGTCAAGATTTTCAATATCCTCTATAACAGGAGTTGTTATATGTTCAAAACCATTAGCCACATATACTTTTAATATTTCATTCTGAAGATAATCTCTTATCTCCACTTCATTAGGAAGATAATCGTTTGTACCTTTTACCGATGTAATCTTCATATCGTTATTGTCCTCCATTATTTATGCTTCGTCTATAGACCTGCCTATATCGTGACGCATATACTTATTAGCAAAGTTTATCCATTCTGTAGCTTTGTATGCATTGGCACGCGCTTCTTTTAAGTCAGAGCCAAGTGCTGTAACTCCAAGAACACGTCCGCCGTTTGTTACGACCTTGCCTTCTTCGTTAAACTTAGTTCCGGCATGGAATAAGAAATATCCATCATTATTCTTGAAGTTTTCCATACCTGATATCTCAAAGCCCTTCTTGTACTCAAGAGGGTATCCGTCAGATGCAAGAACAACGCATACACACGCATTATCAGCAAACTTTAAGTCCACCTTATCAAGTGTTCCATCTATGCACGCTTCAAATACATCTATAATGTCGTTTTCCATTCTTGGAAGTACAACCTGTGCCTCAGGGTCACCAAATCTTGCATTGTATTCAAGCACCTTTGGGCCATCTGGTGTAAGCATAAGTCCAAAGAATATAACACCCTTGAAAGGTCTTCCTTCTGCCTTCATCGCATCTACAGTTGCCTGATATATATGTTTCTTACAGAACTCATCAACCTCTTTAGTATAGAATGGTGAAGGTGAGAAGTTACCCATACCACCTGTATTAAGTCCCTTATCGCCATCCTTTGCTCTCTTGTGGTCCTGTGCAGATGACATAATCTTTATAGTATTACCATCTACGAAAGAAAGTACAGATACTTCACGACCTGTCATAAATTCCTCGATAACGATAGTATTACCTGCTGCACCAAACTTCTTATCAAGCATAAGCTCATCTACGCCAGCAAGTGCTGTTTCCTTATCAGCACAGATAAGAACACCCTTTCCAAGTGCAAGTCCGTCTGCCTTAAGCACAATAGGATACTTTGCTGTTTCAAGGTACTTCTTTGCATCTTCTGCCGATGTAAATGTTTCATATGCCGCTGTTGGAATATTATACTTTTTCATAAGGTCCTTAGAAAATGCCTTTGAACCTTCAAGTATAGCTGCATTCTTCCTAGGGCCGAATACTCTTAAGCCTTCTGCCTCAAACACATCTACTATACCGCCTACAAGTGGGTCATCCATACCAACAACTGTTAAGTCAATAGCATTATCCTTTGCAAATGCAACGAGCTTATCAAACTCCATTGCCTTTATATCTACACATTCTGCAACCTCTGCTATACCAGCGTTACCCGGCGCACAGTATATCTTATCAACCTTAGGACTCTGGCTTATCTTCCAGCATATTGCATGTTCACGTCCACCGCTTCCTACAACTAAAACCTTCATTATGTTATTCCTCCAGTTTTCGTACTCGTTATACTTAATTGCCAGTATTATCAATGCTAATACTGACAAGCTTTTAATATGATGTAATGACAGAATTCAAGTAATTGTTTGTACAATAACGCTTCTTGCCCTTACATCCTGATATATTTATTAAAGAAATGTATTACTTCGCATGCTCGTTCGCAATCTTATTGATAGCTGCAGGGAGTAACTTCCATTCTGCCTGTTCCATAACTCTTCTCTGAAGAACCTCCGGTGTATCACCATCAAGAACATCAACAGCCTTCTGGAATATAATCTCTCCTGTATCCATACCTTCATCCACATAGTGGACAGTTGCGCCTGTCACCTTTACACCCTTTGCCAGAGCTGCCTCATGGACATGAAGCCCATAGAAGCCAACTCCGCAGAAAGAAGGTATAAGTGATGGATGAATATTAATAATTCTATGGCTGTACTGATGAACCATTTCCTCTGGAATTTTAACAAGAAATCCTGCAAGCACTACAAGGTCTACATTGAGCGAATTGACCTTATCTAAAAGTGCCTTGTTGAACTCATCCCTTGTCACATAATCCTTAGGTGATACACAGTAAGCAGCTATTCCGTTATCTTTAGCTCTTGTAAGTGCATACGCACCGGCATTGTTACTTATAACAGCGACTATTTCTGTATTAGTAATCGTGCCATTCTTTACACCATCAATAATAGCCTGAAGGTTAGTACCGCCTCCGGATACCATAACCGCTACTCTTAGCATAAAGTAACTCCCTTCTCACCTGCTTCAACACTACCAATTACATAAGGTGTTTCACCTGCTGCCTTAATTGCCTCCATAGTTGTATCAACATCCTCTGGAGCTACTGCAAGTACAAGACCGATACCCATATTAAATGTGTTATACATCATATGCTCTTCAATCTCACCATCTGTCTGTAACATCTTAAAGATAGGTGGTACTTCGTAGCTGTCCTTCTTAACAACAGCTCTTACACCATCTGGGAGCATTCTTGGAATATTTTCATAGAAACCGCCACCTGTGATATGGCTGCATCCCTTAACACGTACACCTGTATTCTTTATAGACTTCATAGTCTTAACATATATCTTAGTTGGAGCAAGTAAAGCCTCTCCGAGTGTCTTTCCAAGTGACTCATAATATGTATTAAGCGACTCTTCTGTGATTGTAAATACACTTCTTACAAGTGAGAAACCATTAGAATGAACACCGCTTGATGCTATACCGATAAGTGTATCGCCCGGCTTTATATTTTCACCTGTTATAAGGTCTTTTCTGTCTACAACACCTACAGCAAATCCTGCAACATCATACTCATCAACCGGCATAAGACCTGGATGTTCTGCTGTTTCACCACCGATAAGCGCACATTCTGACTGACGGCAGCCTTCTGCAACACCACCAACGATTGTAGCTATCTTTTCTGGATAATTCTTTCCACATGCGATGTAGTCAAGGAAGAAAAGAGGCTCTCCACCTGCACATACAACATCATTAACGCACATAGCAACTGCATCGATACCGATAGTATCATGCTTATCCATAATAAATGCTAACTTAACCTTAGTTCCACATCCGTCTGTTCCTGAAAGGAGTACAGGGTCTTCCATCTGCTTAATCTTTTCAAGTGAAAATGCACCTGAGAAACCACCAATTCCTCCTAATACTTCTGGTCTGAATGTAGACTTAACCGCATCCTTCATTAACTCAACTGACTTGTAACCTGCTTCAATATCAACACCAGCGTTCTTGTAATCCATTATTGTCCTCCGTTCTTGTGTATCTGTGAGGGTATTATGATATATTGCAACTATCCCTTACAGATTTTATTATTATAATAAGTTATATAAATTTATATTATTGTAATACTTCTATAGTTAATTATAGATATTTATATTACTATAAATGAGCAAATTTAAAATATTGCACAATTGTGTTCGTGTCAGAAAAACAGATTTTTTATAATCTATTAAAATGTATCTGAGGTACAAACAAAAGCAAAGTATTTTTGTGCATTTTTCTGTATTTGCTCATTTATAGTATATTACTTGTTAACTCCTGTAACATATCAATCTCTAAAATAACAATATGTTATTAATAATTCTTATAACCAACTTCCTGAAGTCTTGCGTCCTTAGCCTGTACGCTTTCCTTTAATTCTTTAGTGTAATTCTTAAGTCTTTCAAGAAGGTCTGCATCTGATGTTGCAAGAATTTTAGCTGCAAGTATACCTGCATTGGCACCGCCATTAATAGCAACTGTTGCAACTGGGATACCTGTTGGCATCTGTACTATTGAATATAACGAATCTCTACCACCAAGAGAAGTTGTATGCATAGGAATTCCTATGACTGGCATAGGGAATATAGCTGCACACATTCCCGGCAAATGAGCTGCCATTCCTGCACCTGCTATTATTACCTTGAACCCTTTTTCCTCTGCTGTCTTGGCATACTCAAAGAAAACATCTGGTTCCCTGTGTGCTGAGATAATCGTCATCTCATAAGATACACCTAACTTGTCTAATATGTCTGCTGCCTTAGCCATAACAGGCATATCAGAATCGCTACCCATAACTATTCCTACTAAAGCCATGTTTAACTTCCTCCCATTCTGATAGAAATGTAACTATCACATTAAAATAATAATATTAAATCAAGTATTGCTGATATTATCTGATAAATAGCATTATATGTATTCTTTAAATCACTTAATTGTATAATAATCCATATATTTCAAAGATTACACAGATAAAACTAAACAATACATATAATATTTTACTTTGTTTTACATATATCGTCAAGAATAAGCATAAAACAAAAGCAGGAAAAATGAATTTCATATAAACGAAATCTTTTTCCTGCTTTATTAAATATTAGTTATATATAGCTATAGGCATATAATTATTTTTGTTATTTAGTGATTGCATATACAATCACTGTTGGTATATATAATATTATAATTATATATTTATAATATTATATATTATTTTTTCATTTATATTCCCTATGCCATACCATTAATTACATTATATGTACTGCCATTATAATTAACTGTTCCTGTATAATCCCAGTCTACCATACCATTCTGTACATAGAACTTAGCACCATTGTAGTCAACTATCGCTGTTGTCCAGTTGATTGTTCCTCCGGATACATAGAACCATGCATCATTGTAATATATAAGTCCTGCGTAATCCCAGTTGATTGTTCCTCCTGACACATAGAACCACATATCATTATAATATACAAGTCCGGCATAATCCCAGTTTATCATACCTCCTGATATCATAAACCAGATACCATTATAACTTGTAAGACCTATATAATCCCAGTCTAATATTCCTCCAGATACATAGAACCAGATGTCATTATAATATACAAGTCTTGTATAATCCCAGTCTATCATGCCTCCTGATATGTAGAACCATACATCATTATAATATGTAAGCCCTGTATAATTCCAGTCTACTATACCACCTGATACATAGAACCAGATGCCGTTATAATCTGCAAGTCCTGTATAGCCCCAGTCTATTGTTCCATTATCTACATAGAACCACAAGCCCTCGTAATTCACAAGACCTGTATAGTCGTTATTGACCTTGCCATTCTCAACATATACCCAGTTACCATTGTCTAATATAAGGCTTGTATATGTTGTATCAACAACGCCATTACTTACATAATGTCTGCTGCCTTCGTAATCTGCAAAGCCTGTGTATGTTGTATCTATGTTTCCATTGTTAAAATATTTTAACTGACCATCAACATCTCTTAACCCTGTATATGTATTCTTTTTGTTGACTGTCACTGTACAGCTTGCTGTCTTTCCATTCTCACTTGTTGCTGTGATTACTGCTGTTCCGGCACTCTTGGCTGTTACCTTTCCCATAAGGTCTACTGTTGCTACTGCCACGTTACTGCTGCTCCAGCTTACATCTTTACTATATGTTGTGTTCTCTGGAAGGACTGTCGCTGTAAGGGTTGCTGTATCTCCTTCTGTTAGTGTTGCACTGCTCTTATCAAGGTATACCTCTGTGATTGGTATAAACTTCTTTTCTACTGTTATTGTACAGCTTGCTGTCATTCCATTTTCACTTGTTGCCGTGATTATGGCTGTTCCGGCACTCTTCGCTGTTACTGTTCCATCTGCTGATACTGTTGCCACAGCTTCATTGCTGCTGCTCCAACTTACATTTTTACTGTATGTTGTATCATATGGAAGCACTTCTGCTGAAAGTGTTATCGTATCTCCTTCTGTCAGTGTTTCTGCATACTTATTAAGCAATACTTCTGTTATTTCTATCTTTTTCTCGCTAACCGTTACCTGTAATGTCACCTGTTCCGGCTTATAATTACTATCCGCAACACTTACTGTAATATTAGCTGTTCCTTCTGCAACACCTTTTACCCTGCCATAGCTGATTATTGCTACAGATGTGTTATCTGATATGTATTCATATTTCTTTGCTCTGCTATTAACTATAATCTGTGCATATTCATCAACTTGGATATTCTTTTTTTCAATATCTACTGAAAGCTGTGCATCACCCTGCTTTATTTCATAACTCAGAGTGCTGCTGCCAGTATATTTATTAATTCCTCTTACATATGCATTTGCTGTTCCTACTGCATTATTATAATAATAATGAACTATATAATCTGTATCCTTCTCTAATATCTTACCCGTGAATTTATCTTTTACAGTTACTTCCGGTTCAACCTTCTGACCCTCATATTCATATGAATCCTGAGCAAGTGATATATCACAATCGTTAATTGAAACAGTACCATCATAATTATCAAATGTTACTTTATATTGAATATTTGTATATTCTCCAGTATCTTTTCTTCTGACATTACTAACTGTAACAATATAATCTCCCTTAAACATATCTATATACTGATATGCAGGACGGAAAATAATACAATTAGCTACCCCATATCCACTTTTTTCAATATTAAAGTAATTATCAACAGAAGATGTTCCATATCCTGTATTATTATCAAAATACCATGTTGTTCCATATCTTAAGCTTTTTACTTCTACAGAAACATCTGTTGGAGTATAATACACTTTAGGATTTAATGTAACTGACCATGGTGTATCTTTTGGAAATGTATCTGTTAAATTAGCACCTGATGATGGCCATGCAATAAAATCATAATCATTTACACTTTCTGATTGGATACCATCTCCAAACACACGTATATCAGTGTAATAATTGTAATTATTATTAGCACTTCCGATTCCCAATGTTTTAACACCCGGATTGAGCAACCCAGCGCCTGTGTCCAAGTGTATCAATATTAGATGAGTCGCTATCTCCTATCTGACCACTTACAGCTACTGATATAATTCTTTTTTCTGAATATCCACTTGCTGACGATAGATTACTGCTTGCTGTTGCCGCAAATGCTTTATTGTAATCAATACTAGACATATCTTTAGGCTGTGATGGATAATGTGTTAATCCACTATTATTCATAGCTAACGCAAGTGCTCCATATGCTGCACTTTCATTAACATCATCGCTCAATGTAATATCTCCAAGTCCTGCTACACGTCTGTAATAATTAATCAGACCTTTTGCTGTATCATAAGCTTCATCTGAAAGAACCGCAATATGATAATCTGCTCCTTCAACCACTGGCTCTGTCTTGTATAATTTATCATATGTTGGAAGACTATTATAAAGCTGTCTTAATTCTTCCATATCAGGCTTGTTGATGCTTGTTCTGCCAGACTCAGCATACTGTTCCTGTGTACTTTGTACAGTATTAATTGTCTGCTGTTCCTGTTCATTTTGTACAGTATTAATTGTCTGTTGCTCCTGTTCATTTTGCTGTACTTGTACATCATTTACACCATACATATCCTTTGCAAATGATATGTTCGTAAATGAGAACATTGTGACATCCACTGCAATTAAAATTCCAGCTATGCCCCTTAGTATCTTTCTCATACTCATCATCCTTTCTCTGTTGACACATACCCTTTAGTTTCAATTGTTCACAAAACTTTTATCAAATTTATTATAATATAATATTTTTAATATCACAATAATACATATGCAATTTTATTTAATCTTTTTTGCTTTTATCTTGCTGTTTATTACCCCTCTGTGAAATGCTGCACATTTCACACAATTCTATAACACTGAGTTTTCCCTTAAAGAGCCATAATCAGCATTTTCTGACATTTCCCTTACATCATATAAAAAACAAGCCTGAATTATCCAAGTAAGAACTATGAATAATTCAGGCTCATTTCAAGCTATTATTATGTTTTTAATATAATTATTGATTTGATATTTTATTTACATTTAATACACCATACCACTAATTACATTATATGTACTGCCATTATAATTAACTGTTCCTGTGTAATCCCAGTCTACCATACCATTCTGTACATAGAACTTAGCACCATTGTAATCAACTATCGCTGTTGTCCAGTTGATACAGCCGCCTGATACATAGAACCATGCATCATTATAATATATAAGTCCTGCATAATCCCAGTTGATTGTTCCTCCTGACACGTAGAACCACATATCATTATAATATATAAGCCCTGCATAATCCCAGTTAATCATTCCTCCTGATATAACAAACCATATGTCATTGTAGTATGTAAGACCTATATAATCCCAGTCTAATATACCTCCGGATACATAGAACCAGATATCATTATAATATACAAGTCCTGTGTAATTCCAGTTTATCATTCCTCCGGATACATAGAACCAGACATCATTATAGTATGTAAGTCCAGCATAATTCCAATCTACCATACCGCCTGATACATAGAACCAGATACCGTTATAATCTGCAAGTCCTGTATAGCCCCAGTCTATTGTTCCATTATCTACAT